>JACDJB010000142.1_pt1 | contig 99869 bp, 89 predicted proteins | sample 7454121 | NCBI WGS metagenome assembly JACDJB01 (sample SAMN14253290, study PRJNA609438) | sludge metagenome | isolation source: sludge after 25d culture with pyrite | collected 2018-12-20 | reverse complement strand
CGATAATAATTTGGCGGAACGCGATATTCGAATGATGAAGGTAAAACAGAAGATATCCGGTTGTTTTCGAACAAAAAAAGGTGCCGATAATTTCTGTGATATTCGAGGTTATATCTCTACTTCGCGCAAGAATGGTGTGAATGCAATTGACTCATTGCGTATGGCGATTGCTGGCTCTCCATTTATTCCCGATTTTGTTTATTAGGCTGAGTAGTTACAAAAATTATCAATCTATTTCCTTTTTTCATTAAAATAAACTTTCACACGACCTTCTGACCAAACAATTGGCCATTTATTTATTTCTTCATACATGTTAGAAATGTAATAATTATCGTGGATGGCGTAATCTGTCCAGATATTATCAACGATTACGAATTTCGCTGAATGATAATCAGAGTTGTAAGAAAACCGATCTGCAGGAATATTTGCAGGAAGATGGATGGATGGGTTGCCATTAAATACTATTGGAATTTGGAAATCAGCTCTATTGGATTTAATCATCCATGCAATTGCAGGGGAAGCTATTACAAAATCATCCGAATTTACACGACCATTAACAAATTCCGCCGCTGCTTGTGCATCAAAATAATCAACCAGATAAGAATCCATAGGTGTAGGTAATTCATTGTTGAGGGATTGATTTAGTTGATACAAAGAAAAAATTAGTGTTGGGGCTAAAAAACTTGATATTAATATTGCGCTTAGAAATCTTTCTAAACAACTAATGGGTTTTGAGTTTGTATTCTTTAGAATAAAATGCCTACATCCATTAATAATTAGATTAAAAAATTCTTCTAACATAGTTCGTAACTTTTCAAAGAAAAAATGAAAAAAACCTGACACGCCAACTACAATCAATGAGAAAAACGGAATAAAGTAATAATAACTTAATCCAGTCATAGGAGCATGGCGTGCAGAATTTACAAAGGAAATGCAGAAAAAAAAGAATGAATATAAACCAAAACATTTGTTCTTAAGTAAAAAGAAACCTAACAAACCGAATATTATCCACTTGTCCTTATTAATCAGTTCATAAATATTTATGAATAAGAAAACAATTTGTTTTCCAAGGTTGTTGTTTGTGCGTGTAAAAATAAATTGTAGATCAAATAAAAAAGCATTTTGGCGGGTTACCAACATTAATAATGAATAAACGAAAATTGGGAGTAGCGAAAAACCGAGGAACAGGGGAACTTTTCTAAAATTCTTAATAAGTATCATTAGTATTGCAAATGGAAAAAAGGTAAAACCAGATAAATCAACTAATGTTCCTAATCCAAGACATAGAGAAAACAGAATTAAATATTTGTTTTTTCCTGTTTCCCAATATTGCCAAAGCCCCCAGAACACTACCAAAACAAAGATGGATAGCAAATGGTAACTGAAACCCAACCTGTGGAAAACAATTGCACTCGGGTAGATTGAAAAAAGAAAAACAGAAATAATGGGAATAGATTTCGATTGATTATGGAGAATGAATTTTAGGGTAATAAAAAGTAGAAGAATTGTTAGAATCCCAAGAAACGCAGTCAATGATCGTAATTGAAGAATACCAACTCCAAACAATCTAAAAACCAATGACAACAAAAATGAAAATAACGGTAATCTACCTACAATTAATGTTGATTGATTTAAAGAATAATATTGGGTTTTACCTTCCACTAAATTTTGGGCTATCTCTATTTGAGTGCCCTCATCACTATAAATTCCGGGATTGCTTTCGAGATTCGTTAATCTAAGATAACCTGCGAACACTAATAAAATGAAAACCAGGAGATATTCTAAGTATTGATTGATTTTCGGATGCATTATAAAAAAATTATATAATATAAAGAGATTCCAAGTTTAACATTCGACTTACCACATTTTTAACTTCTTCCTAAAGGAATAGTTATTGGTTTATCCTGACTTATGGGACAGTGAGAACAAATATGGTTAAAAAATGACTCAATTGGAAAATTCTTTTTTTCAAAGTAAGTATATAAATCAGCTTTGCAAATTTATTTCAATACAACCTTGGAAAGTAATTCTTCTATTTGGCTTTAGCTATTGTATTTTTACACTTGCAAATAACAGTTGGAACCCGATGTCATTTGTTCTTGTAGGGAAACAATATGACCCAGCTTTGGGTGTAAAGGAAATGGGGTATGATGGTCAATTTGCCTATCAAATAGCTAAAGAACCTAAAAACGCACCCCCATATCTTGATGTCCCAGCTTACAGATATCAGAGGATTCTTTACCCGATGATTGTTAATGTGCTATCATTTGGAAACGATAATCTTATTCCATGGCTGCTCATTTTAGTAAATCTTATTAGTTTGGTTTTAGGAACTATTGCTACTGAGCAAATTCTATCAACAAAAGGTTACTCAAAATGGTTTGCAATTGCTTACGGGTTTTTTACAGGGTTGTTTCTTTCACTACGATTGAATTTAACTGAACCTTTGGCGTTTGCTTTGGTTCAATGGGGTGTACTTAATTTCATTCGGAATAAACTTTGGAAGAGTCTACCTTTTTTTGCATTAGCGGCACTCACAAGAGAATTAACCTTAGTATTCGCGGCTGCTTCAGTATTCACATTATGGACATCCAAAAAGTATAAGAAAGGAATTATTTGGGGATTTGGAGCGATACTTCCATTTGCAATTTGGCAAGTATATTTAAAAATTTGGCTGGGAGATTGGGGGTTAGGTTCAGGAGGTGCAAGTGCATCATCCTTTGAATTGATTCCATTTAGAGGGTGGTGGGGATACCCCCATAATGATTTAAGATTATTCTTTCTTCTTTCTGTATTTGTTTTGTTGGTGGCATTAATTCCGGCTGTTATTGGGATTTTTATTAGTATGAAAGCGATTTTCAAAAGAAATTATGGTTTTGGCGTCTGGATGTTACTGCTAAATGCAATAATTTTTCCATTTTTGCCGACCTCAAATGTGTTAAATCTTCCAGGGTTGATACGGATCACCATTGGATTGGTTGCTGCATATATTAATTTTGGAGCACTTGAATCGTCCAAACGTGTCCTATGGTATAGCCAGCTTTGGTTAATATTATTGGTTTTTGGAGAGGGGTTGCTAGCTATACATTAGTGGCAAACGCAAAAAATTCAATAAAATTTCCGTTAGATAAATTATTGTTTAAAAATTTTTTTAACATTAATTCAAGTAATTAGTGCAACAGACTAATTTCTTGAAAGTGTATCCTTGAAGGAGAAAAGAATCACTATTACTTGCAAGTCGATGACATTATTTATTCATTGGAATTAGTATTTGGGTTTTTTACTAAGATTTGATAATTTATAATTCTCTTTGTGTGTAATTTGTATTTTATAAGCACCCACAACACCCCGAAACCATAAACCACACTTCTCGGAAAATTTATGGATGAAGCTTCAGGAAAGTATCGGGTTTCAATGGGAACTTCCTGGAAAAAAAGGTTGTTTGCCATCCCCTGAGCAATGATTTCTGTATCAAAGACAAAGTCGTTACTGTTTTTTTCGAAACGAATTGTTTCTAGATATTTTTTAGAATAAGCTCGAAAACCTGAATGAATCTCGGTTAAGTAACGTTTAAAAATAATATTTGCAACAGCGGTTAATAGAATATTTGCATAGTATTTGTATTTTGGCATACCATTTTCCAATGGTCTCCCCCCAAGCATTCTCGAACCAAATACAGCATCAGCTTCTCCATCAATGATAGGTTGAATCATTTCAGGAATAATTCGCGCGTCATATTGATGATCGGGGTGAACCATCACTACAATGTCAGCACCCATTTGTAAAGCAGTTTTGTAACAAGTCTTTTGATTGCCCCCATACCCAAGATTCTTTTTGTGCTCGACAACGTGCAGACCGAGCGATCTGGCTAACTTAACAGTATTGTCGGTAGAAGAATCATCAACCAGGATAATGTATTCATGAAATTCTGATGGAATCTCATGCAAAGTTCTCTCTAAAGTCCTTTCAGCATTATAAGCGGGTAGAACAATTATCACTTTTATTTTATCATTCATGATGGACTATTCCATTATGAATTTTTCCACATAACGCCATTAATTGAAAAGCAAATAAAGTCGGGAAGAGTTTGGTTGTAAAATTAAACAATTTGCTAATAAGAAAACCAATCCGGTTATTTGAAAAGAATGGATGAACTAAACTTAATGGGATGGGAGTATAGTTCAAATCAATCAAATTAAGGTTTGCTTCATTAATCATGCGAAGGAAAGTTGATCGGGTGAAGAACCTTAAGTGGGTTTTATCAAGAATACCTCTTTCTGTATAGTTGAATTTTCCTAACAGTAAATTTAGTCTCACCCAAATATTAGCCACATTGGGAACACTTAATATAATTGAAGAACCACAATGAATTGAATCACAAATTCTATCAAGAGTTGATTGTGGGTTTGGTAGATGTTCCAGGATATCTGCCAATATAACACAATCGGTGTCAATAAATAGAGTGCCATCTATGGTTTGTATATCACCAACAATAATCTGATTATAGTAAGGTTTAGCTTGAATTGCCCAATCTTCATTAATTTCAATCCCAATTAGTTGGTAATCTCTATTCTGATCTATTCTTCCTAAGATTCCTTCAGCGACACCAACCTCAACAACTTTCTTTAACGAAGGAACTAAACGTAACCAATCAAGAATTTTTGAATGGCTTGACCAGGGATCGGACTTTAAGAAGTAAGGATTTGAATTATTCACGGATAAACCATGGTTATAAATGAATATAAACCAAAAAAATAATGGATAATTGAAATTAAAACAAGTATTGTTAAGTTTCGATTTGACCAGTTCTTCACACCAATCGCAGTTAGGATCAATAAGGGAATTGAGTAATCAAGCGAGTACCTTGGTCCAAATTGAACCCACCCCGTTCCCATTAACAACAGAATTGGTATATTCGTTAAGAATATACTTAAAATCAAAAAAAGAGTAGAGGGCCGATTTTCTTTATTTTTTATCACCCAAAATACCCCAAAATAAACAGGGCTCAGCAGGAACAAGCTTCCCCCCATAAAAAATGTCATTGCATCTCTTGCGAATAAAGGATAGGCAATAAATTGGTAATAAAAATTTTTTGGTAAGTAAAATAAATTGAAAGCACCATATTTTGAATAATCATCAATAAAGATAGATGCCATTTGGTGATAATCAAGTCCAACATCAAATATATTTCCAAATCTTGCATAATTATAATAAAACATGAGAAGGTTTGTAATAATCAATGGCATTAAGCCAACTACGATATAACCCAATAATTGTTTTCTTGGTTTTTGCCAATTTTTGGAGATTAAGTACCAGGCTGGCCATATACCTGCTAAAAATAAATGCATTCTAGTCGCCATAGCAGCAGAAATTGTTATACCAGCAACCAGAAATCCTAATAGACCTTCAAGTTTTATACTTGCTAAGTAAGTTAATAAAACGAGTAGAACCCCTAAAACTAAAGAGGTAAACCATACCCTGCCCAAAGGAACCATGGTGATATATGGTGTGCCAAAAGCAAAGAAAATTACCAGTAACCCTTGTTTGTATTTATCCAGGGATATGATGAATTTCTCATTTAATTCAGCCAGCAAAATCACAATCAATGAGACTGATAGGCTTCCAATGATTAATGTAAATAATATATCTGGAAAGTTCACACCAAAAATCGCTATAAAAGGCATAAATAGAATAGCAGGAAAAGGAGGCCAATAGGCAAAAAATTTATTTTCAAAAAAAACTAAATCATGAGTAGTAGTTGGTGGTATTATTCTGAAATTTAATTGCCCATGCAGAAAACTATCTGCAAGGTAGTTAAAATAGGGGTAATGAGATGTATGTAAAATTGACCCATGTCGATAAATTGAAAACAATGAGTAAACGACAAAGCAAAAAATAAAAGTGAATAAGGGTGAATTAAATAACAAAACAATATTGGAAAATGAAAAATTTCTTAATGGTTTCAATAAAACCTCCTATAAATTATTGTCCAAAATATTTAGTAAAATATACATAGACTTAACTGCAATAACATTTTTTAGCAACCATAATTCACTTGTTTACGCAATTTAACATCCAATAAAACCTGGATAAAAGCGTTTAGAAAAACAAAAAAAGAGACCAATGGCTTGTCCTGGGGGCATATCTGCTCACTTTGAATTGTCTTTGGTTCATTTTCCAGCTTCATTCTGGCTTCCAGGTAGCGTTGTATACGGCGAATATTGACTGTCATGGCCGCTTCAATCACCATGCAGGTGACTCTGAATCTACCTCGCACAGGTAACTTGCCTGCTGGGAATGGATGTTTTACCTGGCGCACCGTGGCTTCAACTGCCGCTCGTAAGTTTCGGTCTTCTTCCTGGTGGATCAAACTTCTTTGGCGCTGCTGCGACATATTAACCTGGTTCTGCGTAAAACGAAGGTGAAAGCGGGTATCCCGTTTTCCTTTTTGAACCGGACATTTCTCTAAGAATGGACAGGTCTGACAGACCTCTTCCACAAAGTGTGCCACATAGTTTTTTTTCTGACTGCTGATATGTACTTCCACTGTTTGCTGCTGCGGGCAAGTGATCTGGGTTGGCTTTCCACTCTTGCTTTGTTTTATCTTGAAATCGGCGAGATTGAGCTTCTTACTGCTGGGGATTCGCCCGCGAATAGCTGTCTGGATTTGTTCCACCGCATACTTTTGTAAGCTGTCATCCGCTTCAGAACTGCCATAACAACCATCTGTATAAAGTGTTTCAATCTCTGTGCGTTCTTTCAAGTTAGGCAGAGATTCAATCAGCATGTGTGCGTCTTCTGTATTATTTGAGGCCACCTGTACTTTGGTAATCAGTTGCAATTCGTTCTCCGGATCGCAAGTTTCTGTAATATTTGCAACATAGCCTTTGTAAGATGTGTTGTTTTTTTGTCTATATGTGGCTTCTAGATCATCGGGGGATTGCAAACTGATGGCGCTCAATTCTTTACCCATCCTGGGTTTCACTGCCTTCTTTTCCACTTGGAAGTGTTCGGCAAATACTCTGCATAAAACCTTATATATGGGTTCTTCTTTGTAATTTTCGTGAAGCTCATCCACTAATTGTTGCATCAATTCACCGATCTTTTGCAAATGTTCACCGGTATCTTCCCCCTTCAAGCGATACACATACTGACCCTCATGACCTTTTTATAGGCTGCAAATGCTTCCTCATACCGTGTCTGGTCTGCTTCTGTTAATTTTTTATGTATTCGTTGCAACACTTCCACCAACAGTTGCAAACGTCCTATTTCGCGGATATTACTGGCAATTTGTGTACTATCCATCCGCTGTTTTCCGGTCTTCAGTTTGAATGCTTTCAGTTGTTCATCCGTTACTTGTTCGAAAGCTTTGTCCAACAGGTTGATCCCTGTTTCCTGCATATACCGACTTAGTCGTTCTCGAAAATAGTACAATGTGCGCGGCTCGAAATTTCCTTCTCCCAATTGCCGATACCCCAGCGCATACCGTACCTGTGTGTTATACCCATACTCATCCAACATCTCTTCATCTGTCCAGCCATTCCCCGCTTTTAAATACTCCAACCCCACCAGTACGTTTACCGGTACATTTGGCCGCGACGGACAATCTGCGTATAGTACTTCAAATGGTGTTTCATCCAATCGACAAAAAAATTCCCGATAGAAGGCTCCTGACCAGGATGTGTCTAGCCTTTTTCTCAGCTTCTCTGGTAGTTCGTCTACCTTGCTGGTTAGGGGTATTTGGAAGTGTCGCTTGTTTTGTTTGAACATTGTTTCGGCCTTCTTTTTTCGTTTCTCTTATTTTATTAAATTTTTACCCTTTTTGTCCAGTCCTTTTTGCAGTAGACTGATAAATAAAAAGTGAATATATGAGATTTTTAAATTGATTATTTATTCTGTGGAACATATAAGTCTTTCCAGATTATTGATTTCCATTCTTGATTATTAGTAACTCCTGGAAAATTTTGCAAAATTAATTCAATCAAAGGAAAAATCTTGATTTATTTAGAAATCACTTCGTTTTGTGGTTGAATATTTATAATTCTAATTATAGAATCAATTAAATAAACCAAATTCAGTTTTAACGGATCATTTCTAGTGAAAGATTGGGGTAAATTTATTCAAATCAATCGCAATAAATTGACTAATTATCTTGTTTTTGTATATCTCACCCTGCCAATTCTTATTTTCAGTTTTGGGTGGTTGAAAATTGAATATTCAATTCTTTTGGCTATTGCTTTATTATTTTCAACTTATAAAGCAATACATCAAGAAGATGATCTATCAGAGAAGTTTGTGATTAAGAAATCAACATTATTGTTTGTAGTTTTAATCTTAATTATTTGGCTGCTTTTATCTGGAATTGGCGGGGTAGGTTTACAAAGCTGGGATTTTCATGGAAGAAATGCTATTTTTCACGATTTAATATCTCATTCATGGCCTGTTCAATATGATTATTCAAACCAAACAGAGATGATGGAATTATTTGGCTCTGGTGGATACCTTGTCTATTATGTTTGTTTTTATCTTCCTTCTGCTCTGATAGGAAAAATATTTGGTTGTCAAGGTGCAAATCTATTCTTATTTTTATGGAGTTTTTTAGGTTTATTGATTGTTGTATTATTGTTATTCAAAAATTTGAAGAAGTCCTCTGTTTGGATTGTTTTTGCTTTCATTTTTTTTAGCGGGATGGAGGTTTAAGTTCATTTGGACGAATGAACCAGATGACACTTTTGGATAAATTTTTATCCGAAGGTTCAATGGAGTGGTGGGCTGTTCTTTTCCAATACTCATCATTTACAACTCAGTTATTTAATGTATTTAATCAAAGCATTCCAGCCTGGATTCTTACTTTACTGATAATTGATCAGAAAAATATTCGCAATATTCTTTTTCTTTATTCTATTATGATATTTTATGGTCCTTTTCCCTTTATAGGTCTTTTCCCCATTGTAATGTTTAAAATTATTGAATTGACAAAACAAAATAAAGACAACAATAATTACTTTGTGAAGAATTGGTTAATTCAGCAAATTGCTAATTTCAAGAATAACCAAGAATGGGTTACATTTCAAAATCTGGTTGGAGGAGGATTCCTTCTTATAATTGGAATTAGCTTTCTTTTTTCGAATGCTGGCAATCATGAGCATGGTTTTATTTGGAATTTTCACACAAATATTGTTTCTTTGACTTTTATCTACATCCTTTTTTGTTTGCTAGAATTTTTAATTCTTGGATTGGTTTTATTTCCGTTGATTGAAGATAAGAAGGAGTTCTATTATGTTGTTTTTCTGTTGCTCATCATTCCCCTTTACAAATATGGACAAATGAACGACTTTGTTATGAGGGTTTCTACCCCAATCATCCTTTGGTGGTTTGTGATTGTTATAAATACATTAATTCGTGAATACGCCAGGAATAAATATCAATTTAAGATTCGTAGGATTATCATTATTCTGATATTAATGATCGGAAGTACTACTCCTCTTCATCAAATCTCAAGATCTTTTTTTTTAATAATTGATAATCAACAAACAACGCAAATAAATGATGCATGGAAAACTTTTGATTATGGGGGGTATATTGATAAAATGAATACATTACCTAATTATGTTGTAAGCAAGTCAGATGATTCGTTTTTTTTCAAATACTTAGCAAAGAAATAAATATTGAATATTATTGGATGAAGACGCATGCTTGGTAAAGATTTCTATGTCTTTTGGCAGATAGGACGGGCGATCTTTGAAGGATTACCTTTTTATTCTGTTCCCGAATCGCTCTACCCACCAGCCACTTTATTTTTCTTTATTCCCTTAGGTCTTTTGCCGTTTACAGTCTCTTATGCTTTGTGGACGGGTCTCAATGTGGTCTTATATTTTTTGTCCATTCGAGTTTATTCCAAAGAAAATCCCTTGGGTTGGTTCTTCTTTACACCTACTCTATTTATTCTCATGACAGGGCAGAATGATATTGTCTTTTTGTGGTTTTCAACGCTACTTAGAAATGATAAGGTGTGGAAAAGAGTTTTGGGGGCAACCTTATTGACCTTGAAACCCCAAATTGCCTTTATTGTTTTACCTTGGGCTCTATTCGATTGGCTAAAAAAACAACCCAAAACTTTGCTTTATTGGTTCATTTCATGTATCGCTGTACATGGATTCCCTTTGCTTTTTGATGCCTCTATTTATTCAAAGTGGTTGAATTCCACCCAACCTTATTCTGAGAATCGGTTGTTGTTGAGTCCGGGATTATTTGGGTTTACAAATTTTTCTGTCCCTATTTGGTTGATCAGTATCTTTGCTATAACAATTATTGTTTTTGGTTTGTTAAAAACTGACGCCATATCCAGAACTACTCAAATATTAGCTTTACCATTAGGTATATGGTATGAAAATGTTTTTCTGGTGGGAAATGTTTCCTGGAAGTGGTTGGTACCGGTCAGTTGGCTGTGTTTTGTTATGGCTTATTTTCTAAAAACAAGCGCAGTTTTGATATTGATTCCAATATTTGTGTTTGTGATGCAGTTATTCACTTTACATAAAAACAACTTACTTTTCAGAAAAAGAATTTGAATCCAATAAAAAAATTTAAAGAAAAACCACATATTTAATGAAACAAATACGCCAGGACCCACTTCGTCGTGCCCATTAACGCATCCATGTGGGTGCGTTCGTAGTTATGCGAGGCATCGACACCGGGGCCGATGAGGGCGACTTTGACATCGCCGCCGGCACGCCAGTAGGCTTCGCCGTCTGAGCCGTAGTAGGGGTAGATATCCACTTTGTAAGGGATTTCGTGCTGCTCGGCCAGTTTGCGCAAGTGGTTGGAGAGTCCATGGTGGTAAGGTCCACCGGAATCTTTGACGCAGAGGGTGGGGTGAAATTCGTCAGAGGTTTGCCCATCACCGATGGCGGCCATGTCAACCGCAACCAGCTCTTCCACCTCAGCAGGGATCCCGGCAGAAGCCCCATGCCCGACTTCTTCGTAGTTGCTGATCAGCAGATAGGTGGTCTGCGCAGGTTTCATTCCCGCATCGTGAAAGGCTTTGACGGCTGCAACCAGGTTGGCGACGCAGGCTTTGTCGTCCAGGTGACGGCTGCGGATGAAGCCATTGACTACTTGCACGCGCGGGTCAAAGGCGACGAAATCACCGACTTGAATCCCCAAAGCTTTGGTCTCCTCCGCCTTATGCGTTACGGCATCCAGGCGTACTTCCATGGCATCGTCATCACGTTTGGTGTCGTTGGTGGCTGCCCCATGCACGTGCGAAGATGATTTGCTGAGTAACAAGGAACCCCTGATTTTTTTTCCATTGGCTGCAAAAACGGTAACTCCTTCACCTTCCACTGTGTTCCAGGCGAAACCCCCCAGCTTGGTTAATTTGAGGCGACCATTCCCCTTTATCTCTTTGACCATAGCACCTAGGGTGTCCACGTGGGCAGTCAGGGCACGCGGATGATCATCCTGTTTCCCTTCCCACTTGACCAAGAGACCACCTTTGCGGGTGCGAGTGCAGCTTACCTCAGGAAAGGCTATCAAGGCTTTTTCAGTGTATTCAATGGCCGCAGCGGTAAACCCCGTGGGGCTGGGAGTGTTTAAAAGGCCAACTAAGAAGTCAAGCATATATCGTTGGTCAATGGTGGGTAATGTCATTTGTTCCTCTTTCTTTTCTTCAAATCTGAATCGGTCTAAAACCGATTCCAAGTTTTGTTTGTCGATTCTTACTTCCTCTGGAAATCCGCGCCTTCCAACTCGCCAATTGCCTCGCGCCACTCATCCGGGACGATGATGCTCTTTTGTTGGTGGTAATCATAGGTCACCATGATGGTCTCGGCGGTGGAGAGCACTTTACCGGTATCCTCATCTCGAATTTCGTAAAAGAAAACAAGGCTTTTGTTGCCGATGCGGTCACAGCGGATGTGAACCGCCACGTTTTGGTCAAGTTCGATGGGAGCTAAGTAGACGATGTGGATGTCGGCGACGATCAGTTTGAAGTCAAAGAAGTAGTTGCCTTCGAACAAGCCGAGGTGCTTGAGGTAGACCATGCGGGCGTGTTCTAAATAGGTGAGAAAGCGGGCATTATTCACGTGCCATTGGGGGTCGAGATCCCCGTATCGAACAGTAATTGGAACAGAAAAATGGAATGTTTTCATACATAAATTATACTCAGCTCATAACTCGTGTCGAGAACTTTGATGGATATCCTTAAATCCGACTGGAATCTATCCACCATGTTGGATATGCCATAATTCTCCTACTTTTTAATTACAGCAAGCTAAAAATACTCTTTATCACTCAGCTTTCTGTACTCCTGCCGAAAAGCTATTCAATTAATTCAGCATTAACCTAGAACAACATAAAAAAATCAAGCAATCCAATCCGGCAAAGTCAAGGACTGCAAAAAAGTACTTCACGGAAATCTCATGAAAATCACTTAGAAGGCTTCCAGCAATTCCACCTACCTCGCCCACCAATAGTTACAGACACCATGTCAAAACGTATATAATCGCTCTACTTTCCAATCAATCAATCCAATCCAGCAAAATCAGCTATCACAAAAAAATCTAGCCTGCGTAACGGGAACCTCATGGCAATCACCTGATAACCTCCCGGCAATTCCAACCACCCTGCCAATCAGCATTTACAAACACTACATTACTACGCTAATAAATCGTCCTATTAATCCAACCACCAACCAAGATAACTCGCACTTATTGCAACTCACAGATATCACATCAAAAACATAATCCCCACCAATCATTCCAACCACCAATCCTGCATTCATCAGTGCCCCAAACTTTCCAGAATCCATGCTGTTAGTAACTCAAAGCCCCCGCTAATTTCATAAAACACACAACCAATTACACCAACATCTCCCAACATCCACACACATCACTGCCCTTTCATCAAATAAATTGGAGATGTTTACCTAAAATGTCACATTTGATGGATGACCTATTGCACTTGCCTTGTAAAATATAGTAAAATAAACTTCTAAGTAGACAATTTTTACCCACTTAACAGTAAAAGGATCTTTCGATATGCAAATCACAAGACAGGCAGATTATGCCTTACGCGCCATGTTATATCTGTCAAGGTTGGATACCAATATTCGTGCAGCCACCAGCCAGATCGCTGATGAACAGCAAATCCCGCCATCGTTTTTGGCAAAAATTATCTCTCAATTATCCATTGCCGGTTTGATAAGCACATCACGCGGTGCTCGCGGTGGTGTTACTCTCGCCAGACCCGCCGAGGATATCACTTTGTTAGATGTAGTGGAAGCAATTGACGGGCCAATTAGCTTGAATGTATGCTCACACAGTGCCGGAGCCTGTCCCTTTGGTGAAGATTGCCCCATTCAACCCATCTGGTCTGACGCACAAATCGAGCTAGTTAATCGCCTTAAATCCACCACCTTTGGCCAATTAGTGAGCAATAAAAAATAATAGGAGTTTCTAATGCCTGAAGGTGTCCCCGTATCAAGACAATTCTTCCTCGTTACGCAAAAGGGAAATTTTGTTGTAGATTGGGGCAACAATGTTTATCAAGATGTTTATTCTGGTAGTAAAGTTGAACTGGAAGAAACCGATTTTACCTATATGGTAAAAGACGATGAATTGATGATGCTGAAACAAAACAAAGTGATTTGTGATTTTGACCAATACACAGTATATATTTATCCGATGAGGGATGTTTTCAACTCATCAATGGAAGATTAAACGAAACCACCGCAATTATTCAAAAAATAGATTCAATTAAGTAAGTGCACCACCATGGAAATAAAGCTGGTAAATTCGCTTACCTTGCATGGCAATGAATTCTTTTCCACGGAAGCAATCCAATCCACCTTCCACGGCACATGAATAGGAGAAGTCTTTCCCTATCACTTCTTCCGGACCTCGGAAAGGCATCTCAGGTGGTACCTGCAACAAGGTGTCCTTAAGAAATGAACTAAATCCCAGAGGAATTTTTTCCACCAGCATGCGTCCATAATAATTCATACCCCAAACAGGTTTCTGATCATACCAGACCACTTCTTCACCAATGAAATGAAAATCACCGACATAGGTGTCTAAATAACTCCAATTTCCTTCACGAAATGAAAGATCTTTAGAGGCTGTTCGGGAGGATTGCGTCAATGCTCCACTGCCTGCATAAGTATTTTGTTTGGCTTTAATCAAAAATTTGACGAATTGATTATCGTAAATATCTGCACACATTGTAGGTCCTTTACAAAGGTAATAACTTGATTTTACATGAATTCTGCAAAGTTGGTTCGATGGTAATTGTGAATCCTTCCATTTTTGAAAGGTGACTTATCAACTTTAGAAAACAATATATACTTGAATTTACGGGTTTATTATTTTTTAAAATTAGATAAAATCCGTCGAAATAATATGCAAAATGATGCTTTATTGAACCTTGATCCGGTATTTTCCTCTTTCGAAGAGGCTATCATTGTGCTTGATAAAAAACGCCGGACTAAATATCTTAACACCACAGCGAAGCAATGGTTAGATTCTAACTCATCTTCGCTAAATTCGCGTTTAATCGCTAAGTGGACAAATGAGAACAGCAAACAGGTGGTGTTATTTAATGTAGTGGATCACTCACTGAAATCTACCAATTCCAAACCAATTGGGAAAATCTTATTGGAGTTGCATGACTCTAAGGATTGGATGCTGGTTGAAGCAAAAGAAGCCCCATTTAATTGGCAGGATAACACCTATACACTACTCACAATGTTGGATGTCAAGAAAAAATATTTAGCAGAAGAAGTTCAAAGGGCGGTGTACGAAATCTCAGACGCGGCGGTTAGCACTGCCGATCTGGATGCGTTATTCAAACGGGTACATGAAATTATCAGTTCACTAATGCCCGCTAACAATCTGTACATCGCAATTTATGATGAACAAAGTGAATACATATCGTTTCCCTATTATGTGGATGAAAAAGATTACCTGCAACCAGATGAACGTAAAATAAAAGCACGCGATCGCAAAGCAAAAAGGGGGCTTACAGAATATCTGCTTCATTTTGGTCAACCCACTTTATTAACAGATCAAAAAATTAGAGAATTGACAGAGCAGGGTGAAATTAGAATGATTGGCAGCTTGCCGCTGGAATGGTTGGGTATTCCGCTCAAAACCTTACAAGGTAAGATTATTGGTGTGTTGGTTATTCAAACCTATACCCAGGGTATCCAATATACCGAACAAGATCGTGATCTTTTGGAGTTTGTCTCCACGCAAATTGCTATGGCAATTGACCGAAAATTGATGGAAGAAAAACGTCAACAGGAATTGGAGTTGTTTGCTGCTGGTCCAGTTGTGGTGTTTAAATTGTTGGTAGAGAACCAAGACAATCGCATCATGGAATATGTTTCACCGAATATTGAACAGTTTGGCTATCAACCCGAACAATTCTTAAGTGGAGAATTAACGTTTCTAGATATTGTTCATCCAGAAGATAAAAATCTTGCTATCAATCTGAGTTCGTTGCAGTCTAATGATTCTACTAATTTTCTGAGTGAAGAATATCGCATTCTAACAGCGGATGGTGGAATTCGTTGGGTTTACGATCTAACCTATATCCACAAGGTCAAAGGCAATGAGCTTGTGGAGTTCATTTTTTATATTTACGACATCACCCATCAGAAAGAAACCGAAAATGCATTACAACTCATAAACGAGACATTGGAAAACCGGGTTTTAGAACGCACTTCACAACTGAAAGAAACCCAGGATTTTTTGCAATTGGTGATTGACACCATCCCTGCACCAGTATTTATACTTGACCGTGATTTGGTTTATCAGGGATGTAACCACGCTTATGAGGAATTAAATGGGATTACCCAGAAAGAATTAGTTGGAAAAACCCTTTCAGAAATTTGGCATTCAGATTTAGCAAAGCAGTTTACTGAAGAAAATTTGGAAATCCTTACCACAGGAATTTCCAAATCTTACGAAGTACAAAATCCATCAGTAGATGGCACCTATCGCGATCTGGTATATATCAAAGCACCCTATTACAGTGAATCTTCCCCTGAGCCAGCAGGTTTGGTTGGGGTGGGGTTGGATATAACGGATCGCAAACGCAATGAAAAACTTCAGTCTACCATCTACCAAATCTCCGAAGCCGCCAATGCCACCAATGACCTGGACGAATTGTTTACATTTATTCATCAGGTTGTTAATGAATTGATACCGGCTCGCAATTTGTACATTGCTATCTATGATGCTGAAACCGATTCTGTTTCGTTTCCTTATTTTGTGGATGAGTTCAGCGAACCACCAGAACCGCGAGTGGGTGGTACCGGTATAACAGAGTATGTGATCAAAAGCGGTGAACCATTGTTGCTTACCTATGAAAATGAGGAAGAAGTAACTACACAAAACCAAATTGTGCCAACTGGTGCAGATTCCTCGCAATGGCTCGGTGTTCCCTTACAAATTGAAACTGGCAAATCAATTGGTGTTTTGGTTGTACAAACCTATGATGAGCGTGAGATTTCCTACACAGAATCAGATAAAGATTTGTTGACCTTTGTCTCCAACCAGATTGCACTGGCGATAGAGCGTAAACAGGCACAGGAAGCACTTCACAAACTCAACCAGGAATTGGAACAAAAAGTAGAGAATCGTACCCAACAATTAAATGAACAGCTGGCTGAATTGACGCAACGTGAGCGTGAATTGTCCAGTGTAGTCAGCATGGCACAGGCATTACGCGAAACACATCAACTGGATGAGATATACGAGGCGGTCCTGGATTCTACCCGCGTGGCGATTGGTGCTTCTGGTGTTTCCATCGCAATTTTGGATCAAGAAACCGATGAACTGGTCTATATACCTGGTATTGGCAATTTCCAAGTCCATAAAGATTTGCGTTTAAAGCAGGATGTCGGAGCAGCTGGTTGGGTGATCAGGAATAAAAAAGTCTATCTAAATAATGATGTGCAAAACGATCCTGGTCCAACCAGGGTGGATTTAGCCGGTGGTGTAAAATCCTTGCTGATTTCCCCAATGATTGTGGATGGGCAGGTAATTGGTATGCTGGAAGCTGGTGCAGATCGCGATTGGAATGACGACGATGTGCGAATACTGGTTGCATTGGCTGAAATAGCCGCCTACGCTATCCAACGTGAAGCCTTGAGTGAGCAAAAAGAACATCAATTACAGCGGTTGCATACATTGCGCGAAATTGACCGCATGATCGTAGGTAATTTTGACCTATCCAGCACCATCCATTTTTTGGCCAGTCAAATCGCTGTCCAGCTCCAGGTGGATGCCGTTGATATCTTGCTGGTGAATGAAAATTCTTCAATGATTACCTATGAAATAGGTGTTGGATTTGTCAACCAGAACACCAGAGAATCATTGGTTGCCTATGATCATGGACCTGCCCAATGGGTGGTTTTAAATAATCAGCCATTGTATGTTCCCGAAGTAAAAACTTCCAAATGGAATGAATTCTTCCAAAATATGCCTGCTGAGAATTTTTCTTCCTATTACGCCGTGCCATTAAATGCCAAAGGGCGTTGCATCGGTGTTTTGGAAGTATTTCGGCGTGTTAACAAAAAGACAGACCAGGAATGGGAAGAGTTTTTGAGCGCTTTAGGGCAACAATCAGCAATTGCCATTGAGAATGGTCAATTGGTGGAAAAACTAACGCGTGCAAACCGCGAAATGAGCTTTGCTTATGATCGTACGATTGAAGGCTGGGCACGCGCATTAGATATGCGGGATCATATCACCGGCGAACACACACAAAAGGTAAAAGAATGGACCATGATTATGGCGCAGGCGATGGGTATTCGTGATCCCGAAACACTGACCCATATTCGTCGCGGAGCCACCCTACATGATATTGGCAAGATTGGCGTACCTGATCAAATCCTTAACAAACCCGGACCGCTTAACGAGGAAGAATGGAAGATCATGCGCCAACACCCCGTTTTTGCACGTGATATTCTCTACCCCATCGAATTTTTACGACCCTCCATCGATATTCCATATTCACACCACGAGCGATGGGATGGAACGGGTTATCCGCAGGGGTTAAAAGGAAAAGAAATTCCATTTGTAGCGCGCATTTTTGCAGTGATTGATGTGTTTAATGCCATCACCTCGGATCGACCATACAGTAAATCCTGGCCTAAAGAAAAAGCGATTGACCACATTCGAGAACAAAGTGGCACTCATTTTGACCCTGAAGTGGTTCAAGTGTTTTTGAAAAACGTTCATCGCTTTTATTAAAATCAGATCGTATTTAAAGCGATCTTACCTTTTGCATACACGTTTTTCAATGCCTGCACGCAACGTTCATCGTATTGGGTGGTGGCGTATCTGGTTAACTCTTCAAAAGCTTTCTCGTGGGTCAGTGCCAAACGATAGGGGCGGTTTGAGATCATGGCATGGAAGGAATCAGCAACTGCCATAATTCTACCTACCAAAGATATTTCATTTCCGCGCAAGCCCAAGGGATAACCACTGCCGTCCAAACGCTCATGATGCTCAATAATGGCACGCAACACATCTTTAGATTTGAAACTGACCTTCTCAACGATCTTATATCCAATTTGCGGGTGTTTGTAAATTTCCTGAAACTCTTCTTTGGTAAGTGAATCCATTTTCTTTAGGATGTCATCCGGAATACCGATTTTACCAACATCATGCAGCAAACCACCCAGGCGTAACTGGTTAATATCTTCGGCAGGCAAACCCAATTCATGGCCGATGGCAGCTGCATATTCAGACACAAATTTTGAGTGATCTTTTGTATAAGGATCTTTGGCGTCCACAGCATGCATCAGGCTGGTGAGCAATTGGATCATCAAGTCATCCATCTGGTTGTATATCTTCGCAGTTTGCTGAATAGTAGCAGCCTGGCTGGCAAATATCTCTGCGAGCATCACATCCATTTTGGAAAAACCGCCATTCATTTTGTTCAAAATTTCCAAGCCACCAATGATACGACTGCTGGTGCTGCCACGTTCTTTTCCCAACTCAATTCGGTTGGAAACCAACGCCACGGCCAACACAGACCGTGTTTTGAAATTGGAAAGCACATCCACCCCATTGAAATAACGTTTATCATTGCGCACATCATTGACTACCAGGGTTTCCCCACTGGCGAGGACGTGCTGGATTAACCCTTTGCCCTGCGGAATACGATAATTTTCCACCAGTCTACGATCCGTGCGTGAAGAGAGATGCAGAATCGCTTCACCATTGGCATCATCGATCAGGTACAACGAGCAGGCTTCGACATCCAAAAGCAAGGAAACTTGCTCCAGTAACATGCGCAAAATTTGATCGGGATCCAGGGAAGAGCTGATGCTACCAATAAACTCAAGCAATTGTTGTAATCTGCTTGCCCATTGATTGCTCTCCATCAACTGGTTGTGAACAATGAGATAATTTCCCATCAGTTGTGCCAGGTTTTCCAGTGTTCTTATTTGTGCTAATTCCTTAAAATTTGCGATCTGGATCATTCCCAGCACCGTATCGTTGTGTGAAACCGGCAGATTCATTAAATTGAAGATTGGTTTCTCGATCCAGCGAGCAAATTCAGATAATTGGGTTTTATTTTCAACAATCTCAAGCAAATTCTGGTTCCAACCCCAGGCAAGCAAGTGTGGGTATTTGACCTCTGGTGGTTGATTTCCCAGTATATTTTCCAACGAAAATGAGCCAGATTCCTGATTTTTCAACAACCACAGCACAATTTCAGCATTGCCAATGTCCTGAAATATTGAAAGATAGGTATTGATGTCATCCGTGATCTTGATTTGTTTTTGTAGCTTCGTTTGTGGCAATATTGTCATTATTCATCTCGATTGAGTAGGATAATGATATAGTTGCAAGATCGTACCAACCCGGAAGCCATATTCCATTTCGAGTTGAAATTGAAAGCCTTTTTTAGGAAATTGATTTAATTAGCGGGCTTAAGGATACTCTTTTGCCAGACGTACATTAAAACAGCAGCCAGCAGCGCTGTTCCTGCCCCAAAATAAAATGGAGCAGATGCGCCAAATCCTTGCCAGCTACCTGCGCCTTGCCATAGGACACCAGCAATGATAGAGGCTGGTAGATCAAGGATGCCAAGTACGCCGTTGTACGTGCCATAGGCGGTTCCACGTAACGCTTCAGGGACCAGATCGGCCACCATAGCTTTGGAAGTGCCATACGCCATGCCATAATAGAAGCCATACACAATGTACAACAGCCACACATGCACACCGGTTTTTGCCAATGCAAAGCCTAAATAGATGGCTGCATACACCAGCCACCCACCAATAATGATAGATCGACGACCAATCTTATCCGAGAGGGCACCTGCCGGGGCGGAGATGAGTGTGTAAATCAAATTAAAGCTGATTAACATCCCTAAAATGCCTAGAATGCCTAAACCTCTTTCCTGTGCGCGTAGAACCAAGAAAGCATCTGAAGAATTCCCCAGATCAAAAATTGCTACGATAATCATAAAGGTCATAAAAGGTTTTCCCAAACTCTTAAAGGCGAATTTGGGTAGTTGATGCTGATTCTTTTTGACTGTTTCTTTTACGCCAATCGCTAACGCAAGCACAGCCAGAGCAGCTGGCACAATACTGATGATCACGATGGTGCGAAATGTTTTTTCAGAAAGTAGAATCGCCTCACGTTGTAATAGCCAGGTCACTAATAAAGCAATCATTAACCCAAGCATGGCACCAGCGGTATCTGCGGCGCGATGGAAGCCAAATGCAAACCCGCGTTGATCTTCCTGAATGGAATCAGCTACCAATGCATCGCGTGGTGCAGTGCGAATGCCCTTGCCCAGCCTGTCCCCCCAGCGGGCTCCTGCCACCCATCCCCAGGTGTTGGCAAAATAGAAAAATGGTTTTGAAATAGCAGAAATACCATATCCGGCAACTGCCAACCATTTGCGACCACCGATTTTATCTGATAACCAACCCGAGAACATTTTTAACAAGCTGGAAGTGGTTTCCGCTACCCCTTCGATGATACCAATGATGTTGGTTTTCACCCCCAACACATTCGATAAAAATAAAGGTAGAATATTAATCACCATTTCACTGGATATATCCATGAAAAAGCTGGTAAGGCTGACTGCCCACACATTGCGTGGCATGGATCTTAATTGTTTTAAATAACCCGGTTTATTTTTTTTCATAGGACTTTTCCTTCCAACAAATATTGTATTCTCAATTTTAGGACGATTTTTAAAAAAGATGATTATTATCAGGTGATTATTTCGTTAAAATAAATTTTTCCAACTGTTTGGTAGGAAGAATTTTACGCGCAACACAAACTTTGTTTATAATTACGAGTAACATTATACAAAATTGTTACGTGAAATATCTTGACAAGGAGAAAATGCAACTTTATACTTTTTTTATTGCTTGGGGATTAGCTTTTCCACTCGGGAATGGGTTGTCGTCAGGACGGAGGAATATGCTCCCGGTGACCTATGCGTAAAAAGCGTTAGCGAGACCAACACATGTGTGCTGGTTTTTTTGTTTAATCAGCGGCAAAAATTAAGTGAAAGGATGAAGATGAAAAATTGGTTTACGAAACAACCACAAGAAATCCTGCAAGAATTTGATACCGATCTTGAGAAGGGACTTTCCGCAGAGGAAATTGCTCTTCGGCAACAAAAATATGGAAAAAATGAATTAATCGATCGCGGTACCAAAAGTCCCTGGTTAATTATTCTTGATCAACTCAAAGAGACAATGGTGCTAATTCTGATTATCGCGGCGATCATTATGCTTTTTTTGGCAGAATACAAAGATGCGATCGTGATTTTGATCATTGTGGTACTTAACTCTGCTTTGGGGTTCAGCCAGGAATACCGCGCTGAGCAAGCGATGGCAGCACTTAAGAAGATGTCCACACCTAAAGTGCGTGTGCGTCGCGATGGACACATTAGTGAGATCTCCTCGGTGGAATTAGTGCCTGGTGATGTGATTTACCTGGAAGCTGGCAATTCGATCCCAGCAGATGGCAGTTTGGTGGAGAGTGCCAATTTCAGGGTGCAGGAGGCTGTTCTGACGGGGGAGTCAGAAGCAGTTGAGAAGGATACCGAACCCATTAATAAGGAAAACCCAGCTTTAGGCGACCAGCACAACCGCATTTTTATGGGCACATTAGCTACTTATGGACGCGCTACTGCTATTGTCACAGACACCGGCATGGAGACCGAATTAGGAAAAATCGCGGAGATGATCCAATCAGTTGGTAATGAACAAACACCATTACAACGCCGCCTGGATCAATTAGGCAAGTCGCTGGCAGTGGCTGCCTTTGTGATTGTCGTGATCGTTTTCTTGTTGGGCGTCCTGCGTGGTGAAGATTTGCGCACCATGTTTATGACCGGTATCAGCATGGCGGTAGCCGCCGTACCTGAAGGTTTACCAGCGGTTGTGACAATTGCACTCGCCATTGGTGCACAGCGTATGTTGAAACGCAATGCACTTATCCGTAAATTACCTGCGGTGGAAACACTCGGTTCGGTAACGACCATTTGTTCCGACAAAACCGGTACCCTCACTGAAAACCGCATGACGGTGACATTGGTGGATGTGGCTGGCGATCGGACTGACTTAATCGAATCTCTACGCGGTTATACGCCTACAATTTCTGATGCAGATTCGACAGCTCCACTTATTGATCAAAACAGCTCCCTGGCTTTGATGTTAACCGGTGGTACGCTATGTAATGACGCGGTCTTAGAAGAAACAGATGATGGGTTCTCCTCAGTTGGTGACCCAACTGAAGGTGCACTAGTTATTGCAGCGGTGCGGGCAGGTTTGTGGAAAGACAAACTTGAAAAAGCAATGCCACGTGTTTCCGAATTACCGTTCGATTCGGACCGCAAACGCATGACCACTGTACACAAAATTGAAGATCCGGAAAAGTTACCGCCAGCCCTCAAAAAACTGGTTCAATCGCCAAAGTTTCAATCCGATGAGCCTTTTCTTTCAATAACCAAAGGTTCGGTGGATGGATTAATTGAAATCTCCAATCGGGTTTGGACGGAAAACGAAATTGTTGAACTCGACCAAAACTGGCAGGATCGTATTCTCAAAGCGCACGATGATTTAGCACAAAAAGGTATGCGCATTCTGGGGGTAGCCTTCCGCCAATGTAGCGAAAAAGATACCAAACCGGAATGTGGAAACCTGGAAGAAAATCTGGTATTTGTTGGCATGTTTGCTATGATCGACCCAGCCCGTCCTGAAGTAAAAGACGCTGTCGCCACCGCAAAAGCAGCTGGTGTACGTCCAATCATGATCACTGGTGATCATCCGCTAACCGCGGTGCACATTGCCAAAGAGCTGGGTATCTCCAGCAATGATGATGTCATCACCGGGGCGGATTTATCTAAGATGGATGATGAAACACTCAGAAAACGGGTCAAAGACACTTCCGTGTTTGCACGCGTAGCACCCGAGCATAAATTGCGCATTGTGAAAGTCTTACAGGAGTTAGGCCAAATCGTAGCCATGACCGGAGACGGCGTAAATGATGCTCCGGCCCTGAAGAAAGCCGACATTGGCGTAGCGATGGGAATCACCGGTACGGACGTTTCTAAGGAAGCATCCGATATGGTGCTACTGGATGATAACTTCGCCACCATTGTTTCCGCTGTGCGCGAAGGTCGCCGCATTTACGAGAATATCCGCAAATTCATCAAATACACCATGACCTCCAACTTTGGTGAAATTGTGGTGATGTTGATGGGCCCCTTTGTTGGCTTGGGTTTGCCGCTTTTACCCCTGCAAATCTTGTGGGTTAACCTGGTGACCGATGGTTTGCCAGGCCTGGCACTGACTCAGGAACCAGCCGAACCGGATACGATGAAACGCCCACCACGTGACCCCAAAGAGCAGATCTTTGGGCGAGGTCTCGGGATTGATATCCTCTGGATTGGTGCCTTAATGGGTGCAGTTTCCCTATTGGTTGGGTTGTGGGCTTTCCATTTTGATGTGCTTTCCAACTGGCAAACGATGATCTTCACCACATTGACAATCTCCCAGATGGGTAACGCTCTAGCATCCCGCTCCGAAAGCCAAACACTAATAGAAGCCGGTATTTTCAAAAACAAAATGATGATCGGCGCAGTGCTGTTGACCTTTGTTCTGCAACTAGGTGTGATTTATCTGCCATTTATGCAGAATATCTTTGGCACCAAATCACTCTCCCTGATGGAGTTGGGTGTCAGCTTCGGTGCCAGCTTGTTGGTATTGGTGGTGATTGACACCGTCAAAGTCGTCCGTCGTAAAATTAAAAAGTAATTGCATTTACAATAAAAAGAGTGCTCCGAATGTGATCTGCACTACAATGTTGGGGGTGCTCTTTTTTTAAAAACTTGTCTTTGTCAATTGACTGGCTGGGTGAGTGCTACCAGATGCGTTGCCAGGGTTTGCACCTCCACCATGGTGATCTTCTCGACTTGACCCTGGTCACAATGCTCGGCTATGCTGGCATTAATCGGTAACTGTGTAATCAGTTTGGTCTTGAAATCCTGAGCTAATTTGGATGAGTGACTCTCTCCAAAAATTGAGTAATCCTGGTTGCACCCCGGGCAGCGGAAAAAACTCATATTCTCCACTATGCCCAGTATCGGAATATCCAATCTTTCCAATAAATGACCCGCTTTGCGCACAACCAACCCCGACAATTCCTGCGGCGTTGTAACCAACACAACCCCATTAATCGGTAAGTTTTGCATAACCGTCAGGGTTGCATCGGAAGTGCCAGGTGGCAAATCGACCAGCAGAATGTCTAACCGCCCCCATAACACATCATCCCAAAATTTCTGGATCATACCTGCAATCAATGGACCACGCCAAGCGACGGTAGTGTCCTCTTCCTTTAACATCAAATTGCTGGAGACAATGCGGATACCGAGTGGTGTGATGGCAGGTAATATACCCATATCACCACCACGCAAACCACCCGCTGGTAACCCAAATAGTTTAGGGATACTGGCACCAGTGATATCTGCATCCAGAATGCCCACCTTCAACCCCTGTCGTGCTAACTCAACCGCCAGCATTGCTGTTACGGAGGATTTTCCAACCCCGCCTTTGCCGCTCATTACCGAGTACACCTGTTTGATCTGGTTCATGCTATTCAACTTTGGCAGTGGTCGATTGCCTTGACCCAACAACTGCTTACGCTCCTCTTCGCTCATACTTTCGAACTGGATATTGACCTGCTTAACCCCCTCTAACTGCATCAGGGTTTCTCGCGCATCTTTTGCCATGTGATCCTTTAAGGGGCAATTCGGTATGGTTAGAAAGAGTGAAAAATTGATCACCCCATCCTGAATGGTGAGGTTACGGATCATATTCAAAGAAACCAGATCCCGCCCAAGTTCCGGATCCTGTACTTTTGAAAGGGCTTGCATTACCTGTTCAGTTGTTGGCATCTTTCCTCCTGCGTGGTTGCTACTGGTTGGTTAGAGCCGTGACAATGTGACATGCTGAACAAAGCGATCGGCAGCACCAAACTTGTATTTATAATCCTCATCACCACGCATAAAGTCGAATTTGGCTTTACCTTTTTCATTTGCCCAACGCAGCAGATAACCAAGCAGCACCCAACCTGGTGAATAACTCATAAACTGCCGATCCAGGCCTGAGTTGTAAATCCAGAGTTGATTGTCATAATCGAAACTGAGATAAGCGGCAGCCTTTTGCCCGTCAATTTCCAGAAAAGCTAGCTGCAAATATCCGTTGGCAAACGCTTGTTGGATAGTTCCTGCTATCGCTGTTACCATTTCTTCGGTCAGGAAAGCTTCTTTTTCTCGATCCTGTGCCATTAAACCCAGGAAATGATCAATCTCATCATCCAGTGTTTCAGCATCACTTACGATGTACCAATGTGTTGGCACCTCTGCCCCCTCAAGTCTTCGCATTTTTCGACGAATCTCATGGCGTTGTTTCTTATCCAGGTTGGCAAGGTATTCTTCCCAATTGCCTGGCAGGCTGATTATGGGCGCGTGGTTCGTGTTTTCAATCGTGTATTGCCAGCCTGCAGCTGTAGCCGCATCCTGCAGTTGTTTGATACTGGGAGAACCTTCCAGCAGGTTGAATAGCTCTAATCGGGTATAATCGCTGGCTAAAAAGCTCAGTAATCCACTGGTAAAAGCCGGCAGGTCCGCTTCACGCACGATGAAATCCAGATAATCAGATATTTCAATCGAACCTAAGAACAGTAGAGCATTCGCACCATTAAATTCTGTATGAAAGAGTGGTGCAATCCCTACCAGGCGTTCCCCTTCGTGGGCAATGATGATTGCCAGTTCAGCGGATTCATCCCACTCACCGCCACCACGCGTCTGCCACCAGTTGTGTAAATATTCATAACGTAAAAAAGGAACGTGTGTGATGCTTTCAGTCAGTAACGCGTTCCAGTCTTCTTCCAGCGTTGCTGGAAATGTTGTATGTAATTTAAATTCCATAGGCTAATTATAACGGTTGCCTCAAAGCCTGACCAGATGATTAACTGTACAGGCGCTACTATTTTTGTATAAATCTGGAACGTGAGGAATAATTACCACTTTAAATCACAATCTGCGAGATTTCCGCTTTATCTCGCAGATCATGAGAGGAGAGTTCTCATTTATCCAATTTGTTTCACCCAAACAAATAGAGGTAACATTATATTAATCGATCAATATTAAATAAATATGAGTAAAACTATCTTAATTATTAAATTAAAATTAGAGTTTTTAAATTAAATGACTGGAAAAAATTGGATTAAAATAGAGAATGAAAATCACGGAAGAGGCTCCCCTCCTCCTTAAGTAAAGGAAAGAAAATGATCGCAAATGATATCCCGTTCGTTGATTTACACCGCCATGTAGAAGGCAATATTCGCATTAACACCATCATTGATCTGGCACGCCAGCACAATCTTCAACTACCAGCCTGGGACGAGGAGGGCTTACGGCCGTACGTGCAGGTGCAAACCCAGCAACCGGGTGTGATGGCGTTCCTTAAGAAGTTCGCTATCCCGATGCAGGTGCTGGTGGATCTGGATGCGTGTCGACGTATTGCCTATGAAGCCGTGCTCGACGCTGCGAAAGAAGGGATTGACTATATTGAACTGCGCTTTAGCCCGTGGTTTATGGCGGAAAGGTACAAGCTTAATCCACAAGGTGTGGTGGAAGCTGTGCTGGATGGTGTTGCCACCGGGCAGGAAGAAGCTGGCATTTGGGTTAAGATGCTGGGCATTCTCAGCCGCACCTATGGGCCAGAGATCGCGTTGCAGGAACTGGAAGCATTGCTACCATTTTCAGACAAAATCGTGGGGTTGGATCTGGCTGGTGATGAAGCCAATTACCCGGCAGCGTTGTTTCAACGCCATTTTGAACGCGCACGCGAGGTCAACTGGAAAGCGACTGTGCATGCTGGCGAAGCTGCGGGTGTGGAGAGTGTCTGGCAGTCGATTAAGGTGCTGGGTGCACAACGCATCGGGCATGGCCTGGCGATTGTGGATGACCCGGCATTGATGGATTACCTCTTCGAGCGTCAGATTGGGATTGAAACCAACCTCACCAGCAACGTGCAAACCAGCTCGGTGAAGGATTATTCCAGCCACCCACTCAAGGCATTCTTGGATGCCGGCTTGTGCGCCAGTATTAATTCGGACGACCCGGGCATCAGCGGGATCGATTTGAGGTATGAGTATGAAGTAGCAGCTCCTCAAGCGGGGTTGAGTGAAGCTGAGATTCGTCGAGCGCAGTTGAATGCGGTGGAGAGCGCATTCATGACGCCTAAGGAGAGAAAAAAACTGGTGGAGGGGAAAAAGGCTGTTAGCTGATGGCTCACTTGACAAGGTAGAACAATCATTCTATACTATTGGTAGTTCTTTGCTCAAAATCCAAAATTAAAGAACATTTAAACCTTGCACATTCCTAAATTATTGTAGAATTAATCTCACAGCTTCCTGAAACGAGTGCCATGCACACCAACCAGTAGCTGCGAGTTAAGAATTAGACCAATCAGAATTTATAGACAATGGAGGAATTATGTATCAGAAAGTAACCATCGTAGGAAATTTGGGCAGAGACCCGGAAATGCGCTTCACCCCATCCGGCCAACCGGTCACCTCTTTTCCTGTTGCAACCAATCGTTCGTACACCGGCTCAGATGGCCAACGTGTGAAGGAAACCGTCTGGTTCCGCGTTTCTGCCTGGGGGAAACAGGCTGAGAATTGCAATAATTACCTGCACAAAGGCAGTAAGGTTTTGATCGAAGGTCGTCTGATGGCTGATCCGGCTACCGGTGGACCACGCATCTTTAACCGCCAGGACGGGACAGCTGGTTCCAGCTTTGAGCTAACCGCAAACACCGTGCAGTTCCTGGATACCCGTGCGGAGAGTGAACAATCCAGCGGAGACGATGAGAGCCCCATCAGCGACGATGAAATTCCGTTCTAAAGAGAATTATGACAACTCCTAAACAACCGAAACCCGGCATTCCACCGTTGAGAATGCCGGATGGTTTACAAAGTAAATACTCCAACATGGCGCGTATTTCACATACACCGTCTGAGATTGTGCTGGATTTTGCCACCATGCTACCCGGTGTTCATCCGGAAGTGGTTTCCCGCGTTTTGATGTCACCAGTGGCTGCAAAGATGTTCCTGCAGGCATTAGGCGAGAATATCAACCGCTACGAAGCAACCTTTGGGCTGATCAAACTGCCCGTTGGTACCTCTGACCTGGCAAGCACGCTCTTTCGAAATGTGCAACCACCTGCTCCTGGGGAAAAGACAGCCAAGAATCCCCCCGAATCACCAACTGGGGACGAACCGACGAATGATGACCAGCCACCTTCTCCGGAGGACGGCAAACCACCTGAAGGTGGTAAACCACCTGAAGGAAATGAACCTCCGGAAGGTGCAGTATGACCGATCGCTTTTCTATTCTTTCGGATACGGTTCATAGCGCTTTCGAGATGCGCAACCAGGCACGCGATAAAGCCTTGATGCAGACCCGCAAGGTGATTCAGCATGCTGCGCACGCCATCCGTGCTATTCACCGTCTTGAGGTAGATGTGGCAGATGGGTTCCTTAACGATGCCCGCCAACTAGTGGAGCAATTACGCAGCGATTTGAGTGATCACCCTGACCTGTTCTACGCCGGTTATACCCAGGATGCGCTGAAGGAATACGTTGAAGCGCATGTCACCTGCGCCTTGATCCGCGGAGAAGAATTACCACTGCCGAATGAGATCGATGTCGACCCCGCCATTTATCTGAACGGGTTGGCAGAGGTGGTGGGTGAATTACGGCGACGCACATTGGATATAATGCGTCAGGGCTATTCGCCTGAGGTGGAACGCCTGCTGGCATTGATGGATGAGATTTATGCACTGCTAATTACGATCGATTATCCGGATGCACTCACCAACGGCTTACGCCGGCAGACTGACCTGGCACGTGGAATTGTGGAACGCACCCGTGGCGATGTGACGATCAGCCTACGCGAACAACGCCTCACGCAATCGATGAAAGAGCTGGCGTTTCTGCTCAAAACTGAAGGTTTAAATGGCGAGGATGTTGTACTACCACCTGAGGACGAGGATTGAGAAAACGCACTATTCGTGCGTCCGAGATTGGCACCTATTTATATTGTAAACGAGCCTGGTGGTATCAATCACAGGGCATTGAGTCACAGAATCAGCAGGAATTGGTTGGAGGATTTAGCTATCACCAGCAACATGGCAAGCATGTTCTGACAGGTGTGTTGCTGCGGGTCTTAGGCTGGCTGGTGTTGACCGTTGCTTTGATATTACTGGCGGTGTGGTTTACACAGCAGTTGATTGGTTGAGATGATCTATATTGCATTGGTTTTGCTGGTGATTGCGCTGTTTTTATTTTGGCGCAGCCGCCGTATACGGCAACAGTCAGGTTTACCCCCCGGTCGGATTGTCTATTCCGACCCCAAGCTGTGGGGCAAGAGCGAAAAGCCATTCTACGATGTCGAAACGCAGCTGACTGGTAAACCTGATTACCTGATCGGTCAAGGAATGACCTTGATCCCAGTTGAAGTCAAGAGTCATTATGCACCGGCTGAACCCTATCCCAGTCATGTTTATCAGCTATTGGCGTATTGCTTTTTGGTGGAGCAGGAAACAGGGCACACCCCACCACATGGGATTTTGCAGTACCGCAACCGCACTTTCGAAATTGAGTATGGTGGAAAGCAGAGGAATGCATTGCTGGATTTACTGGAGGAGATGCGTGACGATGCGCGCTTAAAGGATTGCCCACGTTCGCATGAGGAAAGGATCCGTTGCCAGCGCTGTGGCTTCCAGCATATTTGTGACCAGAAATTATGAGTCTGGCAAGGGTTGCGAGAAGCTTCGAGAACGTCTAACCCTTGCGGTTGACCACTACAAGGCTTTCAATTATAACCACAGGTAATGGCGTAAACAGGAGATTTATAGGGAGTAAGCAATGAAGGAAAAGCAAGGGCAAGAAATAACAGGAAAACAAACGGTACAGGTTGCGATTGTTGGTGCAGGACCAACCGGAGTAGAACTGGCAGTTGCCCTTACACGTGCTGGGGTGGATTTCCTGCTCTTTGATGCGGGTCAGGTTGGGCACACCATCGCCTGGTGGCCGAAACACACCCGCTTTTATAGCACCTCCGAACGCATCGCGATGCCCGGCTTACCTTTGACAATCTTTGACCAGCAACATCCAACCAATGATGAGTACCTGGCCTACCTGCGCGGTGTGGTTCAGCAATTTGACATTCAGATTCAAACATACGAGTCTGTCGAGCGGGTAGAGAAAATGGCAAATGACACATTTCACCTCACCACTTCACATAAAGGCCAGCAGCGGCTGTATCAGGCACGTTTTGTGGTGTTGGCAACTGGTGGTATGGCGCAGCCACGCCTATTGAATATTCCCGGTGAGAACTTACCGCATGTCAGCCATTATTTACACGACCCACACGACTACTTTCAGCAAGAATTGTTGGTGGTTGGAGGTCGCAATTCGGCGGTGGAGTATGCATTACGCTGCTGGCGGGCTGGTGCTAAGGTGACGCTAAGTTATCGCAGGGCGGAGTTACCGAACAAATCAATCAAACCGGCGTTGATGCAGGATTTGGAGACGGTGGTGCACGAAGGAAAAATTAAATTTCTTCCTGGCACCATCCCGGTCGAAATCAACTCATATTCTGTAAAGCTGGCTGAGACCGATCTGCATGGGCAACCCATCCAAGGACAGGAACAAAATTTGCCATTTGATTTTGTGCTGTTGTGTACAGGTTATCAGGCGGATGTGCGTCTTTTCAAACAATTGGATGTGAAGCTGCAAGGTGTTGAACAAGCTCCCACGCACAATCCCGAAACGATGGAGACCAATGTAGCAGGTGTTTTTGTGCTGGGTACAGCTGCTGGCGGGACGCAAAGCAAATTCACCCATTTTATTGAAACCTCGCATGCACATGTACCCAAAATCCTGCAGGCGATACAAGCCAGGTTAGCTTGAGTGGTTGATTACACAGGATTCATCAAAAGGATATAGCGCGCTGGTATAATTAATGATTATGGAAAAAACGCCTCCCCGTCGATTTGCAATTGCCACCCATCCTTCCCAACCGCAGGTTTTTGAAGGTGCTCAGGATCTGGCGGAACGCTTGTTTACGCTGGGAGCAGAGAGTGTTGCCGTTCACACCATTTACGAGTCAGCGTTATCACGGGCGGTTTCTAATGCTGAAATCGATGTATTAATTGCCCTGGGTGGTGACGGTACTATGCTACGCGCTGGTCATCTTGTCGCCCCAACAGGCATCCCGGTGTTGGGGATCAATCGTGGGCGCTTTGGCTTTCTGATGGAAATTGACGAGGTGGATTGCCTGGCACGTATGGAGCAGTTACTGCGTGGTGAATACCGGCTAGAAAATCGCATGATGTTGCATGTAGTGCACCTGCGGGGCGATGAAGTGCTGGGGGAATGGAATGTGCTTAACGAAGTGGTGGTATGCCGTGGGCAATATGTGCGACCGATTCAGGTGAAAGCTAGTCTGGATGGCTATTTGCTGGCATCCTATGTGGCGGATGGGGTGATTGCTGCTACAGCGACCGGATCTACTGCCTATGCCCTGGCTGTTGGTGGCCCGATAATGCCTCCGGAATTGCGTAATATTCTGATCGTTCCGGTTGCGCCGCATCTTTCCTTTGACCGCTCGACGATTCTCTCGGAAGGGGCACGGGTGACGCTAGCGGTCAATACCAATCACGAAGCAGTTTTAAGCGCTGATGGTCAATCACCAGTGTTCTTGAAAGATGGTGATGCCGTTGATGTTTTCGCCAGCGAATACACGATCAATTTTGTGCGCTTCCAGGATCACGGCTATTTTTACCGTAATCTGCGCAAATATATGGAACAAAATCCGATTGCAGGGATATCGTTATGATAGATTCGACAAATAATAAACTTTACTGCGCCTGGCATCCCGATCGCGAAACCTACCTGCGTTGTAATCGTTGTGAGCGTCCGATGTGCATTGATTGCGCGGTTAAAACACCAACCGGGTACCGTTGTAAGGAATGCGTCCGCGGACAACGCAAGAAATTTGAGACTGCCATCATGCAGGACTACATCTTTGGGATCCTGATTGCATTGGTGTTGGGTTATATCGGCGGTTTGTTAACGACCCGAATTGGTTTTTTCGTGATCTTCTTAGCCCCCTTCGCTGGCGGTATCATAGGTGAAGCGGTACGCAAAGTGATTCAAAAACGCCGGGCAAAGTCATTATTCCAGGCGGTGACCACGGCTGCAGTGGTTGGGGCATTATTAAGTGCCGCGCCACTACTGCTGGGTTTATTATTTGGTTCAGTGAACCTATTCGGGCTGATCTGGATGGCGGTTTATATCATCCTGATGACCAGCACTTTATATTACCGTCTGTCAGGAATTCAAATCCGGTAAGTGCCTCATCCTATGCTGACAGAATTACGCATCTCCAATTTCGCCATTATCGATCAGCTGGAATTAGAATTCCCAGCCGGGTTGGTGATATTTACCGGTGAAACCGGTGCAGGTAAATCCATTATCCTTGATGCGATTGAAGCGCTGGTGGGAGCACGTGCTGAGACGACCAGCATTCGAGAAGGTGCTGATCGCGCTTCGTTGGAAGCAGTTTTTCGGGTGAATAAAAAGAACCGGGCTGCGATCACCGAAATACTCAAACCTGAGGATTTAATGGATGACCCCGATTATGTTACCCTGGGGCGTGAGATTCGCAAAGAAGGCCGCACGGTGGCGCGCATTAATGGCCGCACGGTTAATGTAGGCTTGCTGCGTGAGATTGGCAGCCAATTGGTGGATATTCACGGTCAATCGGAACATCTTTCTTTATTAAATGTAAAACAACATCTGGCATTGCTCGATCGATTTTCTATGAGTGCTGAGTTGTTAGAGGATTATCAGGCTTCCTATCGATCCTGGCGTCAAATTCACCATGAATTGGATCAGCTGCACAAGCTGGAGCGTGATGCCGACCGGCGAGTGGAATTGCTTAGTTTTCAGATTGGAGAAATTGAGAGTGCCAAACCGGTGGTAGGCGAAGAGGATGAACTCAAAGAAGAGCGTAACCGCCTGGCGAATGCTGAAAACCTGGCGGAGCATGGTAAAACAGCTCTGACCTTACTGGATGAAGTCACACCAGAAATGCCTGGCATTAGTGACCTGATCGGGCAAGCCATGCATGAGTTACAGGCATTGGCACGTATTGATTCTTCTCAGGCGAGCCTGGCTGAGCAGTCCGACAATCTGGCGGTGTTGGTGAGTGAGTTATCACGTGATTTACGCACTTATCTCGAGCAAATTGAATATAATCCGCGCCGTTTGGAAGTGGTGGAAGAACGATTAGAAGTGCTGCGAACGTTGCAACGAAAATATGGGGGCAGCATTGAAGCGGTACTGGCGTATGTCGATAAGAGCCGTGCTGAACTGGAACAAATTACACACGCTACCGAACGGATAGAAGAACTGACTAAACAGGAAATAGAAATTCGGCAGGTATTGGCTGAGAAGGCACAAGCTTTGTCTGCCCAGCGTAAACAATCTGCGGTCCTGTTATCCAAAGCAGTAGAAAATGAACTGCTCGATCTGAGTATGGCAGGGGCACGCTTTGAGGTCAGTTTTGCGCTGCAGTCTGACCTACATGGTTTACAGCTTGAGAGTGGGAAACAGGTGCGTTTTGATGAAAATGGCATGGACCAGGTAGAGTTCCTGATTGCTCCCAACCCGGGTGAGGGGCTTAAACCGATGGTGAAAATCGCCTCCGGTGGTGAAACCGCGCGTTTAATGCTGGCTTTAAAACGGGTACTGGCGCAGGCCGACGAAGTGCCAACCCTGATTTTCGATGAGATCGATCAGGGTATCGGTGGCAGGATTGGGTTCGTGGTTGGAGAAAAGCTTTGGCAACTGGCGCGTGATCATCAGGTCTTGTGTGTAACGCATTTACCACAGCTGGCAGCATTTGGAGACCAGCATTTACGGGTGTTGAAGCAGGTGCAGGACGGGAGAACTCTGACGCTGGTGGAAAAACTGGAAGAGGAAAATCGTCGCAGAGAATTAGCCCAGATGCTGGGTGCGGTCAGTGAATCTCATCTCACCACAGCAGAAGAGACCTTAAAAACAGCACGAGCCAGAACCCAGGCTTATAACAATCCGAAACAATCAGATCTTCACAGGTGATGTATGGCGCCTGAAAAGAAGTTGTCAGTGCAGTTATTGGGGCAGCCACTGATTACGTGGGGGGGGCAAACACTCACCATCCCTCGCAAGCAGGCACGCCTGATCCTGTATTTCCTAGCCTGTCACAAAGACATGGTTTCCCGAGAAGATATAACCTTGATTTTTTGGCCGGATTCGCCCAATCCACGACAGCAATTACGTGACCATTTGAGCAAATTACGTGCAGAATTACCTGATCTGAAAATTCTAAAAACTGATCGGGATTGGATCAGCTTTAATTTTGACTACGTTCATTCGGACGTCCTGACGTTTGAAGATAATTACAATCAGGTTTCATTGCCCTTTTTAACCAATGAGAAACGTCCTTTACCCGAAGCAATTTACCAAAAGATGTTAGCGGCTGTCAATATGTGGAAATCTCCACATTTTATGCACGGCATAGGTGTGTTGGAAAGCGAAGACCTGAACGAATGGATTGCAGACAAAAACCGTAAACTACGCATTAAATGGCTTAGCTTGATGATGAGAATTGCTCAACACCTAATGATCATTGGTGATTTAGAAGGTGCTCTGGAATGGCTGGAAAAAGTAAGTGAGCATGATGAAGATTACCTTTTTCCACAGGTAATTTATTTACGGCTTGAAGTGCTTTACCAACTTGGGCAGCTAACTCGTGCGTATGAATTTGGACAGAAATACTTAGAACAAATCGACACGGATTGGTTTGCAGAGTACAAACTACCATTTGAGGCATTGCTACAAAAAATCGAAAGCGATCGTGCTGTTTCCAGTTCACATGAATTACCTCCAACCCGAACAGCCAACGGTATGATGATCCCATTAATGGGACACAAAGAAGTGTTGAACGAAATGCTGCGGGCATTCCACCGTGGAAACATCATCTTTCTGACCGGTGAAACCGGCATGGGAAAGACGCGTTTGATGCACGAATTTGTAAATCGTTTGGCGGTTCCGCTTTCTGTTCTGAGCATGGAAGCCGTTTATACCGAACGTGACATTCCTTTTCACCCATTTATTGAAATGTTGCGACGTTCGATGAATATGAACGAATGGCAGAAAGTGGAGAATTTCTGGTTAGCACAATTGGTGCCATTTTTTCCAGAGTTGCAAAACATGGTTGAAAGACGATATGAAGTAATTGGGGTGATCGAAAACAAACGCCTCAGTTTATATGAATCTTTCCGGCAAGTTTTTTTGGCGCTGATTGGGCAAAATAAGGTGTTGATCAGCCTGGAGAATGCCCAATGGATGGATGAAGAATCTGCCCGCCTTTTGGGATACCTGGCAAAACGACAATTTTTTATCAAGAACGCGCATCTGGTGATGTTAACCAACCAGGACGAAGCCAGATCATTTGGAATTGATTATCGCGAAAATCCTATTTGGGCCAGTCAGGTGACCTGGATAAAAATTCCGCCATTAACTTTGGATGATGTTTCGAATATTGGCTTGTATCTGGTGAGAACACCCATCAAGGAAAAACATGCACAACAACTATTAGATGCAACCGGTGGCAACCCCTTATTTGTGATTGAAACATTACAGATGATCCTTGAAAAACCGGATGAATTAGCGAAAGAGGAATGGAAGCGTATTCCTTTACCCGGGGTGGTGCATTTGGTTTTGAGAGAACGTTTATTGCATATCTCAGAAGACGCAAAAAAAGTTTTGTGGTGTGCAGCTGTGGTGGGGGTGGATTTCTACTTTGATTATATGCAGGTTATGCTTGATCTTCCTGAGTTGGAACTTGTAAACGCTATCGATGAGTTAATTGAAAAAGACTTTATTGCACTTATTTCCGCATCGCAACAACCACTGCAATATCGATTCAAGCTCACCTTACTGCGTGATGTCATTTTAGAAGAAATCAGCCGGACCGAAAAACAGATATTACACCGGCGGCTGGCTACACATTTGCTGGAATATGTGACGAAAGATCCAAACGCAGAGAAAATGGCAGACGCTGCCTATCATTTAAGCCAGGCTGGCAAGGGGCAGGAAGCTTTTTCCTATTGGATTCAAGCTGCCAATCTTTTTAGTAATGCTGATGATCTGATCAAAGCGAATAGTGCTTATAAAAATGCTTTGCAATTGTCGCAAAACCGAAATTTTGAGATCACTGATCAACAATTGTACGACTTGTGGATCGGTTGGGGTGAGATGGCAGTTGTGGAAAATGATTTTCAAAAAGCAAACGAATACTATCAGCGTGGATTACAAGAGGGCTTGATGCGCAACTCTCAAATGTTGATTGGTAGTGGGTTGAGTGGCATGGGTTATCTCTTCCTCAATCGTGGGTTACCCAACCAGGCCAGGCAATATTTGGATCGGGCATTAATATATTTAAAAGAAGGACCAGTGCTTGAATACATTCGGGCTAATATTCGAAAAATGTTGGTCAGTTTGTATCACTTTAATTTAGATGAAGGGGAAGCTTGTTTTGAATCCTTTGCCTGGTTAGAAAATCAATTAAAACAACCAAAAGAATTTATCGCATTCTCCAATGCACGCAATACCCTGGCGTTAATAAAAGTCCTGCTTGGTAAATTTGACGAAGTTGAAACCCTGATCGAAAAAAGCAATAATGTGGCAGGTAAATATAATAATTGGACCTTGAGGATGCGTAATGAATTTGCTTTGGGGCTTGGTTATTATTTTCAGGGTAAATATCATCAAGCCTTAGAACACATGGGCATTGCGTTAAATATTGCAGAAAACAATTACATTTGGAAATTTGTGTTGGAAACCTTATCGGTTACCAGTCATATTCATCTCGCAATGGGAAAGACATATCTTTGTTATGAAAGTATTCAGAATGCTTATAACCTCGCTAAAGCATACCAATATACCAGCATGCATAGTGTTTTAATCAGCGCTGAAGGAAAATTACACTTCGTTTTTGGCGATTATCAACACGCAATACAGCTCTTTGATGAGGGTGTCAAGTTCAGCAATAATGATCGCAATATGGTCATGCATCAAATCTGGAAAGCATATGCGCAGGCATGTTTGGGACAATATGAATCGGGTATCACTTTGCTTGAACAAATCCGAACAAAAGCGTTAAATAAGCAATGGATACAAACCTGGATTGAAGCCAGCACACATTTGGGAAAGATTCAATATCTTGCTGGAAATACTGAAACTGCATTGCAGATTTTAGATGAGGTTCGCCAAAAAGCAACCCCATTGGGTTTTGCAGGAGCAGGCACTGGGTATGCTTATGTTCAAGCGAAAGTTGCACTGCAGCAAGGAGATCATAAATTGGCTATTGAAAATGGGCTCTTTATTTTGGAGAAAGCCAAAAATGAGAGCTCTTTATGGTTAGAATGGCTAGCACTGGATATTTTGCTGGCTGCTGACAAGGATGGGGGCGAAAATGTTGCGAAGTATAAAGCACAATTAAAAAATGTGGTTCGTGATCTCAACCAATCAAAACCACACTGGATGGATTTTGACCTTAATTCAAAAAAACCAAGTCTTTTTGGTTTAGTGTAGACAAAATCTGCGATAATGGTGTAAAATTTGTCTACGCCTTGTCAATGGTGTATTAGTATAACTAATATAGCTTTCAATGCAAAAGTGGGCATGAGGTGAAGGGGTCTCAAGCCACAAGAGGTCGATAGTGTTAAGGGGAAATCACTATCGACCTGTTCTTTTTTAATCTATTTTGATGAAGGCAACGGTTACGCCTTCGCCACCTTCGCGCTCGATACCACTTTCCCAGCGATCGACGTATTGGTTTTTGCTCAATGATTCACGAACCACCTGGCGTAATTTGCCAGTACCTTTTCCATGAATGATCCGTATGAAAGGCATACCGGATAAATAGGCTGACTCAATAAAGTTTTGTAAGCCGGTTAGCGCATCTTCAGCCATCTGGCCCCGTATGTCCAGTTCCATTCCGGGTGAAGGATGAAGTGTGGAGGGTGAAATACTTTTGGCGTCATCCATATTTTGCAAAGCTTTGCGTACATTGGTACGCATTTTCGTTTTGTCAGGTTCTTCTTTTAGTTTTGCGCTCTCTCCAGGTCGTTGAACGTCATGGGATGCTGCACGTACCCGCAAATTTCCAATTTGCACCTCTAACTCATTTTCAGAAATGGCGGTTATGACTGCCTGCATACCCAACGAACGAACCAGGACCTTTTCTCCTAAACGAAAAGGTTGTTCTTCCTGGTAAGTTTGATTGGAATGGCGCACCTCAGGGGTTCTTACCTCTTCCTGGATGTCTTCCACTTTTTCCTCAATGGACTTTAAGGCATCAAGTGGTTGACGGGCACGGGCAAGCTCTTTTCGCAACTCCAACAATTCCTGCTCCAGTTTATCTACTTCTTCTTCTGCGGTTTGGCGGGCTTTTTCAAGGATTTCCAATCGTTCGTCTTCGATTTGCTCGAGCTTTTCACGTAATTGGCGTTCCATGCGTCGTGCTTCGCTGCGTGAAATTTCTGCTTTATGTCGTTCTTTGCGGGTTATTCTGCTTTGACGATGTATTTCGTTCAGTAAATCCTCAGCTTTTAATTCGGTTGGGTCGACCATGCTACGCGCTTCTTCTATGATTTCTTTGGGCAAACCCAATCTTTTGCTGATCGCAAGCGCATTCGAACGCCCTGGTAACCCAATCATCAAGTTGTAGGTTGGACGTAATGTACGCAGATCAAATTCCATGCTGGCATTGATTAAACCAGTGGTGTTGTGTGCAAATGCTTTTAATTCAGGGTAGTGGGTGGCGATCAGACAGGTAATGCGTTCCTTTACAAGGTAGGAAAGGAGCGCACGTGCCAGGGCTGAGCCTTCCTGTGGATCAGTTCCGGAACCCAATTCATCTAACAACACCAGGGAACGGGTGTTTGCCTTTTTAAGGATACGCGTGATATTGGTAATGTGCCCGGAAAAAGTGGAGAGTGATTGTTCAATGGATTGCTCATCGCCAATATCGGCGTAAATATCATTGAAAACACACAATTGTGAACCGGATTGTGCAGGAATATGTAAGCCGGATTGTGCCATTAAAGCCAGTAAACCAACCGTCTTAAGGCTTACAGTCTTCCCACCAGTATTAGGACCGGTGATTACAACCCCAAAGGTTTTATCGTCCAATTCGATATCGATGGGAACGACTGTTTTTGGGTCTAATAGCGGGTGACGTGCATGTCTTAAGGCGATGGTACTGCCGGGATGATCATCATTTTTTGATTCAAATTCAACCAGAATTGGTTCTGAGGCATCCAGATCTTCAGCATATTTAGCCATCATCAACCCTAAATCAAAACGTGCCAGGGTTTCGACAATATGGCGTATTTGATCTACTTCAACACCGATCAAATCACTGAGTTCCAGGAGGATGCGACGGATTTCATCACGTTCTGCCAGCTGCAATTCATGCCAGCGGTTATTCAATTCAACGGTGGCGAGTGGTTCAATAAACAGGGTAGCACCGGAAGCCGACTGGTCATGGATGATGGCATTGATACGGCCTTTGAATTCCGCACGTAAGGGGATTACATAACGCCCATTGCGCTGGGTGATGATTGTCTCCTGAAGGAATTTGCTCTTGCTAGAGTCTGTAATAATATGGTTTAGTTTGGAGATCAGACGCTCGTGTGCGACTTTGATTTCACTGCGAATGGAAGCTAGCTTCTGGGAAGCATTGTCCAAAACCTCGCCACGTTCCGAAACAACGCGAGAAATAGCCTCGATGATGCCAGGAGGTGGGGGTAACTCCTCGCCAAGCTGGCCCAACAATGGCAGGGTATCCGCCTGTTCTGTCAGGGAGCGACTCAGGTCACGGGCGGCTGCCAGTGTATATCGAACGCTGAGCAGCTCGGAAGGTTCCAGCATGCCATGTTGTGCAGCGCGGTTAGCTAGAGGTCGAATATCACGACTGCCACCGACGTTGATATCAGCTTCCATACTCAACAAATGGCGGGCTTCACTGGTAAATGTCTGGCGGTCTTTGGCTTCCTGCATTTGGTTGCTGGGATGGAGATTTTTAGCCAACTCAGCAGATGCACTAAAGGCAGCATAAGCGCTTAATTTCTCAAGCACTTTGTCAAATTCAAGGGTGTGAAGCGTCTTAGCATCCATCGTCGTTGCGAGTGTACCATAAAACCAGAGCAATCCCTATCATTATCAAAAAAAACCAATCTAAAGGTGAGTTTTTTAACTGGTCAATCAGCGTATTTCTTCTTAGTGATTAATGTGGCTGCGAGAGTGCTTTAAATAACATGAAATGAGACTGTGTTTTTGTTAAAATGGAATAACAAGTTTCCATTGTAGTTCTAAATTCTCGGATTTCAATTCAACATAAAGGTTGGTAATAATGACGCTCACAGTACAGGATCGGATCGATCCATTAACCAGTGTGGGATCTCTAAAAGAAGACCTTGGGGATGGGGTGGTGCGTTGTACCGCCTGTGCTCATCGATGCATTATTAAACCGGGTCGTCGGGGAATTTGCCAGGTTCGGTTTAATCAGGATGGTGAACTCAGAGTGCCCTGGGGATATGTGGCCGCCTTACAAATTGATCCGATTGAGAAAAAACCATTCTCACATTTTTTCCCCAGCTCCGATGCGCTTTCATTTGGCATGTTGGGTTGTGATTTTCATTGTGATTATTGCCAGAATTGGCTTACCTCACAAACCTTACGGGATAGCAAAGCCGATATTGGTGCCCAATATATTCGTGAAATTTCTGCAGAGCAATTGGTGCAAGTGGCACTAGATAATGATGTGCCGGTTCTGGTTTCCACTTATAACGAGCCATTGATTACCACTGAATGGGCGGTAGAAATTTTCAAACGCGGCAAAAAAGCGGGGCTTAATTGTGCTTATGTGTCGAATGGTAATGCCACCCCGGAAGCTTTAAATATGCTGAAACCCTATCTGGACGCTTACAAAATCGACCTTAAATCCATGCAGGATAAGAATTATAGAAAGCTGGGTGGTGTGCTGAAGAATGTTTTGGATACCATCCAGTATGCAAGTCAGCTGGGTATCTGGGTGGAAGTGGTTACGCTGGTGGTTCCTGGTTTTAATGATGACCCTGAAGAATTATGGGACGCTGCCCGATATATTGCTTCCGTTTCTCCTGATATTCCCTGGCATGTAACTGCATACCACCCGGATTATAAAATGCTGGATAACCCCGCAACACCCATTTCTACCTTGCAAACAGCTGCTGACATTGGCCAGGAAGCCGGACTGAATTATGTCTATGCCGGGAACATACCGGGCAGGGTAGGTTCGCTGGAAAATACTTATTGCCCGCATTGCCAGAAGCTGTTAATTTACCGGCGCGGGTTTGTTGTTCGCGATTACAAAATAACGCCAAAGGGGACGTGCCCGTATTGTGGAACTAAAATTGCCGGTCGCTGGACAGACGATCCGGGTTCAATTCACTTGGGTGGGTGGGGATTACCGCGGAGAATTTAATCCAGGCTGATTATTGAAGAGGTTTGACCATGTAAAGCTCGCCGGGTTCGAAACCACGCGCCTGGTAATATTTGCGTGTGCCGATAGCGGCGATAACAGCCAGTTTTGCATATCCATTTTCACGGGCGATACGCGTAGCTTCTTCCAGTAATTGTTTTCCAAGCCCGATGTGCTGGGCAGCACCTTCTTTTTCAGCACCAACTGCCAGGGATTGGCCGTACACATGCACTTCACGCACCAAAGCAGCGTCTTTGAGATCGGTAAAATCGAGATCAGCTGAAGGATGGTTTTCATCGTTATCTTGTGGGAGGGAAAGACGCAGGTAGCCAGCAATTTTTCCTTCCGGTGTGCGGTAATGGATGAAATGTTCCTCCGCATAGGCTGGATGATACACAAAATCTTCCTGGCGCAAAACTTCTACCTGCACCTGCTGTTTCTTTACTTCGTTACAGCGGATACAATTACATTTCTCACCACGACGTGCGACTTCAGCCAGCACATCCTGTCGCAGGCTGGTGCGGCGGTTGCCTTCCACTACATGGTAGGAGGGAATATCGCGGATGATGCGATTGATACGGCAATAAGGTTGCACCATCGGTTTGATATCAGCGATCAGATGAATCAATTCGTCCTGGGTATAAGGTTCGTATTCACCCTTTTCCCAATAGGTGTACAACTCAGTACCTTCCAGTAACTGGCAGGGATAAATCTTGAGCTCGTCGGGGGCAAATCCTTCGCTCCATAATTTGGCAAAATCCTCTTTGTCCGAAGCAAGGGTTGCGCCGAAAAGATTTGGCATCCAGTGCAGGACGATCTTAAAGCTGGCTGCACGTAATAAAGAAGTGGCACGTAAAGCTTCAGCAACGGTGTGACCACGTTTATTTAATGCAAGGACCCGGTCGTCTAAAGACTGCACACCCATCTGTACTTTGGTTACGCCTAATTTACGTAACCAGGCTAATTCTTTAGCGGTGATTTCATCCGGTCGGGTTTCAATCACCAAACCCACATTACGATGAGAGGTTGTTTCATTGATGCGGTGAGCTTCTTCCAAAGTGGCGCTATCCACGCCATTCATGGCATCGAAACAACGTTTGACAAAAAATTCCTGATAATCCTTGCGATAGGCACTCCAGGTGCCACCCAAAATGAGAAGTTCGATTTTGTCGGTGGGGTGGCCATTGGCTTCGTAGGAATCCAGACGCGATTTTACCTGAACGTAAGGGTCAAAATTATGCTGAAATGCGCGGGCTGCTCCTGGTTCGTCGATGATGTAACTTTTTGGCATACGCACATCATCCGGACAGAAGATACATTTTCCGGGGCAGGGATAGGGTTTGGTCAGCACGGTAACTGTGGTCACGCCGGAGAGACTGCGCACTGGTTTCATGCGAATTCGTTCTACTAAGGAAGGATCTTCCTGTGCTTCACCAGCTTCCACCTGTCGTTTGTATTCTGCTACCAAAATTGACTTGGGGATGTAACCACCGGTAGGAATCGGAAAAGAATGCACTGCCTGAGTTACCTTCTTACCCCCACGGATTTCTTTCAAAATCTTGCGGGCAAGTTCCAGGCGATCAGGTGTGATCTGATAGCGTTCCATCCATTTTTCGTAATCGGTCATTTTTCTTCCAAAATGGTTGCTTTATTAAGTTCAACCACAATTTTCTATTTTCGTCGTCCGCTGATGGTGTTGGTATAATCATTTGCATGCAAGCAGAGATTATTCAGCAGCTTTTGGACATTAATTATCAATTTTACCAGAAATTTGGGGGTGCTTTTGCTGCCACCCGACGACGTGTACAACCCGGAATCCGGCAGGTTTTGGAAAAAATCCCACTTGAGGGGTGCTGGTTGGATCTCGGATGTGGTTCTGGGGCGTTGGCAAAACGCTGGATCGACCAGGGACGGAGGGGTTGTTATCATGGGTTGGATTTTTCGACAGTGTTGTTAGAAGAAGCCCGAACAGTATCAGACAGTGAGCAGCCTGAAGGATTGCAGATTGCCTTTATGGAGGGTGATCTGCTTTCGAATGATTGGCTTTCGGTTTTACCGCGTGAGAGTTATGATGGTGTACTGTGTTTTGCAGCCATGCACCACATCCCGGGCTATCAGACAAGGTTGAATTTGGTACGGGCGGTGCGCTCCTTATTGCCTGAAGGTGGATTATTTATTCATTCCAACTGGCAATTTCACAAGAGTCCCCGCTTGCTGGCACGCGTTCAGCCCTGGTCGGTGCTGGATATGGACGAAGAGTCATTGGAAGAAGGGGATACGCTGCTGGATTGGCGGTATGCATTACCAGACCAAAAGGAACAAGTTGGTTATCGATATGTGCATCGATTTTCAGCGCAGGAATTTGATCAATTAGCAGAAGAGGGGAAATTCAGAATCCAGGAAACCTTTGAATCAGATGGTGAAGGCGGACAACTAGGGTATTATCAACTCTGGCAGGCAATTTAGCGGGATCGTCTTTTCATGTAGGGACGGCAATAACCCAGTGCTGTTGCCTTGCCAACAGACTGTGCATTTGTTTCCGCGTTTAATTTTGATTTTAAATTGGCAATGTGCATATTGACTGTTCGCAATGAAAGAGTCAGTTTGTGACAAATTTGTTTGGTGGATAAGCCTTGTGAGAGGAGTTCCAGAACTTCCTTTTCGCGACGTGTGAGTTTGATTTCAAAGGGCATACTGGCACGTGGTTGCTCTTGGGGCTCTTCCAGGCTGGTGATCACCCAATTGCCGAGCACCACCGCGTGAAGTTTTTTATCCTTCAAGTTACCCAATAATTGGTGAGCAGGGGCGGGTGGTATCCAGTGTCCGCTGTTAATCTTTTCAACCAGGTTCAGAGCAGATTGCTCGTCCTGAAAGGTTAACATGGACTGATCATCGAAAATCAATAAAATATGCGTCATAATATAGAACCAATTTTCTATATTATGACAGATAAAAAGTGATTCGTCAAGGACTAGAGAAATGGTCTTGCCATTCGAAATCCTCGCCATAATTAAGATCAGAAATGTAAATTCTTTTAAAAATATTATCTTGATAATATTACTGGACATTACGCGTGGTTTTTATATAATGTATGGTAATCTGTTTATACAATTTGAATTTAAAAAAGCAAACATTGATCAACCTTATGATTCCACCCTCCCAGAGAGATCATCGGTAAAAAAGAGATGAAGGATGTGCCCTTTGAAAAGTAAAATTCTTCTGGTCGATCATGATATACCATTACTGGATATGCTGGCTGAGCATCTAGGAAGGGCTTATCGGGTTGTTACTGCAACGTCTGGTCAGGAAGCCTTGAGAAAGGCATTTTCAGAACATCCTCACCTGGTCTTATTGGAAGTTGATCTGCCGGGTATGACAGGTTGGGAAGTGATCGCGCGTTTGAGAGAAATTTCATCTATCCCGATAATGGTTCTCACGAACAAGGATGGTGAAGCTGAAAAATTACGTGGTTTTTCACTGGGGGTGGATGATTACATCACCAAACCATTTAGCTATGCCGAACTGTTGGCCAGGATTAATGCCGTTCTCAACCGAACACGTCGGGGAACCGGCACATTGGAAAATATTATTATTGTCGATGATTTGGTAATTGATTTGAATCGTCGTGAAGTGCGCCTGGATAGCAAATTGGTGAATCTAACGCCAACAGAATTTCGATTGTTGGAGATATTGTCAAAGCGGCATGGAAAAGTAGTTTCGGAAGAAGAGCTAACCAAACAAATGTGGGGTGAGTACCGCGGGGAAAACTCAACGGTTTTGCGCCGGTATGTGTGGTCATTGCGCAGTAAACTGGAAGAAGACCCGGCAATGCCGAAGTGGATTGTGACAGTACGCGGGTATGGATATATGCTGGAGTAGGCTCTTAGCTCAAAGCTATCAGCTGATAGGAAAAAAGTTGGCTAGTTGAGGGGGAAAAAGATTTACAGGATGAACAGGATGAAATCGGGAATAGGGGTAGGATGATCAGGATGGATCAGAAACTTAAATAGTTGTAAACCTAAATCTGCAATCCAATGAAAAATGGATTTGTTTTTTTGAATAATTTTTCTATAATATAACCAGTGATCCATCCAGTAACGAAATTTCATTAATTGAAATGAAATTTAATTTGTTATGGGTGGGTTGGTTGGGGGGAACTGCTGTGTTCCCGTCGGTTTGGCATAATGGTGATAAACCTGAGGAGTTAAATCATGCGGGAAGAACGAGATAATCAAATACGACGCACAGCCAGATTGTTAGAAATGATCCAACAAATTGCCAATACCCCCCAATTCTGGACCAGAAAACGGCTGGCGACTTATCACCAGGTGTCAGAACGCATGATTCAAAAAGACCTTGAAATCATCCGGCTACGCCTGGGATTAACCATAAAAACGGAAGGGGATGGTTACTATTTTGATAGGCTGCCCCAATTGCCAGCTACACTTTTTTCATTTTCAGAGGCAATTGCGTTACTTTCTGCATCCAGGGCAGCCCAGGCGATGCCGGGGGTAAATTCTACTGAATTGGCTGTGGCGATCACACGGCTTGAATCGATCTTTCCAGAAGAAATTCGACCTTTACTGAAAGACACCCTTGATCACCTTCCCCGCAAAGCCATAAAAACCCACCGCCAAACCATGCTCACTCTTTTCTACCGTGCCTATTTTGAGCAAAAACAAATCCAAATGGTATACCAACCGCAAAAAGAAAAAGAAGGGATTCAGCGGGTGGTTGATCCTTATTTCATCTTACCCTATGGTCGTTCCTGGCATGTAATTGCTTATGATCACCTGCGAGAATTTATTTTACAGTTTAAATTGGACAGGGTAATGTCTGCGCAATTATTGGAAAGCACCTACCAACGCCCCAAGGATTTTGATATTGATGAGTATCTGGGTGACACCTGGGGGTTGATGCGCGGAGCCGCAAATGAAACGGAAAACGTGGAATTACTGTTTGATGAGGTTGCAGGACGCTGGGTATCGGAAGAACACTGGCACAAAAGCCAGATGATAGAAGAAAACGAAGATGGTTCATTTTCGGTTCGCTTTTGGGTAGGAGTCACACCTGAAATGGTTAGTTGGCTCTTATATTATGGCTCACGGGTGAAAGTGGTGAGTCCGGTATGGCTACGAGAGAAGGTGGCGGAGGAGCACAGGAAGGCAGGAAATAATTAACTCAACAATAATGTCCAAGGAAGAATTAGAAAAATACTTATCTATTACTTGGGGAAAAAGCAATAGGGAGGATCCAACGGATTATCACTTATTGATATACCACTTGTTAGATTCTGCTGCAGTCGCCCAAGTGCTTTGGGATAAATGTTTTAGTGAATCAATAAAGTTGGAACTTTCAGCTATTTGTGAACTTGATATTTCTCAGACTGGAAAATACTTATCATCAATTATTGGATTGCACGATATTGGAAAAGCTAGCCCTGTTTTCCAAGCTAAAAGCGATTATTTATCAAAAAAATGGGAATCAAAAGGTATCACACTCCCCAAAAAATTAACCAAAGAGATATATCATGCTGAAATTGGATGTCTATTTCTTACTGAAAAAAAATTAATCCCAGAATGGTCAGCCATCTCAATTAGTGGACATCATGGAAAGTGGAATTATTATCTTCCTAATAAATACAAGGTTGATCAATATGGTGATTCGTTTTGGGATAATCTTCGAACATATTTAGTAGATTTAGTCGTTCAAACAATTGGAGACCAATTACCAACCATCTCTATTCAAAATTTTGAACTTGAAAACATGATGGCTGTCTGGTTGAGTGGGGTTATTTGTATTTCTGATTGGGTATCTTCAAATCAAGAGTATTTTTTAAATAAAAAAGAATTTAACCCAGATTTAAAAAAGTATTTTTATAATGTTTATATCCATGCAGAAAAAGTTGTAACAAAATTGGGTTGGAAATCCTGGAAACCTGATGGAAGTTTTGTTTCGTTCCAAGAAATGTATTCCTCAATTGGAATTGTTAATCCAAGACCGATTCAAAAAAATATTATTGATCAATTTGAGAAATGGAATGAAAATCTTGATCCATTTTTATTGGTAATAGAAGCACCAACTGGTATTGGTAAAACGGAAATTGCCCTTTATTTGGCTGATAAATGGTTACAAGCAGTGAAAGGAAATGGGCTTTATATTGCTATGCCAACAATGGCTACATCAAACATGATTTTCGAAAGATGTACAAAGATTTTTTCCAATAGATATAAAAACCATACCCCTGATCAATTTATCAATGTAGTTCTAGCTCATGGGCAAGCTGGCTGGAATGATGAAATCAACCAAATTAGATTAAAAGAAATTGGCGATTTTGAAACAGAAAATTTCACAATTGCAGCAATGGATTGGTTTCAAAACAATCGGAAACGAAGCCTTCTTGCTCCTTTTGGAATCGGTACTGTCGATCAGGTTTTTTTAGCAGTTTTACAGACGAAACATTTTTTTGTGCGGATGACAGGTTTAAAAAACAAAGTTATTATTTTTGACGAAGTACATGCTTATGATGTTTACATGAACACATTGTTTTATAGACTATTAGCCTGGTTAAGAACAATGGGTGCGTCTGTAATTGTTTTATCCGCGACTTTACCCAATAAGACACGTTCTAGTATTTTATCCTCTTTCTCAGGAGTGAATACCGCATCAATTGTTGAAAATGATTTTTATCCGTTAGCTTCGTTCGCGACTTCAAAAAAATCAGCGAATTATTTAAACCTAACCCCTTACAGACCCAAGCCAGGAAAAGTTGTCAAAATCAACTGGATAAATGAAAACATGTTAGCGAGAGAGGTTATATCAAAATTAGAACGAGGGGGTTGTGCAGCAATTATTTGTAATACAGTAAGGAAAGCACAGGTTATTTATAAGGAACTTAAAGAACAAGCAATCGATGACATTATTTTGTTTCATGCGCAATACCCAATGGCGTGGAGAAGAGAAAAAGAGAAAATTATATTCTCAGCTTTTGGAAAAGAAAGCACAATTGAAAATGGAACTAGACCAGTTCGTGCTATCGTGATTGCCACTCAAGTAATTGAACAAAGCCTAGATATTGATTTTGATGTAATATTCAGTGAGTTAGCACCTGTGGACTTAATCATTCAGCGAATTGGTAGACTTCACCGCCACAATCGAACCAGAAATAACCCTTTTCTTGCATTAGAACCACAATTCTATATATTTGAGTTACCAAGAGATAATAATGATTTTCCAGATGTAACAAAACGAGAAAAATTTTATGACAAAAGCATTTTACTCAAATCATATTATGTTTTGAAACAGAGTGAAAAATTACAGATTGACGAAATAACCAAACAATACATTGAACAAGTTTATGGCGATATCGATATCCCTGGTTTGCCGGAAATTATGATCGAAAAAATCGATCAGTATCTGGATAATGAAATTAATCAAAAACGTTTATCTGAAATGAAAGCAAAGGCATCCATCATTCCAGATAGCAAGGATGAGGATTTTCTATATGTTACATTGATGGATCTGAAAGATGATGAAAACATGGAATTTAAAGATGCATTTCACGCTCAAACAAGGGATTTTACCCCGAGTTTACAATGTATTTGTGTTTTTCAGGAGGGAGAAAAATACTTTGTAGCAAATCGGGAGGAAGGGATAAAAGAGATCAGCATTAGGTCTTTGCTTGAAGATAATCCACCAATTAGAGACTTGATTGAATCCTCCATGTCAATTTCTAATCGAAAAGCAATTAACCAAACCCTTCAATATGAACCACCTTTTCCATTACCAAAAAATTTGAGATTATACAAACTAATTATTTTCTCTAATAATGGATTTGGTGATTTTGATTTGGATCAAGAGTTAGGTTTTTTCGAGAAAGATCAGGCGCAGTAAAATGGCTTCATCATTAATGGAAATTTTTTATTATAATGAGAATGAAATTCCTCACGTTATGAGTGGGGGTGGACCGATAGTGGCTTGTCTACATCCATATTCCTCAATAATTTGGGGCAAAAAGGAACTAATACATGTTCCTTTTTATTTTAACTACTTGACAAAAAATTAAAAAAATTTATACTAATATAGTAGCTTGTCTAAAAAATTAGGAGAGGAAAATGAAACCAACTTTTAATCTTATCGATCAAAAATGGATATTGTGTACTGATAATGAAAAGAAAATTGTCAAGCATAGTTTAAGTTCATTATTTATAAATTTAAATCAACTATCTGATTTAGCAGATCCATACCCAGTTGTTAATGCAAGCCTTTTACGCTTTCTACTGGTTTTAATCATTGATATATATAATCCGTCTTCAATACAAGATATAGGAACCTTATTTTCTGAAGGATTAAACCCTAAGAAAACAGCTGAATATTTTCAAAATTTCAAAGACCGGTTTGATTTATTTTCTCCAACAAATCCTTTTTATCAGGCAGATGATGATCGTGTACGTCCAAAGTCAGTCTTAAAATTAGTTCATCATTTTGCATCCGGGAACAATGCAACTCTTTTTGATCATCACACAGAAAGTGAAGGCGTCTCATTACAGCCGGATGAAGCTGCCAGATATTTGATAACCAATCAATCCTTTGGGTTGGGAGGATTGAGTGGTATCCCTGATAAATTTACGAATTCACCACCACAAAAAGGAATAAATTTCTTTATTAAAGGAAATAATCTTTTTGAAACCCTTTTGTTAAATTGCTTTCTTTACCGCGGAGACAAATCTGGAGGGATTCCACTGAGCGAAAATGATAAGCCTGCCTGGCGGATGGATGATCCCTACATCGAACGAAAAATCCCTTTTGGTCTCAAAGATTATCTAACTTGGCATAATCGCCGAATTCGATTTTTACCGGAAGAAACGGAAAATGGGATTATAGTTCGCAAAATGACAGATGGCCCAGGTTTGCGTTTAGACGACTCATTTATAGATGGACAATCAATTCGAGATCCGTTTCATTTCTATTATCAAGGAAGCACCGCTATTCTTCCTCAAAAATTTTCTGAAAGCAAAGCGATTTGGAGAGACAGTGCAGCCTTATTTTCCTTTGAGGCAAATAATCAGAATCAATTGCTGGCGCCAGAAATCATTCTCCATCTTCACTTCTTGGTAAATCGTCGCATCATCTTTGATAATCAATTATTCAGGTTATCAGCACTTGGAATGGCATCTGACAAAGCGAAAATTCTCTTTTACCGTGAAGAAGAGCTACCAATTCCCATTTCATATCTCAAGGACATAAACCTGGTTAGAGAATTGGGAGAAATGATTGAACTCGCAGAGAAATGCAGCAGAAAATTATTTGGAGCTATTAATGTTTTTGCACGTGTTGCCGTTGACGGAATCAATGAGTTACAAGATTTGCGTGAAAAAAAGAAATTATCTCCTGATGCTGAAAAATTTAGAAACCACTTAGGTGGAGACAGATTTTATTGGATAGAGGTAGAAAAAGGATTTTTGAGTTTATTGCTTGATCTACCAAATGCTTCACAGAAAGCAAAAAAAATATGGGAAGACCACTTATATTCTTCAGCTTTTAAAGCATTTGAAAAAGTGATCAATTTCTCTGGTGATTCAACCAGATACTTGGAAGCACGAGTATTGGCTGAAAAATCATTGTGGTTTTCCTTAAATGAAATATTTGATAGAAAGGAGGTGAAAGAATGAAAACTTATCAATTTGTCACTGAGTTAGAGGATTTGGCTAACAACCCCAATAAAAAAGGTGATATTGCAACTTTACGGAGAGGACTGATGATCAACGATGGAGATAATCCACTCTTGTATCAGGTAATTTATCCTTTAATGCACAAAGCTATATCCATTGAACCGAAAGAAAAATATCTACTCGAAAAGAAATATTATCTTAAGAAGGTTTGTCAATTAGCAGCATTGTTTACAATTCATCCCTCAACGAAAGATCAATACAGCTTGAAACATAACCTTGGTCATCACTTAAGAATTGCAGCTGGTGAAAGAGTGGAGGCAGCCGAAAATAGATTTAAGTTAATCCTTGGCAGCGATGAGGAAGAGCTTTTTAGCCACTTGAAGCACGCGATCAGCTTCATTGCAAGTTCTAAAACCAGAACTTTCATAAATTATCACTCTCTCTTTTCTGCATTGTGCTTTTGGGGACAAGATGAGAAAAGAATACAAAAAGAATGGGCGCAAGGTTTTTGGGGTCTGAAAACATCCCAAAACGCTGACCAAGAGAATAAATTGGATGAATGAAAAAGAAAGGAAATAACAAATGAATACAAAAATAGAATTTCACTTAATTCAAAGTTTTCCTCCCTCAAATTTAAACAGGGATGAATCGAATATGCCAAAGGATACAATTTTTGGCGGAGTTAGAAGAGCAAGAATATCCAGTCAATGTTTGAAACGAGCCATCCGACTTGATGATCATTTTGTAAAAGGAACAAATTTACCACCTTCTGCTCGGACTCGAAAATTAAAAAAATTATTGATCGATAGATTAAATAAATTAAAACCTGGTGAGGGAAATGAAAACCTAGCAGAAGAATTCACAGCTAAATTGTTGGGAAATATGGATAAAAAGAACAAAGAGCTCTCGACAGTTTTATTCTTCGTAAGCGATGAGGAATTGGAAACCATTTCGCAGGCATTGGCTGATGGTCAAAGGGTAGATGATGTTATCAATGAATATAAAAAAGAATTTAGCAAGCGTACCTCGGCTTCTGATATTGCGTTATTTGGCCGTATGCTGGCAGCTGACCCTAAATTGAATGTAAATGCAGCCTGTCAGGTAGCTCATGCGATTTCAACACACAAAGTTGATATGGATTTAGATTTCTTCACTGCAGCAGAATCGATCATAGGCTCAGATGAACTCGATCCCCTAAATACTGGTGCCGCAATGATGGGTGTTACCGGGTACAATGCCTCTTGCTTTTACAGATATTCAGTTATCGATTGGCATCAGCTTTTGGAAAATCTGGCAGGGGACCAAGAACTCGCAAATAATTCAATCAAAGGATTTATGCAAGCACTGGCTTTTGCGTTACCAACCGGGAAACAAACTGCGTTTGCTGCAAATACAATGCCCTATTTTATGATGGCTGTGGTTAGGAATGATGGACAGGCTTGGTCATTGGCAAATTCATTTGAACAACCTGTAGTTTCGAGAAACGGTGTTCAAAGTGAATCTCTGAAAAAACTCATTCAACATTGGAATCGCCTCAACAAGATTTACTCACTTCCAGAATCGAAACCGCAGGCTTATTCTTTATCCCTTGAGGATGAACCATCCGATACCAGCCTTCCAGGTATCAAATGTGAAAACATAAATGATTGGATAATAAAAGTTACTAATTCGATCTTGGAGTAAATTATGTCTACTTTACTCTTTCCACTAAAAGGACCAATGCAAGCCTGGGGTGTATCCAGTAACTTTGTGGTTCGCGATACATTAACAGAACCCAGTAAAAGTGGGGTGATAGGGCTAATTGCAGCAGCGATGGGATTATCTAAAAATTCAGATTTAACTTCTTTGCGTTCTTTAAATTTTGGTGTACGCGTGGATAGGGAAGGTGAATTGATGGTTGATTTTCATACAGCGATGGATGTTCTAAATGCTGAAGGAAGTGTATTAAGAAATGCTGTATTATCTAACCGTTATTTCCTTGCTGACGCCTGTTTTTTAATAGGGCTTGAAGGAGAATTGTCACTTCTAAAAACCATTTTTAAAGCATTACAATCTCCAAAATGGCTTCTTTTTCTAGGTAGGAAATCAATGCCTTTATCTGAGCCGCCATGGTTTTCTCCAGAAATTCAATCGATCTTCAATAAATCTCTTGAAGATTCCTTAACCAATTTTCCTTGGATTTGCCTTAACATAAAAAAACACCAACAAGATTTCAACATGGTACACGAATATGATAATTTCCAACTCATAGAAACCCCAAAAGAGAAAAGAAATCAAAACAATACGATGCGCTTACGGCTTCTGCTTGAAAGTGAAGATGGATTTTCAACAATTCAAGACCAACCGATAAATTTCGAATCCCGGATATTTGCCAGGAGAAAAGTTTTATCAAAATTAATTGACTTGCCTGAATATAGTATCATCCTAAAGGAGGATAATAATGTATCTCTCAAAGATCATGATCAGCCCATCCTCTAAGGAAGCTTCCATTGATTTAAATAATCCTTATCAAATGCATCGAACCATTATGAATGCTTTTCCTGATGGAATATCTCGTGAACATGGATCGATTTTATATCGAATTGAATTGCCAACAAATACGAGAAATGTTTATATTCCCTCGATATTGGTTCAATCAAAGATAAAACCTAACTGGAATTTTATTAATCAGAAAGATAATTATCTTTTACCTGGTGATTTTATTAATCCCGCTGTAATGGACTTCAATCCTTCAATTCAAATAAATAGTGTTTTCCGGTTTCGATTGATGGCGAATCCAACACGCAGAAATAAAAACTCCAAAAAATTGGAGCCGATTCTTACAAATGATGAATTGTTAATCTGGTTATCGAAAAAAGCCGAACAATCCGGTTTTCTGATTGAGCCACCAAATATTTATGTGAAAAAGATCCAGGTTGAGCAGTTTGAGGCAAATCAACACAAAAAGAAGAGGATATTTACCATTCATAAAGTGCTTTTCGAAGGTAATCTATTGGTAAATAATCCCCAGAAATTTCTTTTCGCTCTTGAAAATGGCATTGGTCGTGGGAGATCATTTGGTTGTGGTCTTCTCTCATTAGCGATTTCATAATAATCCCATGTCTATTTAGAACCTTAATAACTGAATAATGAAAGGAAGCAAATGTAATGATTGATTTTCACGAGTTACCCAAATTACGGGACAGTTTAAGCTATTTATATATTGAATTCGCAATAATTGATAGAAAGGACAATGCGATTGAATATATAAAAGAGGATGGAAGAGTTCTAGTACCAATTGCTGGTTTATGTGTGCTGATGCTTGGACCTGGTACAAGCATCAGCCACGCAGCTGTAAAAGTTCTTGCAGAAAATGGTGTGACAATGTTATGGGTTGGACAAGAGATTACTCGTTGTTATGCTCAAGGTCTTGGAGAAACGCGAAAAGCTTATCATTTGTTGCGCCAGGCAGAGTTAGTCTCAGACCAAATGCTACGTGAAAAAGTAGTTAAAAATATGTATAAATTTAGGTTCACAGATATAAAGGATGACCTTATTAGCCTTCAACAACTTAGGGGAATGGAAGGTACACGTGTAAAATCAGCTTATGCACAAGCAAGTAAAACTTATGGAGTTCAGTGGCTTGGGAGAAATTATGATCGTGGCCAATGGGGAAATGCTGACCCAATAAATAGGGCTTTATCTGCAGCGAATGCATTGTTGAATGGAATTTGTCATGCAGCTATTGTTTCTGGCGGGTATTCAACTGCACTTGGTTTTATTCATACTGGCAAGCAATTGTCGTTTGTATATGATATTTCCGATTTATATAAAGCAGAATACACAATTCCAACCGCATTTAAGATTGTGTCTGAATCAAAACAAGATGTTGAAAAGAGAACGAGAGAAGCTTGTCGAGAAAAATTCAGAGAAGGGAAACTATTACAACAAATATTGCCTGATATTGATCATATTTTAGAAATTGATGATCCATCAGAGGACTCTTTTGGTGTTGAACCGGAACCAGAATTATGGGAGGAATTATACTAATGGTTGTAATGATATTAGAAAGTGTTCCTCCAGGGTTAAGAGGTGAATTATCCAGGTGGTTGATAGAGCCTAAAACTGGAATATATGTGGGGCATATATCAGCACGAGTTCGCGAGAAATTATGGGAAAAATGTGTTAAAAATCGAAGAACGGGAGGTATCATACAAATTTGGACTACCAATACTGAACAGCGTTTTGGAATAAAAATGGAAGGTGACACTAGCCGGATTTTACAAGTTGAAGAAGGTATTCAATTGATAAAAATTCCAGGTGAAAATAACAAGACAAAAAGGATAAAATCAACAAAAAGCAGGTAGTTATTATCCAAGAAACCACCACATATGGTGTTAAAATTTTGGTAAGGGAGAAATATTGTGTTTTCCCCACGGGTGTGGGGGTGTACCGTTGGGGTCGTGTCTGCATATCTTGGGAAGAAAGTTTTCCCCACGGGTGTGGGGGTGTACCGGGGTATCAGTACAATCAGGCGTCCGCAAAAGAGTTTTCCCCACGGGTGTGGGGGTGTACCGAATATCGTTGATTTCCGGACGTACGCAGAAGCGTTTTCCCCACGGGTGTGGGGGTGTACCGCTGATAAGACATCTAGTGACGCATGGCAGGGGGTTTTCCCCACGGGTGTGGGGGTGTACCGTATTTGTTCGACATGGTGTTGGACCTGGTTGAGTTTTCCCCACGGGTGTGGGGGTGTACCGCACTGTCGCACAAGCCAACCTGGATACGGAGGAGTTTTCCCCACGGGTGTGGGGGTGTACCGAATTGCTAAAGAGTAGAGACGCTTATGATTTTGTTTTCCCCACGGGTGTGGGGGTGTACCGGAAGTCCAGGTGCATGGGATGACTGGGGAGTTGTTTTCCCCACGGGTGTGGGGGTGTACCGCCAATCCGAAAAAATTGCCAGCAAACCAAACAGTTTTCCCCACGGGTGTGGGGGTGTACCGTTTAGCAACTGTAATCACCGATTTTTTGAAACGTTTTCCCCACGGGTGTGGGGGTGTACCGCCGGCTGTTTTCTCTCGCATTGACACAAGCACGTTTTCCCCACGGGTGTGGGGGTGTACCGTTTAGCAACTGTAATCACCGATTTTTTGAAACGTTTTCCCCACGGGTGTGGGGGTGTACCCTATGTTTGCGAATTATAGATTGTGCGGGTTAGTTTTCCCCACGGGTGTGGGGGTGTACCGGTGTGATGTTTTCCGGCCCCCCGTATAACAACGTTTTCCCCACGGGTGTGGGGGTGTACCGGTAGGGACTTGATAGATCTGTACGCTTTGGACGTTTTCCCCACGTGTGTGGGGGTGTACCGCATGGTTGACGTAGCCATTGAGGAAGGCGGGAGTTTTCCCCACGGGTGTGGGGGTGTACCGCACCTCGTCGGTTTCAGCGTCTCTAATAACATGTTTTCCCCACGGGTGTGGGGGTGTACCGAAATGATCGACAACGTAAAGCAGTCCGATGATGTTTTCCCCACGGGTGTGGGGGTGTACCGCTAAAGCAAAATCGCTAGTCGAAGGGTTTGGAGTTTTCCCCACGGGTGTGGGGGTGTACCGAAGAAGCCAATAAAGCTGAAATTGAAGCAAGAGTTTTCCCCACGGGTGTGGGGGTGTACCGGAAGGAGAATGATGTTCTGGTTAGTCCCTAAAGTTTTCCCCACGGGTGTGGGGGTGTACCGCTGTGGGAAGGTATCTGGTTCCGGATGATATCGTTTTCCCCACGGGTGTGGGGGTGTACCGCCTTGGATTATCAGATCTGAATGAGGATTGGAGTTTTCCCCACGGGTGTGGGGGTGTACCGTACGTATATCTGGAAGTCCCGAAGAAAAACGGGGTTTTCCCCACGGGTGTGGGGGTGTACCGAGTGTTGGACCATCCAAGCAAACTTATTAGGAGTTTTCCCCACGGGTGTGGGGGTGTACCTCATTAAAAAATTTATTGCCGCCACCACCGCCAGTTTTCCCCACGGGTGTGGGGGTGTACCGACGATATTCCTTCATGTCCTGAGGGAGATGAAGTTTTCCCCACGGGTGTGGGGGTGTACCGGATGTGAAAAATGGAAGAAAATACCATAACGAGTTTTCCCCACGGGTGTGGGGGTGTACCGAATAGATCAATTATGCGTTGAATGTGGTAAAAGTTTTCCCCACGGGTGTGGGGGTGTACCGGTGGGTTGATGCTTATGAAAGACAACCAACAGGTTTCCCCCACGGGTGTGGGGGTGTACCGGGCTTGTGGGTAGTTGTTACAGGCTTCAGCAAGTTTTCCCCACGGGTGTGGGGGTGTACCGAATGGGGCTGTTCCGTCCATGGTCTCAATGGCGTTTTCCCCACGGGTGTGGGGGTGTACCGACCTGGCTGGTTACGCCATTCAGGTGCTTATGGTTTTCCCCACGGGTGTGGGGGTGTACCGTTGACCGACGATGAAAAGGCGTTCCATGAGATGTTTTCCCCACGGGTGTGGGGGTGTACCGATTACCACCGTTTATAATTGCACTCCCGTTCTAGTTTTCCCCACGGGTGTGGGGGTGTACCGCTATAAAGAAATGGGAGCTGAGGGATAATGAAGTTTTCCCCACGGGTGTGGGGGTGTACCGTATGTAACATAAAAAATAATAAGCAATGGAAGTTTTCCCCACGGGTGTGGGGGTGTACCGTAATGGCGAGTATCGCTTTGATGTGGAGTTGGGTTTTCCCCACGGGTGTGGGGGTGTTCCGTGTCAAACTCTGAATAAATACTTGCAGTATCAGTTTTCCCCACGTGTGTGGGGGTGTTCCTCATAGGAATCATCTTCCGGAGCCCAATCCACACGTTTTCCCCACGTGTGTGGGGGTGTTCCTATTGGTGACATTCAGGGTTATGTTCGTTTCACCGTTTTCCCCACGTGTGTGGGGGTGTTCCGTGTTGAAAGCAAACATGCGAGTAGTGGGGAACGTTTTCCCCACGTGTGTGGGGGTGTTCCGGGGGAAGGCAAATACCGCGGGATCCCACTCCAGTTTTCCCCACGTGTGTGGGGGTGTTCCGAGGCATTGAAGAATTGAATGCAGACGCCGCTCGTTTTCCCCACGTGTGTGGGGGTGTTCCGTTGCGATGCAGATGTTCTTTGAGAATACGGAGCAAGTTTTCCCCACGTGTGTGGGGGTGTTCCTCTTGTTGGGGCTGGTAGTTATGCGATTATCAACGTTTTCCCCACGTGTGTGGGGGTGTTCCTGTTGGACGAGTTAAAAAACTAACAACCGACCCGTTTTCCCCACGTGTGTGGGGGTGTTCCTACAAATGGTATAAAAGTTTTATTTGTGATGACGTTTTCCCCACGTGTGTGGGGGTGTTCCTAAACAATCAGCGATGATCTACTTCGTGCTTGAGTTTTCCCCACGTGTGTGGGGGTGTTCCTGTCAACTATAAAATATAATAACGGATTATATAAGTTTTCCCCACGTGTGTGGGGGTGTTCCTTGGTTATAACCGCGCCCAGGATAGCAGAAACGGTTTTCCCCACGTGTGTGGGGGTGTTCCTAAATTTCACTATATTGATACTTTCAAAATTCCGTTTTCCCCACGTGTGTGGGGGTGTTCCGGTTGATACCATCTATCGGTAGCGCTATCAGTCACGTTTTCCCCACGTGTGTGGGGGTGTTCCTGAACACAAGAAGAATTAAAGTAATGCTTATTTGTTTTCCCCACGTGTGTGGGGGTGTTCCTACCTCTATGTAACCTTCCAGTTTTGCTATATAGTTTTCCCCACGTGTGTGTGGGTGTTCCTTATTACGAAAATTACATTATAGTCCTACCGATGTTTTCCCCACGTGTGTGGGGGTGTTCCTGCCTGTAAACACTACGGATGTTGCGGAGACGTAGTTTTCCCCACGTGTGTGGGGGTGTTCCTCATCTTTCCCGAATTCCTCAACCTTAAAATCAGTTTTCCCCACGTGTGTGGGGGTGTTCCGGACTTTCTATTGCTGCCATATAACCCATACCAGGTTTTCCCCACGTGTGTGTGGGTGTTCCATTTGATGGATGTTGATTCAGATTCAATTACCGGGTTAGACTTTACCAATCATAGCCGCCCGATGTTTACCACATATAGCCGCCTTATGCTTACCAGGCGTGGTCGCCCGATGTATACCACCCATAGTCGCCCGGTGTTTACCAGACATAGTCGCCCGATGTTTACCAGACATAGCCGCCTTATACTTACCAGGCGTGGTCGCCCGGTGTTTACCACTGTGGCAGAATCTCTCCTAAGAATTATTTCAAAGGAGAACCTAATACAAGGAGCGCATGCACGTGAATATCATACGAGAAATGATCTACCGGATAAGAGCTGGTGAAAGCGAACGACAGATCGCGATTGATATAGGATTGTCACAAACCTGATAATGTGTTTTTTGATGAAAACAACCAACAATGCAGTGTTATCGATTTTGATGATGCCATGTATCACTGGTATGTGATGGATATTGTGCAGGCACTGGATGCAATCCAGGATGAAATGGAAATGGATGATTGTTCCCATCAGGAAGCAATGTTTTTACAGGGTTACCGGAGTGTTTGGAAAATTGATGAGAATCTTTTTAAATTGAAGGCGCTCTTCAGAAGGTTTGCAAGTATTTACAAATATGTTCGTGTGGCAAGGGCGATTGAGGAGCGCTTTGAAAGTGAACCTGATTGGATGGTTGGCTTGAGAGGAAGATTGGAGAAACTTTTAATGGAAACACGGTCAAACTTTGAAGAATAAATCGTTTCTACTACAAATTGTAAGAGGAACCAATTTATGTTAATCATGACATTAAATAATGAGGTATGCAGCTATTAAAATTTTCAGAATGTTGAACTATAAAATTTTGTATAGTAAACTTGACGTAGAATAATCAAAACAGTAATCAAAGGAAATAGAATTGGATATTTTCTCCCTGCTCGACTCCATTCAAACGATCGCTCGAAATGGTTTAAATTACACAACGAATGAATATGATAAAGAACGCTATGAACGTCTCCTAGGTTTAACAAGCCAGACCTATAGTGAACTATTGTCAATTCCTGAAGAGACTGTAAAAGCGCGGTTCATTGCTGAAATTGGTTATATTACTCCTAAAGTTGGAACCAATGCCGCAATTTTCAATGACAAAGGTGAAATTCTTCTCATGGAAAGAATTGATGGGAGTGGCTGGTGTATGCCCTGTGGTTTTGTTGAACCAAATGAAACACCAGCAGAAGGGGTTGTCAGAGAGGTTCGTGAGGAAACCGGATTGGATGTAAAAGTCAAACAACTGGTTGGTGTTTTTACTCGCAAACCAGAAGAGAGCATGGGGCCACACACATTTGTTTCCATTGTTCATTTATGTGATGTGATCGGGGGTCAGTTGAGAATATCACATGAAGGTAAAGCATTACAATATTGGGCGATAGATGAAATGAAGGATTGGCATGCCACTCACGAAAAAAATGCTCGTGCAGCTTACAAAATGTGGAAATCAGATTGTTTGATTTCTTCTATTTCCGCATGATTAATCTGAAGATATCCAGGTAGTTATTAATAAGAGTTTGCTCGACTAAATAGACTCTGATAAAAAAGGCAAAGTAGTTATTCAGGTGAAAATCAACGTGCCCAATTGCAGTTTTCAACATAAGGTCGGATTTCTGTTTGAACCCAATCGCCCTCCTGTTTTTCCCACATGGTTGAGAACCGCAACAAATGTCCGATTTCGTAGGTTAAACACCATTTATCCTCTGTGACCTGAAATTCGTCAACCATCAAAGGATCAATATATAAGTTGTCTTCTGTGATGTTTGAGTTCTGAGCCATAAAGAATAACATTTCATAATCAGCTGTTTTAATCAACTTTCTAGGAGGACCAGAACAACCAGCCAGAAAAACCAGTCCGATGAGAGATACCAACAATAGTTTTTTCAATTATCCTCCCAATTGATAACTGATGATTATTGTGCCCAATTGCAATTATCCACATACGGTTGCAATTCCACTTGTTCCCAATTCGAATCAACTTTGTGCCAGGTGCTGGCAAAAAAGATGTCAGATGTAATTTGGTGCACCAAACACCACTCTGTGTCAGAAATTTGCAGTTCTTCCACAATGGTGGGGTCATTAATTTGGGCAAATTCGTTCACATTGGAAAGTTCAGAATTTAATAGCACGATTGCTTTTTCTGCGGTCTTTTTTAATTTCAAGGGCGGTCCGGAACACCCTACCAGAAAAATAAGACTAAGCAAGAATGTGAGTGTCATTAACTTTTTCATAAAATAATTCACCTACCTAACACATACTATTTTCTGTACATCTGATTAAGATTATAAAGTATAAAGCTCGTTTTTTGTTTTCATTTTCTATGATTTTCCGATTTGTACAATATAATGGAATGACTTGAAAGATCCCTAATTGGAAAATTGTCGCTTGAAAAATTTTTCTAACATATGCTAAGTGTTGTCCGTATTTCTCGTTTTTCCTATTTATTTATTCTCCTGGTTTGTTTAGCCAGGCCACTTAATGGTGTGAGTGCTCAATCTGTCTCTGCCAGTGATGTGATCAACGCTGTTAATGCACTACGGGCTTCACGTGGGTTAGATCCTTATCGTGTGGATTCCGGGTTGATGTCTTATGCCCAACAACACGCTGATTATATGGCGTCCATTCAATCAGCAACCCATACGCACAGTGATGGTAGTAACGCGTGGGAGAGCGGTATTCAGGAAAATGTTTCATCAGGAACGGATGGACTCATTACTGCAGAAATCGTGGTAAATCAAATCTGGTCAGATTATATTCATATGAGGGTGATGGTCGATTACATAAATGGTGATGTTGGAGCAGGGGTTGCTTTGGGGGCGGACGGTAACGAATATTTCGTTCTCAACGTGATTGGCGGTGATACAACCGTGAACACGAATCAAATAAATGCAACAGAAGTTGTTGTACCAACCGTCGAAGCGGTTGCGACAACACCAGTGGAATGGATTGTTCCGTTGACAACAAGCACACCAAATGCCGAAGGGGAGGTTATTCATGTTGTGCAAAATGGGCAGGCGTTGTGGAATATCGCAGACGCTTATGATGTATCAATTGATGACATTCGATTGCTGAATAATCTGGCTATGGATTCGACTGTGATCAATATTGGTCAGGAATTGTTGATTATGCGGGTGACCGTCCAACCGACTGTTGTTCAAGAGGTCTTCACGCCTTTGCCAGCTGAGGTTACTGAAAGACCCAGCGCCACAGCGACCAGTTGGATAACTGAAACGGTGGATATGTCTGCCATCGTAATCGAAACCTCTACACCTGAGATAACTGCTGAGAAACCAGCAAAAACAACGAGCATCAATTTTATTTACGTTCTGATTACGGTCATCTTGATTGGGTTGTTATTCTTTAGCTATTTTGGTTTTATCAGAACCAAAGAAAGTTATTCGGAAAATCAACCAAAAGACAACTAATGGTTGTAGGCAGGCAAATAAACTGGATATAGGTTTTTTGCAAGTTGTTTAGTTTGGAATGGTAAAATCAGAAAATTGAATATGAAAGCATTATTACTTAAGATTTGGAAAGCCTTGCCCGAATCAGAGTTGTTAAGGGGTAGCCTGGTTTGGCTGATTACCCAGAAATTTTTGGTAGGTGTGGTAGGCGTGGTGATCAATCAATCGCAGGAAATATTATTGTTAAAGCACACCTATCGCAAAAAATATCCCTGGGGATTACCCAGTGGGTGGCTGAAACGCGGTGAGCAACCGATGCAAGCCTTACAAAGAGAAATAATGGAAGAAACGGGCATGACGGTGGAAGTTGTCAGACCTTTGATTGTGGAAGGGGATGAAGATTGGCCACGTGTGGATTTGATTTTTTTATGCCGAATGGTCAATGATGAATTCTCCTCCAGCGATGAGGTTCATTTGGCGAAATTTTTTACAACTTCTGAACTGCCAGAAATAATGCCTTCACAGAAACGAATTATTGAAAAGATATATCTGGCTGGCGTACTGATAGAGAAATTTTGAATCTGATAATTAGATTTAACAGTTGAGAATGATGGAACTTTTTTGTGGCAAAAATTTGAAGAACCATGATGGGATTTTGATCAATATATAATCAATTTCTGATTATATCTACTGTGAATGATTTGAAGGAAAAGAATTGGAAAACAAAAAACTGCGACCTTGGAAAACATTATCAAAACAAACAATTTTGGATCATAACCACTTCTTAAAAGTGGAAAATCACGTGGTGGAACTCCCAGATGGTACCATCATTCCTGATTGGGCATGGGTTGAGATTCCGGATGCGGTGATTATTCTGGCGGTGACGAAAGAGCAACAGTTTGTATGTTTTCGTCAGACAAGATATGCCGTGGAGGGCACAACATTAGCAACAGCAGGTGGGATGATCGAACAAGATGAAATGCCATTGGATGCTGCCAAAAGAGAATTGTTGGAAGAAACGGGCTACACATCCGAGCAATGGGTTAATTTAGGTAGTTATGTCTTGGATCCGAATCGTGGTATGGCAACCATGCATTTATACCTGGCTTTGGATGCGGTGTATGAAACAGAGCCTAATGCTGATGATTTGGAAGATCAGGAATTATTGTTTTTGAGTAAAACAGAAATTGCGGACGCATTATTGGCTGGAGAATTTAAAGTACTTACCTCGGCAGCTGTGGTTTCGCTATCATTGAATTACATTAATTCTACACATCAATGACATGAAATTTTTTATGATGGATTTTACTGACTGATAAAAATCAATTATCCGAATTTAATGCATGCCACACAAGATCGAGAACCTGGATGCCATCTTTTTTGTGAATTTCATAAGCTTCATCGACAAGATACATATCATCCTCGGGGTCGATCCCTTTGGTGTCTAAGTGCTGCACACTTGCCCAGAAATTCCAGACGGGAAGGTCGTATTGAGTGGCTAACTTCACCAGGGTCTCGTTGATGCGCTCGTCTAATTCGCGATTATCCGCTTTGGTGACGATGATGGGCACTGTGCCGTTATCCAACAATTTTTCAATGATAGTAATCATGTATTGCTCGTTGCGTGATTCGTAGTGGGTACCAACCTGAATAATCGCGATGCTGGGTTTATGTACTCTCAATTCACAATCGACAGCATTTTCGTTTGGTTCGCACTTGCCTTCCTCATTGTCATTCCATAACGGCCATAAGAGTGCACCTTCGGTGGTTCCTATTTTCACCGTGGGGCTGTAGCGATCAAATGAACCCTGGAAATTTGCGACTGTTTCCTGAATGGAAGGATCGAAGGTTTTTACAAAATCCGGATCATTATCAAAGACACCTAAGAACACTTCTGGTAGGCTATGACAATCACCAAGAATCGAAAACGCATACGGGTTATTGCCATTTTCAAGCCCTTGTCTGTAGATTTGTTTGAGGTTTTCCGAAACATAATTGGGCAACACCGGCCATTCTTTCCACAATTCAGCTGGTGGGTTTTGAGCAGTAGTTGTCTCTTCTGAGATTGGTGTTTGTTCTGTTTCAGGTGTATGGGTTGGGTTTTGTTCCACTACTTTAGTTGAGGTTGTTGTCGGAGCTGTGGTTGGTGTGGGTAATTGAGTATCAATGCTATTTTCAACCGAATTCTGGTCATTATCTAAACCTTCATTTTGAGCATTCACAACCAGATAAATACCGGTAGGGATGGTTACTACCAAAAATATAAAAGCGAGAATATAAACCCATTTCTTGTTCATTTTATTCACTAATGGCTTATTATAACTTGAAAAATTGATTGAATCTTGACTGAATAAATCAAACATTACACAACTAAATGGTGGAATGGTATTTTCCGTTGAAACTAGCTACTGTTTTCAAGCAGATGGAAATAGAATACAATAAATCATCTTTAGCAATCAGAATTGACTGGTTGGTACTAATAATATGTCACGCACAAAACCTTTATTTTTTATTTCACTTGTACTTTTTGCGATTGTTTTAATCATTTTTTTTGTCAGATATGACAAAATTATTGAGCCTGCCATTGCGGAAGTACCTCCAGCCGATGGGATTCCATCTGAAAAGGCTTCAAATATTGATCCAGCTAACAACCAAGCCACCATAAAAGTTGAGGAGACAACCCAGCCGAACAAGTCAGATGACTCAGAAATTGAAACTGAATTACCGGCTTCCACCGACGAATCAGCGAGCGTAGGTGACCCAGCTGAACAATCACAGGAAGAAGCGCTTTACCAAGCCAGCCTAAAATTTATTGCAGAGACGCCAGAAGAAGCGGATCTGACCGCTAAAAAAATTGATTATATGGCAGGTGAAACAGAAACAGCGAGCAATATGTGTGGTCCATTGACCATTGCCATTCTAAATGAAGCACAGTGGTTTGAGCCACAAGCTGATGCGCATCAGGCGTGGTTGTTGTGTGCCCGTGAAAACCGTGAAGATTGTTTTGGGGTTGAAATCCTTAAAAAGGTCTATTTTCCCCCGGATGAATATGATTACATACGGGTTTATGATAGTGTCAGAGATTATGATTTTCTATCAAACCCATTGCAGCCGGGAGACTGGATGTACCTGTTTACCTATATTCATGGCTATGACCATATGTTGTTGGTGACCCGGGTGGATGAAAAAGGAAACCCCTATACCGTTACGAATGTTAATTGGGGGGATGGTTTTATCATCTCAGAGATGAAGTTGTATGATACCGAAAACCCGGAAGAAGGACTGTTTTACGAGCTAACCAAAATCGAGCGCAGAAGAATTGGCATGATGGGTACAGCGGGGTTTTTGCTGGTTCGTAAAAGTGACGGTATTTCTGAGTAGTGTGAGTCAGTTTTTTGGATGAAAGATCATTCAAGCGGCATTAAGCTTTGTTGTTTATGGCACATAAGGTGGCAGATCATACACTTTGCAATTTGATTCGGCGTCGCAAGTGACGCGAATGTCAAATAATAATACAGGTGGCATTTCTTCTTCGGTCTCGCCACAGCATGGGCCTAACTCAAATATTTCACCCTCTTTATTGCTGTATCTGACTTCGAAAAGGAATTCGTTGTCGGAGTTTTGACTTTTAATTACAGCATCGTACACCTGCATGCAGGTTAATCCATTGAATTCACAACCAAACTTCATCAAGGTTGCTTTGTCTTGCGGGTCGATATCCGGGTTGTAGCCTTGAAGTACCTCATAAGAGCCGCCATAAAGGGCGACAGCGTCTTCATATTGCCCCTGATTGAGTTTTTCAAAGAAGGTGATTAAGTCTAATTTTGCCTGAGCTCCCATGGGGTTGAGGTCATTGACGGGTTCGGTTATTGACTCAATGTTGGTTTGGCAGGCAGACAATAGAAATAAAATCAAAATATTGATAGTTTTTAGAAGTTTCATCATTTATTCTCGCTTTGTATAGGAACAATATAACAATTTTTAGGTAAATATCAATATCCATCTTGAGATATATTCGTAAGGCAGATCCAGCGAAGAGGAAGACGGTAATCCGGCAGCCGTTTATAGGCTGAAGGCAGAGGGCAAAAGGTGATAGGTGAAAAACGCCAGTTTGACGGTCATGGTTGGTAATGTGATCAAGACAGGATGTCATTGGGTTCCCGGGTGATAAGTCAGATTTCGAAATAAATTTGGATTTGTATAAGGCTATTCAAAGAGATTTTCGATTAATTCACGATTGTTATACTTGCATTATCTTTTTTTTTGGTTTAGTATTAATTTCCCCAAACCAAATTTCCCCAAACCACTTGACATATCATTAATAAAAGTGTATAAAATGCAAACTATGCAAATCCAAATGATTGTTAATAAGGCTAAGCGTCATCATCATCCGATCTTCCCCCGGAAGGAACGGCTAATTTGCGTTTAGCGGTATAAACAATCATTCTACTAACGTTAAAGATAAGAAAAGCCTTCCTTCCGGGAAGGCTTTTTTGTTTTTGATCAATTGTTGTGATTGCATTTTGGAAAAAATGATTTTTTCTTTAGGACGATGGAGGTGTAACAATAACAAAAGAGAACCAAACCAAAGTTGATGGAGTAAACCCAAATCATTGTTGAGCGCTCAAAACAGAGCTGTCGTAGAACGGTAAATGCCAAAGGAACCGTTTATTGGAAAATGAAATTTAGTTTATGGAGAATGAGTGATGAGAAGAAATTTATTGTTAGTTTATCTTGTGTTGATCGCAACCTTAGTGTTGTCTGCCTGTTCAGGCGGTGAAACCCCTGCTGCACCGGCTGTTGAAGAACCACAAGCCGAAGCACCCGTTGTAGAAGCACCAGCAGAAGAAGAACCTGTAGATGAACCAATGGAAGAACCAGTTGCAGCAGACCCGGAAGGTTGTTTGGGCACTGCTGATGCTGCTGTGGTGGATTTGAATTGTCAGGAGATTACGATTGCGGTGGAAAACGCCTACCTGCCTTTCAACTATATTTCCATCGAAACCGGTGAACCAGGTGGTTGGGATTATGACGCCTGGAATGAGATCTGCACACGCCTGCACTGTACACCTGTATTTGTAGAAGCTTCCTGGGATGGAATGATTCAGGCTGTATCCGATGGTCAATTTGATGCTGCTGGTGATGGCATCACCATCACTGATGCCCGAGCTGAAGTAGTAGATTTCTCAATTGGCTATATTAATATTCAACAACGATTATTGGTTCGGTTAGGTGAAGATCGTTTTGACTCGATTGAAGCTTTTGCTGAGACAGATTTACAAATGGGTACTCAATCCAATACTACAAACTACGAGACCGCAATTGAATATCTACCGGAAGAACGCATCAGCGCATTTGAACAATTCCCATTTGCTGTACAGGCTTTGCTAGCTGGTGACGTGGATGCTGTCATCATCGATGAGGTGGTTGGCATGGGCTATATGGGTGAAAACGCCGATTCATTAGAGTTAATTGGCCCTGCAATCAGCAGTGATGAACTTGGTTTTGCTTTTCCTTTGGGAAGTGATCTTGTGGATCCCATTAATCAGGCAATTCAGTCTATGATGGCTGATGGAACCTTGGCAGAATTGAATGTCCGTTATTTTGGACCTGCATTTGATATCACCTATGATGATATTTTGTTAGAAGATTAATTTTCTTAGATAGCAGGAAGGGCACACCACCCTTCCTGTTTATTTTCATGTAAAGAAGAAGAGAAAAATTTAAGTTTTGAAGCTATTTATATGCTGGAATAGGACAAGAAATGAACCAAAGCACATCCATTGAAATGAATCCTACGCCAATAGGTTTGGGAAAGCCCACACTTAAGGAACGGTTAGCGCAATTCCCCTGGTGGTTTGTTGCGTTGATCCTGATTTTGATCGTTACCTATATATTAATCGCGATCAATCCATCTTATTCGGAAGCTTTCAACTTCATAAAAGCAGGGTTGTCCATTACGATAAAGACAACGTTGATCGGGTTCGTTATTGCTCTATTTTTAGGTTTGGTTACCGGATTAGGAAGATTATCGAATAATGTGCTCTTCCGCAATTTAGCTACCCTGTATGTCGAATTCATACGGGGCGTTCCAATGTTGGTATTGATGTTTTTCATCGCTTATGCAGCTGTGCCAGCAACAGTAAATGGGATGAACGCTATTGGTCATTGGCTCGAATCAATCGGATGGAGCTGGTTAGCAAACCCTTTGTTGACACTGGAAAACAAAGCCATTGAAATGAATGTGCGTGCGATTGTAGCACTCTCTGTAACGTATGGTGCGTTTTTGGCGGAGATTTTTCGGGCTGGTGTTCAATCGGTCAGCAAAGGGCAAATGGAAGCAGCTCGTTCGCAAGGAATGAGTGCATCACAAGCCATGTTTTACATCATTCTGCCGCAAGCGATCCGCAACGTTTTACCTGCTTTAGGCAATGACTTTGTGGCCATGTTGAAAGATTCGTCACTGATTTCGGTGTTGGCGGTACGTGATATCACGCAGGTGGCGCGTTTATATGCGGGTCGCTCATTTCGATATGATGAAGCTTACCTGACGCTGGTGATTTTGTATCTAAGTATGACTGTTGTTTTATCGCTGGTGGTGAAATATATTGAACGGAGGGTACGTCAGGATGAGCGCTAGACCCATGATTGAAGTCAAAGATGTTTACAAAGTGTTTGGAGAAGTTGTCGCCTTAAATGGTGTTAGTTTGAATGTTTATCCTGGTAAAGTGGTTGTGATTGTGGGACCCAGTGGGTCAGGGAAATCGACCTTATTACGCTGTATGAACCATATGGAAGTGGAAAGTCAGGGCGAAATCTATGTAGATGGTGAGCACCTGAATGGTGATCAAAAAAGGCTCAATCGGATCCGCTCTGAGATTGGGATGGTGTTTCAATCCTTTAATCTCTATCCCCACCTGAGTGTCATAGAGAATGTAACTTTAGCGCAACGCATTGTGAAAAAAATCGATAAAAAAACTGCAAAAGAAATAGCGATGCAACAACTTACGAAAGTTGGCATTGCAGAAAAAGCAGATGCCTATCCCAATCAGCTCTCCGGTGGGCAGCAACAGCGGGTAGCCATTGCGCGTGCATTGGCGATGAAACCCAAAATTATGCTGTTTGACGAGCCGACCAGTGCTTTGGATCCAGAAATGATCAAAGAGGTGCTGGACGTGATGCTTTTATTAGCACAGGAAGGGATTACCATGGTGGTGGTGACACATGAGATGGGGTTTGCCCGGGCTGCTGCTGACGAAGTCGTGTTCATGGATTTTGGTCAGATTGTGGAACATGGCACACCAAGCCAGGTGTTTGATAACGCGCAACACCCCAGAACCCAGCAGTTTTTATCGCAGATCTTATCGCATTAAGCAGAATTCTTAAGTAAAATATAAATTTATTAAAAGTCACTCTTGGGTCATTAATCTTATCCTTGAGTGATCTTTTTTAATTTCAGATAAAGATTTCCAAGATTTTGCAATTTTTGCACTTACAATTTTGTTAGGTATTCAAAATATATGGATTTTCTACAGAGAACTTGTAAAATTTAATTGATCTACTGTTTAAATCAGATAAAATGAAACAATCAGGTAATGAAGGATTAGACAGGTAAGACTGTTGACAGTTGTTCTGTGAATTCTAGTCCAAAAAAATGGAGGAATAATAAAGTCTGGTTTAGGCAAGAGAGCTATTTGGATTGAATTAGGAGCTGGCATCATCCTGCTGGTACTCTTTTTATTTGCAAGCTGGATTCTGCTTCGAAGATCTGATCGAATCATGCGAGAAGATCTATTACGAAAAACAGAGTATATTTCACAAGCCATTAATGCCAATAATATTAAAGAATTAACTGGATCACGCACCGACCTGAATTCAACTTATTATCAAAGGCTAAAGGAACAACTTTATCTTGCAAAGCGGATTTATCCTGAGATTCGTTTCTTTTACCTGATGGGACAAAATCAAGATGGAAATGTGTTTTTTTACATCGATTCTGAACCATCAGGGTCTCCTGACGAATCATTGCCTGGTGATATTTATAATGAGATGACAGTTGAGCATACTGATGTGATCAATTCAAATAAGTCTCGTGTAATTGGCCCGGTGAAAGATTATTGGGGAAATTGGATTTCAGCATTAGTGCCGATAGGCGATTTCGGCGACGGTACTGTAGAAGCAATCTTTGGAGCGGATATTGACGCAAATCAATGGCAACAAACTGTTATTAGAGAAGTAATATTTCCAATACTGGTCATTTTAATTCTGGCTATTTTTTTATTCATTTCATTGCATATTGTTTTGCATCAAAATCAAATTTCAAAATATTCTTTGGGTAAAAAATTAATTCCCCAGCGAGAAATTGTCTTTTTCTTGATACTGGGATTATTGATCACTACTTTATTCTCCTGGCTTCGTTTTCGAAATGTTTCTCTTAATCAACAAGAAACATTTTACCAACTTGCTGGGGCAAGAAGTGAATATATTATTTCTTACTTTGATAATCTTGAAAATATTTACATCGAGGGGGTTGAGAATTTTTTCAGAGGCAGCCAACACGTTGATCGAGAGGAATTTATACTCTACAGTTCTGATTTGGTGAATGAAACAAACATAGTTGAGTGGGGTTGGATTCCAGAATTAGAAAAAGATGATGTAAGTGCATTTGAAGCAGAAATGCGTGAAATGGGAGTTGAAGATTACCAGCTGTGGAAATTAGATGAAAGCGAGAATAAAAGAGATGTTTCGGAAAGATCAATCTATTACCCAATTGCTTACATGTATCCCTTTGAAAATAAATTAAATGTTTATGGGTATGATCATGGCTCTGAACCCTCAAGGTTGAAAGCGATTCTCGAAGCAAAGCAATCAGCATTGACGACGGCAACAGATCCTGTCAGTTTGATACAGCCAATTTCCAGTGACCTAGGCATAATGGTTTACAGATATGTACAAACGGAAAAAGGTGAAGATAAACAAGTTGGGTTTATACGGGCAATCCTAAATTTAGACAGCTTATTGAATACGACTTTGGGGCAGCAATCATCTGACAACCCAATGTTGTTTATGGATTTATTTCAAATTAATGAAACGAATGAGCCAATATTATTAGCTAGTAATTCACCTGCGGAGTACGTTGAAAGCCATACCAGAAGTTTCTTAAATGAACATCCATATTCAATGTTAACTTTTTCGCAACCAATCTTTGCGTTTGGAAAAGTGTATGCAATGGTAGTTCATCCAGGGCCGGATTTCACCAGCACCTATCCCAATTATGTAGGTTGGAGCACCACTGTGTTAGGAATTATCCTAACTTTGATGACAGCAATTGTTGTAAATAGTTTTGTTTCCAGGAGGTTTTCGCTAGAAAAAATGGTCCTGGAAAGAACTGAGGATTTACAGCAAAGTGAACAAAAATATAAGAACCTTGCTGAATCTACAAATGCTGTTTTATGGGAATACGATATAAGCCTGGATCGTTGGACGTATGTAGCACCACAGGTAACAGCAATGACTGGTTGGTTACCGGAAGATTTCACCAATTTGCAATTCTGGGTGGATCATATTCACCAGGAGGATCAGAAATGGGTGCCTGCTTTAATTGCAGATTTGACCCAACATGGTGAAGATCATGATTTAGAATATCGCTTTACCAGGCCAGACGGATCATTTCTTTGGATTCGCGATGTGGTCAGTGTTGAAGTTAAGGATGGAAAACCGGTAATTTTACGGGGGTACATGCTGGATATCACTCATAGAAAGGAAGCGGAGCAAAACCAATTATTGCAAAGTGCTGCACTGGAAGCATCGATAAATGCAATCGTGATTGCTGATAAGACAGGCATAATTACCTGGGCAAACCATGCATTTGAAAAATTGACAGGTTACCAACATGGCGAAATTTTAGGAAAAGAACCGGGCGAATTATTATTTTCCGGGGTTCAAGGTAAAAGTTTTTACCAGAACATGTGGAACACGATTCTGTCCGGAGTTGCCTGGAGAGGGGAATTGGTAAATAAGAAGAAGGATGGAAGTCTCTATTCTGAAGAAATGTCCATAACACCTTTGAAAAATGATGGGGGTGAAATCACGCACTTTATTGCCATCAAGCAGGATATCAGCGAACGTAAACAGTATGAAAGAGAATTAGAAGCGATCGCCAAAGTGAATGCTGCCGTGCGGCTTACAAATTCAAGTGATCAATTGTTGCCGGAAATTTTAGATTTATTGATGAAAATTTTCAATGCGGAAGGGTCTGCACTGGTTATCTATGATCATAATTCTGATGTTTTCAAATTGGAAGCTGCCAAAGGTGTTTTTGAAGGCAACTTAAAACAAAATCTTGAAGTTGGTATGAGTATCTCGGGGCGGGTATTTGAAAGCGGAAAACCTTTTTTGAGTGCAGATGTATCCAAAGAAGAAGGCATCGTCTGGTCAAAAGCATATGAGATTGCGAAGTCGATCGCTTGTGTTCCGCTTTTTGTAGAAGAGCAATTGATTGGTGATTTGAGAATTGGCCGATCCTACGAGATCAATTCTGCAGAATTACGTCTATTGTTATCAATAGCTGAAATTATTGGGAATGCAATTCACCGGGAAACATTGCGGGATGAAACCATCAAACAGGTGGAACGACTCTCCACTTTGCGTTCCATTGACCAGGTATTAACGAGTATTGTTGATCTGAAAGTAATTCTGAATTTTATCCTTGAGCAAGTTGCCCTCCGGTTAAACATAGATGCTGTTGCTATCCATCTTTATAACCCAGTTTCACACCGCCTTCAATTTGCAGATGGGCGTGGATTTCTAACAAATGAAATTGAAAAAACCAATGTGCTGATTGGTGATTACAATGTAGGGAAAGTTGCCTTACAGAAGAAGACGTTATCCAAACCATCTATCACCAGTGAAGATTTTCCGGGTGGCAGTCTGATCAGGCGGGAACATTTTGTGTCCTATTTTGCAACCCCGGTGGTGGCAAAGGGACAAATAAAAGGTGTGATGGAATTGTTCCATCGCAGTCACTTTACACCGGATGATGATTGGATTAGTTACTTCGAGATCCTGGCTGGGCAAACAGCCATAGCAATCGATAATAGTCAATTGTTTGAAGGATTGCAACGTTCTAATTTTGATTTGTCTTTAGCCTATGATGCCACCATTGAGGGTTGGTCGCGTGCAATGGATTTGCGTGATCGTGAAACGGAAGGGCATACGTTGCGTGTAACAGATTTAACAATTCAATTGGCCCGTATGGCTGGTATTGATGAAGATGAGATTCTTCACATTCGTCGCGGTTCTCTTTTACATGATATGGGAAAGTTAGGCATACCTGATAGCATTTTACATAAGCCGGGACCACTCAATGAAGAAGAATGGGAATTGATGCGTAAACATCCCGTCTTTGCCTACGAAATGATTGCACCGATTAATTATCTAAAGAAAGCCATTGATATTCCTTATTGCCATCATGAGCGTTGGGATGGAAGTGGGTATCCACGTGGATTGAAAAGTGAAGAAATACCACTGGTTGCACGTATATTTGCTGTTGCAGATGTGTATGACGCATTGACTTCCGATCGTCCTTATCGCTCTGCCTGGTCAAAAGAAAAAGCGTTGGAATATATTTCCAGCTTAAGGAGCATTCAATTTGACCCCCAAGTGGTCGATTCATTTTTTGAGCTAATAGAATCTGATCCTGGCTGGTTAGAGCATCCAGATTCCGGAGACTAAAATTCTTTCTTGAAGATCACAACATAATTGATCGATTTGAATTCATATCGATGAGGATTGGGTTCATTCTATTCTGGTACAAAGAATTCTATGGTGTCAATCTGATCCAAAGCATATGTGGTGGAAGGTTTGGTAAGCAACCAGATGACCACAAATAAATCACCGACTGCACCAGAGGTGTTCATAATTAATGCGATTAATACCAGATTTAGAACGGCTGTGGGCAGAAGCATTAGTAAAATCATTCCAATGATGGTGATAAAAATGAGTGGTGCAATACCGATCATTAAATATTGATTGCGAGGAAAATACCAACCGGGCATGGAAGCGTAAGCATATGCACCTTTGAAGCCGATGATTGGCTTTTGTTTGCTGAAAAGCCAGAAGAAGAGAGCATGAAAGCCTTCGTGCAAAAGCATCACAAAGCTGATTGTAAGGAGTAACTTGGCTAAAGAAATGGCTAAGGTTGCGAGATTGGAAAATTCGAATTGAAAAAGTGTATCAAAATCCGGACGAATACGATTAATAAACCAACCGAAAAACCAGATCGAAAGAATTAATAGGATTAATCCAGCAATATTCATAAATATAAGCTGTTTCATACTTTTCAGGTTGAATTTTCCTGCGGGCTGATAATTATCTGGTAGATTTTGGGTTGCTTTCAAAGCGATCCTTATTTCTGAGATTCTTCGTTCTTGAGAAGTGATCTGGTTTTATTAAATATTATATAATTTTATAATGAACGGAGGCGATATGCGTGCGCGACGAGCTTTATTATACATGCCAGGAGATGATGAAAAAAAGATTGTAAAAGCTGCTAGTTTGGCTGTGGATTCAGTTGTCATGGATTTGGAAGATTCCGTGTCGATGGTTTGTAAGAATACTGCTCGTGAAATCATCACAAAAGCGTTGAATGAATTTGATTTCGAGGGTTCTGAGCGTCTGGTGCGGATCAACCCCTTTTCTTCAGGATTTGCTGAAGCTGATTTAGATGTCGTTTTGCAGGCAAAACCAGATGGCATATTACTACCTAAAACCAGTTGTGCGGAAGATGTTCAAAAATTAAGTCGAATAATTGCTGAAGCGGAAAAAGCCAATGGGTGGGAGCATAATTCAATTGTGATACTGGCGATCATCGAGAATGCTATCGGGATCATAAATCTTAACGAGATAGCAAAATCAGATTCACGTCTGGTGGGATTAATTTGTGGAGGAGAAGACCTGGCGACCGATATCAATGCAACTCGCACCCGGGCTGGGTGGGAATTGTTTTACGCGCGTAGTGCGGTTGTGTTACATGCAGGTGCTTATAATTTACAGGCGATTGATATGGTCACAACAGATTTTTCTGATTTAGATGCTTTGGAAGACGAAACAATTCACAGTATGGAAATGGGTTTTTCCGGCAAGCAAATAATTCATCCCAATCAGATTGAACCCGTGCAAGAAGCATTTACCCCGGATGACGATGAAATTGAGTATGCATTAAGTTTGATCAAGAAGTATGAAGAGCACGAACAGAATGGGCAAGCAGCCTTCGCTGTGGATGGGGTGATGGTGGATTTGCCGGTGATTATTCGCGCACAGAGCTTATTACGCAGAGCCAGGGCAGCGGGTAAGCTTTTGTAGATGTTAGATTGTTCGTATTAGGAAGATAAGTTATTTGTAAAAGGATGGAAATACAACTCTGCAAATATGTGATGGTATAATAGCCAGCATCTTGATGAAAAAGGTAAACATTAGATGATAAATTGTGAAGGTGCCTTTGTATCGTAGCCTTCTTAGCCCTCTTCGAAAAATAATAAACAGTGTTCTGATTTCATCCATGCTACTTTCATTTATAGCGATTGGCTGGAGAAACACTGTATTGGCGCAATCCCCGGATAATCATACAGTGTATTTGCCTTTGGTATCCAAGAATTATCAGGAGTGGCTGGATATTTTCAATCAATACCGGAAAGCGGCGGGATTGAATCCGGTGGTGGCGAATGATAGTATGAACTATGGGCTGAACTTGCATACAAAGTATATGTTGTTGAATCCAGACCAAGATAATTGGCATACTGAAATTGAAGGTAAGCCTGGTTATACACCTGAGGGGAAACTAGCCGCCAGCAATAGCAACATGTTGTGGAGTACTGATCTCAAATACACACAGAAACAAGCAATCGATTTATGGATGGAATACTTCGACCAAAATAGAATTGAAAAAATAATGAGCCACAGATATCACATGTTACATCCCAAGCTTTCTCAAAGTGGCTTTAGTCTAAAATGTGATCAGACTAATTGCTTTGCAGGGTTAAATATTTTTGGCAGCCTTAATCAATTTGAATCTACAGAAAGAATTGAAGTGATATTTCCAGCAGCAAATCAACAAAATGTTCCTCCTAAGAGATATGGAATTACTTGGGGCTTTTACAGAGACTCTACATCTGGTTTGACAGAAGATAATGAAATAACATTATTATCTTCAAAAATTACTGGACCGCTTGGTGCGGTAACACATGAAGCAAGACAGCCAGTTAAGGGAAACGGTTATGATTATGTGAATCAGATTGCGTTATATCCAGATATTAGTTTCTTGCCTGATCAGGAATATACTGTTGACATTACTATAGTAATAGACAAAGGGGATCCGATAAGAAAAATTTGGAGTTTTAGAACAGCTCCAATTCAATAATCATTTATTTGATATTGATACAAAGGATATTTATCTTATATATTTAAAATAAATGATATAATATGATCATTGAGCGCCTGGGTGCCCCCCTCACCCCGGTGCTCAATACATTTAAAGAGCTTTTTCTCAAATTTCCTTGCCATCCTCTTGATTTTTTTCTGCATTTGATTATTATAAATTTGACTCCATCAAAGGAAACGATATGAGAAAAAAACCATTCCTTTATAATTTTTGTTGTTTGATCATTGTTCTTTTTGTTTCAGCATGCACCATTCTGAACCAGGATAACACAAATGAGATGCCGATTGAGCAGCAACCAGGTGAACCAACTGCTGAAATTCAGCCAGTGATGACCGCGACTAATCCCGTTGCACCGGAAGTTACTATTTTTTTGGTAGCTATTGAGGATAGTGGAATATCTGGGAAGAAGATTGGTTGTGATGACAGCCTTGTACCAGTTGAAGTCCACTCTATCTCCATTTTAGAATCGCCGTGGAATGCCCTTGAGACATTGTTGGTAATAGACGCGGGTGTTGTGAGTGAACTGGGATTGTATAATGCGCTGGATCAATCCAGTTTGGAGCTTGTCAAATTTGAAACAAAGGATAATTCTCTAAAGGTTTACCTCGAAGGGGAAATGATGTTGGGTGGTGTTTGTGATACTCCACGGATTGAAGAGCAATTATATGCAACCATCTTGCAAGGTGATCAATTTGATCAAGTAGAGATCTATATTAACGGAGAGCTATTAGAAGATTATCTTTCTCTAAAATAAACTGATTTATTATCCTGATAAAGCTTTTACCTGATACAACGTAGATTTATTTACGGTACAATGGATTCAGGTGTAATCATGACCTGGTACCACTCAATACAACATTATCCTTATTTGTTCTATCACTATGTTTTGCAACGTGACAAGCCATTATTGGCCAGCTTTAAATTAACCTATCGCTGTAATCTTCGTTGCCAACAATGTCCTTTTTACTCCATGCAAGCCAAAGAATTAACCTATCCTCAAGTGGTGGACATTTTAGACCGGCTCTATCAACGAGGAAACCGACTAGTGGTGCTGGAAGGGGGCGAACCGATGATGTGGAAGGATGGGGATTACTCTATTCATGATGTGGTAGCAGCTGCACGAAAACGCTTTTTCAGCGTGGGGATGACTACCAACGGCACTTTTCCCTTGGATGTAAATGTGAATACCTTATGGGTGAGTGTTGATGGGTTGGAGAAGACCCATAATGAATTACGAAATGCACCAATATTTTCCAAAATCATGGAAAATATAAGCAATAGCCAGCATCCGCGTTTGTTTGCGCACATCACAATTAATTCGATTAATGCGGACGAAATACCCGACTTGATTCAATTTTTACAGAACAAGGTAAAGGGGATAACGATTCAGTTTTATTATCCTTATAACCATAAAGATGAATTATTCTTGGATTTTGAGCGTCGTGAACGCTTGTTGGAAGAGATTATTCAGATGAAAAAGGCTGGCTATCCAATTCTGAATTCAGTTGCTGCTTTGAAGGCATTAAAAAGAAACACCTGGAAGTGTGATGATCGTCTGATTGATAATGCCAACCCGGATGGCAGCATCACCCAGGGCTGTTACTTAAAGAATCGGGCGGATATTGATTGTTCAAAATGTGGTTTTTCCCCCCATACCGAAATTTCACTGGCTTGTCAGGCAAACCCACAAAGCATTCTGGCAGGGCATAAGATATTCTTCTGATCAGTAGATTGTCACGATTCGTTTTGTTAATCGTCATAAATCCCAGTTAATGCCTGAAAAGCATTTATAATGGGCATTATTACTGATTAATAAGGTGAATAATGGTTTATTTATTGGTTGTTTCCATCATTTGGGCTTTTTCGTTTGGTTTGATTAAAAATCAGTTGGCTGGTTTGGATGCTAATTTCATCGCAGCTGCCAGGTTGTTAGTGTCTTTGCTGGTGTTTATCCCATTTCTGAAGGTGAAAGGGCTGAACAGGAAGCAATCGCTGCAGTTATTACTGGTCGGGGCTGTGCAATATGGGGTGATGTATATCGCCTATAATTATGCCTTTGGATACCTGCAGGCATATGAGGTAGCCCTTTTTACCATTTTCACCCCGATTTATGTGACGTTGATCCATGATGCCATCCGTCGACGGATGCATTGGGTGAGTTTGCTGGCGACTGTACTGACGGTGATTGGCACAGCGATTGTCAGAAGAGGTGGTGTGATCCAGTCGGATATTTTTACCGGATTTCTGATTGTTCAGATTTCAAATTTGGGATTTGCATTTGGACAGATTTACTATCGTGAGGTGATGAAGTCACTCCCGTCTACCAAATATGACAACCTTAGGGTATTTGGATTGCTTTATTTGGGTGGTTTTATAACGGCGGGGTTATCGGCGTTAGTGTTCACTCCCTGGCAATCCTTTCAAATTACAGGGGAACAAGTGCTTGTGCTGTTATATTTGGGGGCGATTGCTTCGGGTTTGAGTTTCTTCCTGTGGAATGTGGGGGCACGCAAAGTCAATGCTGGTACACTGGCAATTTTCAATGATTTGAAGATTCCGTTAGCAGTTGTGGTTTCAATACTATTTTTTGGCGAACAGGCAAACTGGTTCAATCTGCTGGTAGGCGGTGGTGTTGCGGTGTTGGCTCTGGTTTTCAATGAGTGGTACATTCGTCGGCAGAAGAAAGCCGAAGCAATTACCACTTAAAAAGGTTTGTTTCTAAATGGATGGTTTGTACCCCTCTCTCAATCAAAAGTAAATTTGAGTGAGGGGTGTTTTTTTAACTGGACGCGCTGTGATAACGGTTGACGCCCTGACGAAATAACCAGGAAGCACCTACGAGCAGTATACCCGCAACTGCCAGGCTGATTAACACCATTTCAAAACCAATTTGGCCATTCAGGGCCTGGGCTGGAATAGTGGTGATGAGTCCGATGGGTATGATCCAGGTCAGGAGGATGCGTACCAAAGGTGGGTAGATGCCGATTGGATAACGAGCCAGCTGAAAGAAGGCGTCGGATACCCAGGTGATCAGGAAACCTGGATTCCAGAAGGCGGTTGCGCTTAAGCCAAGTAGCAAGGTATAAATTAAAATTGTGGCACTGATCATGGCGATTGTAAATAAAAGCCAGTTAATCCAGGTGACAGGATCACTGCTTTGCGCAACTGCGTAGATCAGCACGCCTACCCCCAGAGCCAGATCAAGCAAGGCGAAAAAACGCCAGATGCGGAAGGTGACCAGAAATTGAAAATTGACAGGGCGGATCAGACTGAAGTCAAAGTTACCATTCCAGATCTCTTGCCCCATACCTAACAGGGTCTCCAGACTGCGTCCGATGAAAAGTCCGCGTAAAGCGCCGATGATTAAGTACACCGCCATGACACCCAGCGTGGAGCTGAAGGTCCAGCCATTAAGATTTTCAATTTGATTGAATAGAATCAGGATGGCTGCCACTGCCACCACCAGGTTAAGCAAAGAATGCAGTAAATTGATCCAGAAATTGGCACGGTATGCGATATCCTGTTGCAGGGATGCACGCATAAAACTTTTGATGAGTCTTAGTGAGTACATATCAACCTCCTATGGCACTATAATGATGAATTCCTTTTTTCCAAACCACCCAGCTAGCGTTTGCAGCAATACTCAACCAGATTATTTGAACCAGGAAACCAATTTAAATTTGTTGGGTTGATAAATTGGCGGTCAGGATTTCGACAGGGAATCCGACCATGTAGCGGAAGGGAAGGAAATTGGCAATTGTTTGCAAAAATTCAGGCAGAATGGCGACAGGGGCGATCATACCGGAAAAGATAAATACCATCGAATCCTGTAACGCCAGGAAGGCATAGGCACGGGTAGCCCAAAAAGCGAGCAATGCGATCCATAACCCCCAAAGAAAACGTAATGCCCAGGCAAACAATAATGCAATCCAAAACAACAAAAATTCAGAAGTGCTGAAAGTAAATTCAGGTTTGAGTAAAACCATGAGCAGGATGGTTGCCTGGTATTTGTGATTGTATTCGAGGATGAAGTTGCGCAGCCGATTTTGAATTGAGATATCCAAACCGAGGGTTGGTTCATCCAGGAAAAGTATTTTAGGTTGGTGAAGCAGACTGGCAACCAGTTCGCACTTCATGCGTTCGCCCAGGGAGTGATTACGCACTGGTTTGCGCAGGATTTCAGGCATGTCGAGCAGGCTAACCATCTCATCGATGCGTTGTTGTAAGGTTGCTTTTGGGACACAGTAGATTTCACCCAGCACCTGAAATGTGTCGATAGCGGGAATATCCCAAAGCATTTGGCTTTTATTGCCAAGTACAATGCTGATATTGGAAAGAAAATCATGACTGCGTTTGCCAGGGGTGAAACCATTGACCAAAAGCTCCCCAGACGTAGGCTGCAGTAAACCAGTGAGCATTTTGAGAGTGGTTGTTTTACCCGCGCCATTGGGGCCGATCAACGCGACCATTTCTCCAGGTTCAATCGAAAAGGATATCGATTTAACAGCTGGAACTTCCTGGAAAGATGGATGGGTAAGGCTGCCTCTATCATATAAGTTGGTTGTTTTGTTTGAGTGGATTAATCTGGTTTTTTGGCTGAAATGACCAGGGAATAATAGTCAGGCGTGTTACCAGCGTAATTTTCACTGTTATTTGTTTTTAAGTTGGTAAACCCAACAAATTTGATCAGGTCTAAATATTCCTTTTGTGGCAGAGCACCGGAAACACAGGCAGCCCAATCGTTGGGGTTATTACGGATCTCTTCCGGTAAAGTATTAGTGGCAACCACATCACTTATTTCTAATCTACCACCTGGTTTGAGAATGCGGTAAATCTCCTGAAAGGCTTTGCCTTTGTCCTCGGTCAGGTTAATAACACAATTGGAGATAACCACATCCACACTGTTATCCTCTACCGGGAGATTTTCAGCATCTCCCTGGCGGAACTCCACCTGAACATAACCATTTTTCATGGCACTTTCTCGGGCACGTTTTAACATCGCAGGGGTCATATCCACACCGATGACGTGCCCGCTTTTTCCGATGCGATTGGCAGCTAAAAACACATCGATACCACCACCCGAGCCTATATCAACCACGATTTCCCCGGGTTTAAGAGATGCCATTGCTAAAGGGTTGCCACAACCCAAGGAGATATCGCCTGCTTCCTGGGGAATAATTTGAAGTTCAGATGATTGATAGAGTGGCTTCTCTTGTGTTTGTGGGGGGCAACAGGATTGCTGAACCAGAAGATTGCTTTGATCGGTTTGAGGAGAGCAGCCACAACCGCATCCAGATTCCGCGATAAGACTGTAATTTTCTTTGACACTTTCTTTGCGTACCACCCGTTTGGTACCAACAGCGATGAAGATGCTGATTTCTGCTGTTTGTGAGGCATCCGCCTGGCTTGTGCCACAGCAATTGATATAGCTATTAACCAAACCAACTTGCCTGAACCATTCCATGATCTGCGTTCGTTCAAAGCCTGGATATTCATCCGCCATTTCTTCCTGCAACCATGTGTGGTGATGTAAATCCAGATCGCTGATGATCAAACGACCACCGGGCTTTAGAATACGAGTCATTTCTTTGATGGCTGCTGCGGGATCTGGTGTATGATGAAGATACATATTGGCGAACACAGCATCCTGACTATTGTCCGGGATTGGAATTTCATGGCCTTCAGCATGGTGGAATTGCGTGTTGGAATATGCGGATAAGTTCTTTTTAGCCTGCGCCAACATCTCTGCGGAAGCATCTACCAAATGCACCAAACCAGCTTTTTCCACCAGTAAAGTGCTGAGAAACCCACTGCCAGCTCCAATATCAGCCACCTGCATTTCAGGCAATAAATAGGCTTTTGATATAACTTCTTCCCTTAATGAATCCGGGAAATACCCCTTGCGTAACTCGTCCCATTGATGGGCTACCTCTTTAAAATAGGTGTTCGATTTCGATTGCATGTATGATGATTCTCCTTTTATCGTATTTTTACGATGTAATCTGATAAAAAATTTTAGTTACTTATCTTGATGGGTCAATACAAATCGTCCTTTTTTCGAAGGAAGACAACATTCGGGCAACCAAAGGTCCATTTTGGTTTTCATCCAACGGATGCCATTGTCATTCAGGCAATAGCAGGTCGCTGGACCTTCGATCTCGCCGGTAATCAGGCCTGCTTCGCGTAACACTTTCAGGTGTTGGCTGACGGTGGACTGGGCCAAATTGGTCAGTTCAACAATTTCGCCAGTGATACAGGTTTTTCTTTCAGCCAGAATGTGCATGATGCGGAAGCGGATTGGATTACCAAGCGCTTTTAGCATGGTTGCCAGGCGTTGATCATCTTCAGAAAGGGGGTAAGTGTTTTTCATTAGGTCCTTATATCGTAATTTTACGATATAAGGATGGATGTGTCAAGAAGGAATTTTGCGGATTGAGAAGGTAATAATTCGCTTTACCTTTTCCTTTTCAGCCAATCTTCCAGAATCTCTATCATCTTACGAGCACTTTCTTCGATTTGAACCAAAACCAGAAACCGATAAGCGCTTTCCAAAGCACCACCCAGATCCCCGGCAGCACTATGTTGGATCAGTGCAAATGCAGCCGAACGAATAATCTTTCCTGGCCAGGGCGTGTTCAGAGCAGTACGCGCCAGTCTCATCTGGTGGAGATGATCTTCGGTGTAAAGCCGGTAGCCATTGGCGGCACGTGGCACGGGTGGGAGTAACCCCCAGGCTTCATACATGCGCACAGTGTTGGGGTGACAACCGACAATTTTGGCGATTTTGCTGGTGCTGAGTCGGTTATAAGGCACTATCACTCCTGAGCGGTTTGATGGAATTTTTACAATTGGTAGACATCATTCGATATAATTGAAAAGAGGGCATTTCCCGCAGCTTGCTGCGAAAATGTCCACAAAATCCGTCCCATCGGGTGAATTCCCGTAATACCTCGTAGCTTGCTGCGAGGATAGGGATTTCAAGGATTTTGGTTTATTTATCCCAGTTTTTGTGCTGTGATGATAACATGTTCAGGGGGAAATTGGATATTGGGTGTCGTTATTTCAACTTCTTGCAACCAGTGATCATAATCGACAATGATTTGACGAAACTCGAGGATTTCAAAATCATTATCCACCAACATCTCACGCATTTCAATTTCCTGAAAATATTGATAGCTTTCGTGCTGTTCGCGGTCCCAGAGGGGTTTGCCCAGAAAGATAATTTTGGTCACATAGCGGGTGAAGTCACGCATTGTGAGCTGAACTAACTGGTCTTGAATCAGGTCGAAATGGATTCGGAAGGGTTTGTATTCCTGGGCAAAGGTCTGGAATTTTTGCCACGCCTCGCTATTTTTGAAGCGAACCTGAACTTTTGAGTCGGGTAAACCATCTGCTTCCAAACCATCAAAGAGGATTAGATAGCCACCCGGTTTGATGGTTTGTGCCAGGTTGGCAAAACTGACGCGCACATTGGCTTTACCGATTGGCACATTGATTTCGCCTAATTCCGGATCGTATGCATCAGAAAAAACATGGTGCAGGGCATTGACCAACAATAATAAATCAAATTTACCAAGAGATTGCAGCAATTGTGAATCAGTAAAATCGCCTTCGAGAAAACGGATGCTTGGGAATTGTTGCTTGGCAACTGCCAGGGCATTGGTGTCACGGTCAATCCCGATACTGGAAAGCTCTCCAGAACGGCTGCCGTGCGCATCTACCAAAGCACCAATGATCTGGGCTTCTCCACAACCTGCTTCGAGGATTCTGGCGGGTGAATTGGCATCCCGAATCAGGCGTGATGCCTGCAGAATCACCTCACCTTTGCCCTGCCCTTGCAGGTATTGTAGGCGGGTTTCCCAGTAGAAGTTCCAGAATGGATCGTTGGACATTGGTTAATTGTAATGGAGTATGAAAAAAATAAAAAATTCTTAGTTGAAAAGGAAAAACCACAAAGACACGATGCACTAAGATTATTTTTGTCATTCTTTGAGTTCTTTGAGTTCTTCGTGGTTTAAATTTTAATATCCTAAAAAAATTCAATGCTCACTCAACGAAAAGATTCTACAAAGATTATATAAAACTTTGATGAAAATCAGTAAATGAATGAAAATTGAGATTGAGGATTGATATCTATGGAAACTTTTATAAATACATTTCAGGTGAAAGCCCCAATTCAGGCAGTGGCGGATTTCCACAGCAGTACCAATGCCCTTAAAAAATTAACACCTTTTCCGGTGATTGTACAGATCCGTCAGCTTGAACCATTGGGTGAAGGCTCAATGGCGGAATTCACGATATGGTTTGGTCCTTTCCCGGTACGCTGGGTGGCGCAACATGTTCAGTTTGATGCAATGCATGGGTTTACTGATGTGCAGGTCTCCGGCCCCATGCTGTTGTGGGAACATGCCCATTCTTTCAGGTCAATTTCCGAGCAGGTAACGGAAATCAGAGACTATATTGAATACGCATACAAACCCGGATTAAAATATTTTTGGACGCAGTTGTTATATGCGCCGATTATGTTAAAGGTTTTATTTTATTACCGTGCCTGGATAACCCGCAGGTCATCGAGAGGAAAAATATAAGTAGCAGGGATTCTTTGTTAAAAAAAGACGGGTTATCGATAGCCCGTCTTTTAGTTTTTAAAAGGTCGGATTAATGAAACAACATATAAATGATGCCCTGGCCGTTACTAAAGGCAACTACCAAGCCAGCAAATACAACCGAAACCATGGTCATTAGTTTGATGAGGATGTTCAGTGAGGGACCAGCTGTATCTTTGAAGGGATCGCCGACAGTATCACCAATCACGGCTGCTTTGTGGGCAGGAGAGCCTTTACCACCGAATTTGCCGACTTCAATGTATTTTTTGGCGTTATCCCAGGCACCACCAGCATTCGACATGGTAATGGCTAGTGAAAGGCCTGTTACCAATGTGCCTGCCAGCAGACCCAAAACCCCTGCAATACCGAAAATGATCCCGACTAACACCGGAATGATGATTGCAACCATTGCGGGGGCGATCATCTCACGCTGGGCGGCAGCAGTGCTGATGGCAACACAACGAGCATAATCCGGGCGTCCAGTGCCTTCCAGAATTCCTTCAATCTCACGAAATTGACGACGCACTTCTTCAACCATACCGGTTGCGGCGCGTCCCACCGCACGCATAGTCATGGCTGAGAAGAAGAAGGCTGTCGCAGCACCGGTAAAGAGCCCAGCCAATACAGCCGGATTTAACAACGAAACGTTATAAAAATCCATGAAGTTATCCATAGTCATTTGCATGACAGGGATCATTTCGCCGCGCACCAGGAGAGATTCCACATGGCGCAGTTCGGATAGCACCAGCCGAATTTCTTCCAGGTAGGCTGCCAGTAATGCCATGGAGGTTAAGGCTGCAGATCCAATCGCAAAGCCTTTGCCGATAGCAGCGGTGGTATTACCAACCGCATCCAATTCATCCGTTCGAATACGCACACTGCGATCCAACCCAGACATTTCGGCGTTACCACCCGCATTATCGGCTATGGGACCATAGGCGTCGGTTGCCAGGGTGAAACCCAGTGTGGAAAGCATCCCCACCGCAGCAATCCCGACTCCGAAGAGACCCATCAGCAAGTTATCTACACCACCGGCAACATAGTAGCTAACCATGATGCCGGAAACTACTGCAGCTACCGGAATGCCACCTGATTCCATACCCACAGCCATACCTTCGATCAAGGCAGTGGCTGAGCTTGTATCTGCCTGTTCGGCAATATCCTGGGTAGGTTTGAAGGCATGTGAAGTGTAATATTCGGTGGCTTTACCGATGATAAGACCTACTGCCAAACCTGCCAGCACGCAGATCCAAATCGCAAAAAAGTTGGGGAGACCTAAAACATACAATAATGGCAACGAGAGAACCGCGATCCCTAAAGAACTCAGGTTCAATCCTCTGCTTAAAGAAGCTATCAATTGGCTCTGGCTGGCATCATCTTTCGTTTTTACCAGATAGATTGCCAGAATCGAAAGCACAATGCCCAAAGCAGCCAACACAATTGGCGCAGTAATGAAGATTAATCCGGTTTCCAGGGGAGATTTCCCCGGGATCAAACCAGAACCAGCCAATGTGACAGCGGCTACCCCCAGGGCAGAGGTCGCCAGAATTGAGCCGGCGTATGATTCGTAAAGGTCAGCACCCATTCCAGCCACATCACCGACATTATCACCCACATTATCAGCAATGGTTGCCGGGTTGCGCGGGTCATCTTCGGGGATATTGGCTTCTACTTTACCAACCAGGTCAGCGCCTACATCAGCGGCTTTGGTGTAAATTCCACCACCCACACGGGCAAAAAGTGCCTGGGTAGAAGCGCCCATTCCGAAGCTCAGCATAATAGCAGTGATCTGAGGTAATGGATTAGCAGTTACACTGATGAAGTTATTGGGGAATATCACAGGGAAACCAAAATACAGCAACAGGAACCACAGCGTGATATCCAGCAAAGCAAAACCAACCACAACCAAGCCCATTACCGCTCCTGCTCGCAAAGCAACCTGTAAGCCTGAGTTTAAACTCTTGCTGGCTGCGAATGCCGCACGTGCGGAAGCGTTGGTAGCGGTCTTCATCCCAAAGAAACCACATAAACCGGAGAACAATCCACCGGTTAGGAAGGCAAATGGCACGATTGGGTTCTGTAATTTAAAGTATGAAAGCACCAAAAAGATGATAAATAAAATCGCAAAGACAATGCCTACTACCCTGTATTGGCGTTGTAAATAAGCCATGGCACCTTCGCGAACTGCCTGGGCAATGAATTTCATTTTATCGTTGCCTTCAGGCTTTTGCATCATTTGTTTATAAAAATGAATTGCAAAAAAAAGCGCCACTATTGCGGTGATGGGTCCCAACCACCAGAGTAGTGGCAAGGCTGCTCGATCAGCACCTGTTTGGGTTAGTACTGTAAGGGCAGTCGTATTTCCCTCCATAAGTTCGATCCTCCTTAAACAAATAAAACAAGCTTAAATACGAAGATGTCTGACAAGACGTCCCAATTATATCGGATTTTGATTAAGTTGGGTAAATGTAGGTTGGACGTAAGAAGTTTTTTCGTTTTTTGATTCGTAAATCTCCCCGATTCATTAAAAACCTGCCAAAAACCTGCCAAAATGGGTGTTTTTTTGTTAAAAACCTGCACATTTGTGCAGATTGTCAAAACCTAAAAATGGCGTCATACTTGAATTGAAATTAGAACAATATTTCTATGAATGAAAGGAAAGTATGGCACCCAGAAAAAAGCGCGTTCCTCGAGTACGAATCCGAGAGAAAAAAGCAAAAGGATACTATTTTCAAAATTTATCACCTCATTTTCTGGATCAGATTCCGGATATTCCGTTGGACAGCCTGGAAAATGAAATTAATTTAAGCCGCTTTATGATTAAACAATTCTTCGATCAGTTGCTTGCTATTGAACCTGACTTGAAGGAACTGGGCGAGGCAATCTATCGTATTGGCGCTACAGTGATGAATGTAGCACGCCTGGTTAGCATTCACGACAAGTTGGAGAGTGAAACGAATCCTGTTGATCAGCTTCAGAAATCACTCGAAGAGATTTTATCTGATGTGCAATCTACATCTTCGCAAAAGGAATGACGATTGTGATGGCATTAGATCGAACCCTCTTCGAGAGAATATTAAGCGATCCTTACCTTTTCGCAGCAACCGGGGGAATACAACTGCGAAAATATCAACAAGCGGTCGCGCATGCAATTGTGGACTCAGTGTTGTTCGCCAGGGGAGATTCTTTTGTGGTCATGTTTCCCCGCCAGAGTGGCAAGAACGAACTTCAAGCTCAGGTAGAAGCTTATTTATTGTTGCGTTTCTTCCACAAAGGCGGGGAACTGGTCAAAATCTCGCCTACCTGGAAACCACAGAGCCAAAACGCCATGCGCAGGCTGCAGCGTGTCCTCAATCAGCATCCCTTACTGCAAGGGTTTTGGCAAAAAGAAGCTGGCTATCGCTATGTGGTGGGCAAGGCAAGTATTACCTTCCTGTCCGGCGCACCGGAAGCCAATATTGTTGGAGCTACCGCCTCCACGCTATTGCAGGTGGATGAAGCGCAGGATGTGTCGCTTGAGAAGTATGACAAAGAGATTGCTCCGATGGCAGCCAGCACCAATGCCACACGCGTCTTCTGGGGCACCGCCTGGACGGAGGACACTTTGTTGGCACGCGAGTTACGCCTGGTTCAGCAACTGCAGGCAAAAGATGGCATCCAACGGGCGTTTGTGCTGAATGCGGATCAGGTGGCTGAGGAAGTACCGGCCTATGGGCGTTTCGTACAACGCCAGATTGAGCAATTGGGACGCGATCATCCGATGATACGCACCCAGTTTTTCTCAGAAATTCTGGAAAATGGTGGCAAGCTTTTCCATGATAGTCGTTTAGGATTGATGCGTGGTGAGTATGGGCAGCATACCCAGCCTCAAAAAGGTGCTCATTATCTATTTTGCCTGGATGTTGCCGGGGAAGATCAGGGCATGGCTGGGAGTGGACAGCTGAGTAACCCACAACGTGATTACAGCGCCCTGACCATCTTTTCCATTCACCCTCAAAAGACAAGCTGGGGTGTGTCACAAAATCATTACCACGTGGTTGCCCGGCGTGCCTGGCAGGGGATTTCTCAAAGTGCTTTGTTCGAGCAGGTGCTGGCACTGGCAAAAGCATGGCGTCCGCGACAGTTTGTGGTGGATGCAACCGGGATTGGGGCGGGTGTCGCTTCATTTTTACAACGCGCGTTACCCGGGCAGGTGATTCCTTTTCAATTCACCGCCAGTAGTAAAAGCCGCTTGGGATGGGATTTTCTGGCGGTGATCGATAGCAGTCGCTTCAAAGATTATTGTGAACGTGATGTGGATCAAATTCAATTTTTCTCGCAGGCACGTGCCTGCACTTCCAGCATCTCGTTCGGTCCCGAGAAAACCCTGCGCTGGCAGGTGCCAGCTGGTACCCGTGATGAGCATGGTCGTGAAGTGCATGACGATTGGCTGATTTCAGCGGCCTTATGTGCCGTTTTGGAAAAACAAGAACTATTGCACAACCAGCAAACCTTAATCATACCGGCAGATGACCCATTGCGTGAGATTGATCAGCGCTCGCAACGCAAACCATCAAGGGATTAGTCATCTGCCAACCGAAACCTAATAAGGAGCATTATGAAACTGAATTTAATTGAACGTATTCGAAAATTTTTATTTCGCCAGTCCCTGCAGACCATTCCTGAAATTCCTTTCAGTCTGCCTTTGGAAGAATCGCGTGATCGTTTACCATATGATCACCAAACCATCCTGCAACAGGCGCTGGAAGCCTGGCGTGCCAATCCTCTGGCACGACGCATTGTAGGGCTGACCAGCCAGTATGTGGTGGGTGGAGGCATCCGCATTCATTGTGATCATCCGGCAACAGCGAAATTTTTGAGTGATTGGTGGCAGCATGAACTAAATCAATGTGCGTTACGTGTGTACGAATGGAGTGACGAGTTAACCCGCACTGGTGAGTTGTTCTTCCTGTTGACGACTGACAGTGCTGGCATGACCTATGTGCGCGCTGTCCCCGCCATCCAGATCACTGCGATAGAAACAGCTGAGAATGATCTCCAACAGGAACAGGCTTACTGTCATCAAACAGATCCATTCGGGGAAGGGGTTACCTGGTCAGCTTATGATAGCCGCTTGGATCAACCTGATCAAAGTGTGATGTTGCACTTTGCTATCAACCGCCCGCCCGGTGCGGTGCGTGGTGAAAGTGATCTGGCACCGTTGCTTATCTGGCTCAATCGCTATTCTGTGTGGTTGGAAGATCGCACCCGTCTGAACCGCTATCGCAACGCCTTTTATTTTGTGGTCAAGGCACGCTTTTTGAGTGAAGCGGAGCGTGCTAATCGCCAGGCGGTGTTGAATGCTATCCCACCCACACCTGGTTCGATTCTGGTGACCGATGAATCCGAAGAATGGGATGTGGTTCATCCACGATTGGAAAGCCATGAAGCCAACACGGATGGATTGAGCATTAAGAAAATGATTGCGGCTGGTGCTGGTGTTCCATTGCACTTTTTGGCGGAGCCGGAGTCATCTACCCGCAGCACCGCCGAAGCAGCTGGTGGCCCGACCTTCCGCCATTTTGAACAGCGCCAGCTATTTTTCACCGAAATGTTGCGTCAAATGGCGGTGGTTGCGGTGCGCAGACGCTCGCAGTTCGATGGAAAAGTCGATCCCGAAGCTGTCATTCAGGTGCAGGCAGCCGATTTAAGCTCGCGTGATAACGCTGCATTGGCAATCGCCACCCAGGCAGCCAGCCACACCTTTTTCGATCTTTTTGACCGGGGATTGATTGATCGCGAAGAATTGCTGCGCATGGTCTATCGCTTTGCTGGCGAAGTGCAGGCACAGGATGTCGAAATACCGACTGGTGATGATCCGGCAAGGAAAGCGGTGGATGAACCATCTTATGCTGCACAGGGGGGACATAAAGCTGTTGATCCCGACAGTGGTGAAACCCGTGGCATCGCCAGCCTGCAGGATGAAAGGAGGAGAATGAAGGAAAGCTAAACCATATCATCACAAATTAACAAAAAGGAGGTTCTATGAAAGAAGAAATGCAACAAGTGCGAGCACAGGTGCAGTTGCAAGCCTGGGCACCCGAAGCCACAGACGCTAATGAGGAGCACAGCACGCAAAAGCCAATTTTTGAAGTGACTGGAATCACCGCCGGGGTGGGGAATGGCTGGCATTTTACCCGCGAAGCCTTGCGTTCCTCACTGGCGCTCTGGGAAGGGGTGGAAGTGTTCATCGACCACCAGCAGCAAGCCCAGCGTAGTGTGCGTGATCTGGCAGGGATTACCTTTGCTGCGCGTTTCGATGATGGCGAAGGTGGTGTACGGCTACGCTTGCGTCCATCCGGGCCGAGCGGGCAGGTGCTGGAAGCGATTGGCACCCAATGGCTTGCCGAAGAATTACCCAAGCCAAAGGTAGGTTTCAGTGCTGATATCGTCTTCAGTGCCAGCGGAAAAGTGGTTAAGGAAATTATCAAAGTGATCAGCCTGGATCTGGTCTATCGTCCCGCACGAGGAGGTGCCTTCAAGCGGGTTTTCAATCAAAAACAACAACAGGAGGATCGTATGCAAGAAGAAGTGAAATTAAGTGAAGAAACAATCGAAAAAACCAGTGAGCAGGAGACAAAACTCTCACAGGAAGTCAATCAGATTAAGAACAACCTGCTGCAACTTAAATTGAAGGAAAGTGAATTGCCAGCACCGGCGCAGGCTGCGCTCCGAAAACAGTTTGAAAACCGTCCCTTTCAATTAGACGAACTGGATCAGGCGATTGGCCAGCAGCGTGAACTGGTCGCCGCCATTAGTGGACGCAATGCCATTCGCGGTGCGGGTCGCATTGAGGAGATGCGCTCGGAACGCGACCAATTGCAGGCAGCTACGGATGATTTATTAGGAGCACCGCGCGATGCCAGTATGAGCACTGCCAACGTTGCACATCTGTCCGGTATTCGCGAGTTGTATTTACGCCTGACCGGTGACATGGAGTTTCATGGCAAGTTCCAACCGGAACGCGTGCAGCTGGCGGACAGTGACAGTATATCCAATGTGCTCAAAAACAGCTTCAACAAAATCATGCTGGCACAATGGGAAATACTCGGCAAAGCCGGTTACCGCTGGTGGGAGAAGGTGGTGCATGTTGAGCACATGAATTCTTTACAACCAGTAAGCGGTATTTTGCTCGGGGAAGTAAGTGCCTTGGGGTTGGTGGCTGAAGGTGGTGATTATGGTGAATTGGCGATCAGTGACAGCGGCGAAAGCCAGACCTTTCGTAAATATGGGGGTCTCTTGCCGATCACCCTGGAGATGATTGACAAGGATGAAACCCACAAACTGCGCCAGTTGCCTAATAAATTGGCTTCGACTGCCATCCGCAATATTTCCAGTCTGGTAGCCGGCATCTTCAGCAGTAACAACGGTATCGGCCCGGTGATGGCGGATGGGGTGAATGTCTTTGATGCGGTGATTCACAAGAATTTAGGAACCACTGCATTGGGAGGAGCCAGTTTTGAAGCTGCCAGCCAGGCAATTTATGAACAGAGCATGATCTCGACTGATGCAAGCAAACCGATGCTGGCAGTGGACGCGCGTTACCTGTTAGTGCCGCGTGCGTTACGCCTGACCGCCCGTCAAATCCTGTACCCGACCTTTGAACGTGAGAGCAATATTTTCTCGGAGAATATGCTGCGTGGCGAGTTGGGGGATGTGATCACCGTACCGGATTGGACGGATGCAAATGACTGGGCTGCTATGGCAGACCCGAATCTGGTACCTGGCATCATCATCGCCGAACGCTTTGGCTTGATGCCCGAAATCTTTGTAGCCGATCAGGAGTCCGGTTTTGACATGCTGCACAACGATACCATCAACTTGAAGGTGCGCCATTTCCTGTCGGTGTTTGTGGCGGATTATCGACCGTTGTACAAGGCGAATGTGGCGTAAAGATAGGCAAAAGTCAGAAGGTAACAGGTGAAAGGATTTTTGTAGGGGCAATGGCTTGTCCTTGCCCTGAATGAATCACAAATGGTGTAGGGGGCGGGTTTGGAACCCACCCGTATGGAAAAAACCCAAATGAAAAATAACGTAGGGGTAAGGCTTGCCCTTACCCGGTTTGGATGCCAAATGGTGTAGGGGTAAGGCTTGTCATTGCCCAATAAGCGAAAGAAATCGTAGGGGCGGGTTTGGAACCAGCCCAAATATCACCAAAAAAGGAGAAGAAAATGGAAAAGTGGAAATTGTTATTGGGATCACGCAAGTTCTGGGCGGCTCTGGTGGGGTTGCTCTTCCTGGTGATCAGGAATTTTGACCCCAACTTTGCGGTACCGGAGAGCGAGACCGTTGCTTTCGTTTCGGTATTGGCGGCCTATATTTTAGGTGTTGCGCTGGAGGATGGATTGCGGAACGGGTAATACGGTTTGGGGCATTCCGCTGACCCCCTCAGCCAAAGCTGGGGGGCAGGCTGCCCCTACAACCAATATCACATGAATCAAATCAAAAAGGAGAAAAAATGTTTGATCGATATTGTTTAGGGGTGGATGTCTCTTCCTGGCAAACCACCCTGGATTGGCAAATTTTACACAATGCCGGAGTACGCTTTGCAATTATCAAAGCTGCCCAGGGTAAATACCTGCAGGACCCACTCTGCCCTTCGCATTTGAAGAACGCACAGGCAGCAGGTATGCTGTGTGGCGTCTATCACTGGATGGACCCGGCAGACAAACCGGAAGACCAAATCAACAACCTCAGTGCACGCCTGGCTGGGCTGGATTTTGAATTTCTAGCGTTGGATGTTGAGCAATACTGGTCAGATTGGTTGGAATGGAAAAAGTCGATGCCGACCAAACGCCATCCAGCGCGGTTGATTAGTGAACGAGCACAAGCCTGTGCAAGCTTAATGCGCGAGCGTTTTCAAAAACCGGTGCTGATTTACACACGTGCCAGCTTTGTGAAAGAGTATGCCCCGCAAATGGCGGAGTGGCTGGGAGATTGGCCGTTGTGGTTGGCACATTACCCCTATCGCAGCGGAAAAATTCATCTGACCTGGGAGCAACTCAGGCAGGATTATGCACCGCGCATCCCTGGCCCTGCCATCCCGCAAGACTGCGAAGATTGGAAATTCTGGCAATTCAGCGGGGACAAGTTCGTTCTGCCAGGCGAACAAAGCCCTTTGGATCTGAACTTCTATCACGGCAGTCTGCAGGACTTGCAGGATTGGCTGGGGCAACCGCTCACCCCGCGTGAATTGAGCATGGAAGAAAAACTGGAGGTGTTGTGGAATACACACCTCACACAACTGGAGGAGATCAACAATGCCTGAAACAAGAAAAAAGACCCGCATAGTAAGCAATCCCAGGTTTAAACCAAAACAAATGGTGATCCCGAAAACCGTGCAGACATTGGTAAAACAATACGGGTTGGATCTGGATCGTTTGCTGGATTGGAAGGTTTACCCGAGTGGAAAAGTGGTGCTGATAGCACCCAATGGGATGAAATTTGTGATTGAAGGTGTTCAACCAGAAGTTGAGGACGATCAGAAAACCCTTATTAAAGGAAAGAAACACCCGGAACCAGCGCAGGTGAAAGATGAGTGCTGATTTGAACGGATTGATCCAACGCCTGCAGGTTTTACTGCATGATGTGGATGAAGAAATCTGGTCGGTGGCTTTGTTGGAGGAGTGTTTACGTGGGGCTTTAAGTGAATTACAGTCGGTCTGCCCGCACCCACTGCAAATTGCCGGGTTGGATGAGGCATTGGAAACCAACCTTGATTCGGCGTTGCAACTCACTCCCTTGCTGCTACAACTGGCGCAACAGCTGGCTTTGCTGCAACGGCAGGTACAGCGCAGTGAGACTTTTCATCCCGACCCGGCAAGGCAAAGCCAGTCGTTGGTCAATGCAAGTAAGCAGCAGGATTACCAGGCGGATTTGGAGCGGGTGCGTCTGTACTTTTTACAGCGCAGCACCACCAGCCCCTATTAATTCTTTGGAGGCCTGCCCGCAAGGCAGGTCCTCCTTCCCATTAGAAAGGAGGTTGATGACATGCATCGATTGAGTATCATGGTCAACCAGAATGAACTTGTTTTACACGGGATTGGCATCACAGCTCCATTGCGGGGTTGCGCACGCCAACCTACCCAATTTTTACCCTCTGGTCGTTGCCTGGAAACGCTCGATCTGGTTTCACAGGGTAGCCCCAACCAACAGCGTGTTTTGATCAACCGCTTGAATACCATTTTGGAGCGTATCCGGCTTGGCCACGAAGTATGGTTGTTGTTGCAACCGGAAGCGGATGCGGAAACGTACCAGAGCCGCTTATACAGCGGGAATTTTAACTGGATTCTCAACAGCGTGTTACCCAAGGGCATCGGTATTCGCCTGGAATTGCAGCGGCAGGACTTCTGGCATTTGCCATGGCGCACACTGGCATTGAATAATATACACAGCAGTCTGGTGGAGGATGGTATTCAGATCGATAACCGCACCGATAGCCAGAGTGGAAATCAGAATTGGTGCTGGTTGGCTGGGGATAGTTTGTTGGGGGATATGCCAGCTCCATTAAGAGTCCATCTACGGCATGATATCGGTCCGGCGCAGGATATTGACCGGGTGGTGATGGCTTTGGGCACCGGTCGTAACAGTCCCCTGGCGGTACTGGAAGGAGAACTGGCAGAAAGCCAGCTGAATTATGGCAGTGTGCTCGATAGCAGTTGCCATGCCGGAGCTTTTGGGTTGGTGCAGTGGGACGGTTCGGTGGCATTAAAGGTGCTCTCCTGGTTGTTACCAGGGAATACTTTTCAGGGATTGGCGGGTAGGCAGGTGCGACCATTAATGCGCTTGGTAAACCCGGCTGGTTTGAAAGCAGATACCTGGCTCTCCTGGAAGTTGTACCATGGCGGTTTGGTGTACCAGAGTGCTGCCCAACAGCTGACTCTTGACCGAACCCTGCAGGTCTTGCCTGCCATCCATTTACCGGTTTTACCCAACCCGGATGGCATCTGGGCAGATTTGCGCCTGGAGTTGCATGCCCAAAACCGTGAGCCCGGCTCTACCCAGCTGACAGTGGATGCTGTTTTTCTGTTCTTCACCGATAGCTGGCGACAATTCAATGCCATGCCCAATGGAAAATTAGCGTTTGGCGAGCAACTGGTTGATCAATGCGATCAGCTAAATCCTTATATTCACATCACCAACACTGCCAAAGACCAGCATGCCTACCAGGTGTTGGGAAATGGCTTGTGGTTGATTCCGGGAGAAGACCACGTGCTGCAATTGCTGTGGGATACCGGGCTGGCGATGCCACTGGATATAAGTTGCCATTTGCAGTTGGAATACCAACCACGTGTCAGGATGTTATCATGAAACCTCAATTTTCGATGGAGGAGAGTGGTATGCGGGCCAGCTTGCCAACAGGCTTTCAGTGGCAGGTGGAGGAGATGGATTGGGTGTTACCGGGTGGTGCACGGAACGCAACCATCAGTGCGCGTCTACAAAATCCCGAAATGATTCATCCCAATCTTTACAAAAACTGGCTGGGTAAAGCAATTGGGATTTATGATCCGCAGGGTGAACGCATCTGGCACGGTTGGTTGGCGCAAATTGACCTGCAGGTGGGTAGGGTCAACTACCGCTGGGATTTAGAGCAGGTGTACAGCAGGGTCATGGCGCGTTACCCGCAGGTCAGTGCCGTGCTTGACCCCTACCATGCCTGGGCATATGGCGATTGGGTGCAGGATGAGGTGTTGATGTCTGAAATTGGTGCCAAAGAGCGACTGATCAGCCTCAGCTATGGTAATGGAAACAGTGCTGGGCAGGCAGCAATGCAAACCCTCAATCAGCACAAAATCATTTCACAGCGAGCTATGTTGCAACCGGAAAGTTCCGCAGATGTCAAATTACGCTTACAGGCACGTGGTTGGTGGCAACGTACGGCATGGCGTCTGGATGAATCGGGGCAGGGCATTTTGGCACATCTGCCGGGTGGTAAAAGTCAGCAGCTATTTGGCTTGAATGGCAACCAAAAGCTGGCACAAAGCTTTTTAAGTACTACCGACGATTTTGCATTGGGTCAAATCTGTTTACGGATGGCGCTTATGGGTGCCCCGCAGGATGAGGTGATCGTGAAGGTATGTAGCGATGCCTCGGGTCAGCCGGGAGCTACCCTTGCCAGCAATTCCTTACCAGCTATGCAAATGCAAGGTGGCTGGCAGTGGCTGGTGTGGGAACTGGATCCACCGCTCAGCTTGAGCCTCAACCAGCAATATTGGCTGATGATTGAGCGTAGTGCCAGCCTGGACGCCCTCAACCATTACAGCGTCGAAAGTGATGATGGGCGTGGGTATGCCAATGGGGTTTGTCTGCATTGGGATGGCAACAGCTGGGTGAATATCGGTCAGGATTTACGCTTTGCCTTATTGGCGGTCGCGGAAAGCACCCAACTGATCCGGGATATTGGACAATTGGCCGTGGCGGATGGGGTGATAAACGGGGTGCAGATCTGGCAGGAGAGCGGGCTGTTTTTGCCATATTGGCGAGCACCCGAAATGACCCGCTTAGAGCGATTGGAGGAGTGGCTGCAGTTGGGTTGCGATGACCAGAGCTCGCTAAACGCTTTGGTTAATGCGGAAGGCATCCTGGAAGTTTTCAACCTGCCACGCAGTACCGCCACGCCGTTACAGCTGGACAGTCAGGGCACGCTGATGGCGATGGCTGGTGCTGAATTAGCGCTTCCGCAGGATCTGTTGGGGCAAACCTTTTACTTCCCACAGGAAACGCATAGCCAGCCACAGGTGCTACGCGGGTTGCGGTGGACACCAGAAGGAGGTCTGTTCCCTCTGATAACCGACTGATTAAAATGAAGAGTTTCCCTGATCAGACGGTGATTGATCGTGCCCAATGGTCAGGGAAAGTTGTTTTTGTATGTTTTCAGGTTTAACGCGGTTCGACCACCAGTTTGATAGCGGTACGCATCTTGCCGTCGATTTCAACATCCACAAATTCGGGATAAAACACAATGTGGATATCTTCTTCGGCAAGGTAGCCTTTTGCCAGCACCAGGGCTTTGATGGCCTGGTTTACCGAGCCTGCGCCAATGGATTGCACTTCGGCGCGTTGGTGCTCGCGAATGGTTTTGGCAATTGAGCCGGCAACGCCGGCAGTGCGGGAAGCTGCGCCTACTTTAATGAGGTTCATGATCGTTCTCCTACGTTTGTTAGCATGATTCTGCGTTTCAGTTGTGGTTTTGTAGTAATATCCCTACCTGTATAATAACAATAAAAATCTCATGTACTAATGAATATAGTAGCACAAAAATTAAATAATCAAAATGTTTTGTTTCATTTTTTAGGCATTCAGGGCGTAGTGCCTCAAAATAAAAAGTTACTTTTAATGTAACGTTGCCTCAAATAAAAATGTTACCGAACAATTTTCCACAATAAAGCTACCTTTGCATCAATACTGGCTCGAAGGGCCACAGGATTCAACTTCAAGTATTGGTT
>JACDJB010000141.1_pt1 | contig 100012 bp, 89 predicted proteins | sample 7454121 | NCBI WGS metagenome assembly JACDJB01 (sample SAMN14253290, study PRJNA609438) | sludge metagenome | isolation source: sludge after 25d culture with pyrite | collected 2018-12-20 | reverse complement strand
GGGCGGATATCTTCGACTACATCGAGATGTTCTACAACCCGAAACGGCGCCACAGCCATGCTGGCGATCTTTCACCGGTAGAATTTGAGAAGCAGCACTTTTTGAAAACCGAGACCGTCTAGAAAACCCGGGTCGATTCATTGAAACCAGCGAGATATGCCTCATGGTTTTCATTGATTGTCTCTGCAACCTGCACCATGATGTGCCTGCGATTTCCCCCATCCTCGGCGTTAAGCTTCATTACGGCATGCGCCGTGGTTGCTGATCCCGCAAAAAAATCACAAATCAAATCGTCGGGCCCAGTGACATATGCAATGAGTCGTCGGAGATCGCTGATGGGCTTCGGGTTGTCAAACACTCTTCGACCATCAAAGAGTGCGTTAAATTCGTTCGCAGATGTTTGTGCATAACTGTAATGAACGCTTGTCATTACCTGATCTGAGTTTTCAAACAAATTAGTTCGCACGCGCGGAACGGTTGCCTCATCGGTCCCGAAGACTATTCTCCCTTTTGCCACCTCTTCCCAGAATCGAGCGGGATTGGGGTAACGCCACCCGCTTGTTGGCAGCTTGCAGGGCTTCTTTGTTTCCGGATGGATTACCTCATAAGTTGGCCCGCCACCACCAGGCCAATTTATGTTTCCATCATCTCTGTACGGCCCTTTGCCATCAACTTTGGTAAATCGTTTGAGTGGTGCTCTTGAATCGTCATCTGGAATAGATCGATAGAATTCAAGCAAGCCTTGGCGAACTGCTACCCAGTCGGACTCATGGATAGCCTTGAGGCGGTCAAACTCACTCCGCACATCCTCGACTCCGTCTTTTTCGCCACGGAAAATGATTTGATTTTCTGAAAGAAGGGGTTCGTTTTTTGCATAAACGGCCATGTACTCATGGCCTACAGAAAAATATTTGGCGTCATTCTTCCTGTTTCTATCCCATACCAGCGTGGCTAGAAAGTTCGATTCCCCAAATACTTCATCAAGAAGCTTGCGAAGATTAGGGAATTCAACATCATCGATGCTGACAAAAATTACGCCATCGTCTCTGAGGACGTTTCTGGCAAGCTTAAGTCGTGGGTACAACATGGAAAGCCAATCAGAGTGGAATCGTCCGTTTGATTCAGCGTTTATTACAAGCCGATTTCCGGCCTCATCGACTTGATTCGACCGCTTCACGAAGTCGCGTGGCGTTTCTGAAAAATCATCTTCGTAGATAAAATCGTTGCCCGTGTTATACGGCGGGTCGATGTAGATCATCTTGATCTTGCCGAGGTAGTTATCCTGCAACAGCTTCAACGCATCCAGGTTATCGCCCTCGATAAACAAGTTCTTCGTGGTATCGAAGTCCACGCTTTCCTCACGCACCGGGCGCAGCGTTTTGGCAATCGGTGCATTGGCCGTCAGTAGCGCCTCGCGCTTGCCGGGCCAGTTGAGGTGATAGCGCTCCTGCGGGCCTTCCACAATGGTGTCAGACAGCTCCTGCCGAAGCTGGTCAAAATCTATCATCAGCTTCGCGCTGCCATCGTCACTCTCGGCTTCCGTCACGCAGCCGGGGAACATCTCGCGAATGCGTGCGATATTGTCTTTGGTCAGGTCGGGCGAATGCATTTTCAATTTATTCATGGGCAATTTCCTAAAATTCTCACAGACTCAGCAGCATCAAAAAACTGCCCTACTAGAACGGAATATCGTCATCGTCAGCGGCGGTATCAGCATCTTCCACTTCAACCAACGGAGTCTCATTGGTTTCACCTGCACCGGTTTGTTGCCAGTCAGTCGCGATCTCCTGCCAGTCCACACTGCGTTCAATTTTCTGGCTGTGCTCACCTTCCTCCAGCCCTTCACCAGACCACACTGCCCAGAAGTCGGGATCATCTGATTTGGGGCGTTGATCCTTGGGCAAGTTATTCATCTGCACCAGGACGGGGAGCTCAGATGCCCATCCCAGAAGAATGGCGTTGCGAGAGGGTAACGACGGCAAGTCGCGCAGCAGGCCACGCAGGTTGTCCGGCACCAGCTTGTGAACCAGTTCTTGATCACGGTCGTTGCTGATTCGATGCAGTAGGTAGCTATTGCACTGGGACAAGACGGTGGGCGACAGCTCGCTGGGGCGTTGCGAAGACAACACCAGACCCAAACCGAACTTACGGCCCTCTCTGGCGATTTTCTCGAACACCTGGCAGCAAATGGCCGCGGAGTTCTGGTTCTCAGCATCATCGTGATAGCGCTTAATGAAGGTATGCGCCTCTTCCATGACTAAGACGGTAGGCAACGTCTTACCCGCATTGAGCTTACGGTAGCGTTGCAACGACTCCAGCGTCATACGGGCGATAACGGCAGTAATGATATGAACCACTTCCGCCGGAACCAGCGAAAGGTCAATCACCGTCACGGAGCCGTTTGAGGCTTCGCTATCACCTATATAGTTGGTTAGCCACTCGTAAAGCTCCAAGTCATCGGTGCCACTGATTATGTTCCGCATACGACTGTCTGAAAGGATTGTTCTGATCCGCATCAACATCGTCTCGACATACTCGGAGACACCCATTAGTTCGGCATTGGCTTCGACACTGCGTAGCAGTTGATCACCGGTAAACGGACGTGGTACGTCTGCATCAATGGGTAGGGCATCGGCGTTCCCCCCACCGAACGCTGAATGAGCCTGACTCAGCTCTTGTAACAGGGTATCAATTTCTTGTCTGCTGAATACGGCGGGCCAATCCCCTTGATGAGTACCGAGTAGTTGATCAACGTGTTGGACAAGTTGTGTAAGTGCGGCGCTTTCCTGTTGGGTGAAGGAAGCATCCACCATAAACCCTTCACTCCATCGCTGAAGGCGATCGCGGAAGCCCTTTGCCGGCCCCGCACCTCTCCAAGGGTTTCCCGCATTCCGCTCAATTTGAAGGGCACTTACTAGTGTTCGTAAATAGCGTCGTGTATCACTGCTGAATGTAGGTGCAGCATCAATCGAACCATCCCTCACTGACCGAAGTGCCTGGATCAAAGTCGGGCGCTGTGTCTTTGCGCTGGCTTGGGTAAACGCGCTCCATTCAGCACTGTTCCAGAACCACAAAGGCACATGAAGCTGCTCAACACCTTCAGATGGATCAACCGCAAAGACCCGCACTTTGCCCATGCCTTTGAAGGTGTTTGCGTATTCGCCATTGGGGTCGAGTACTATGAATCGTGCATTCGGGTCAGCGCCATTGCGTGCTTTCCTGGCCGCATCCATCGACCAACGAACCAGCCCAGCAACTGAACATGATTTACCGCTGCCCGTATTGCCCAGAACAGCCAAGTGACGACCGAAGAGACGATCAGGGTCGATCTTCACCTCTGCATTGGCAGCCAAAGGACTGACGCCGATTTTGATGCGGCGATTCTCTCCCGACTCGACTATGGCACGCAGCTGACCCTGTGTGGGCAACAGCACCTGATCTCCCACCGACGGATAAGCCTGTACACCACGCTTGAACTCGTAGTGATCCTTGTCGTTGTCGCCGCCTGTGTAAGACAGAATGCCCAGTGGGTTCAGGCTCATCTTGCGCAGTGGATACGGCAGATCCACCAGGCCAAAGTCCTGCATTCCCTTACGCTTGGGGTACTGCGAACGCTCGACCGTGATCCATTCCACCTGCGCAACCAAGTAACCTTGCTCTCCCGGTGCGAGCACATAACCATTGATGCGGGGGAACGGGCGCGGCGTGCCGGTATTGAGGGAAACACTGCCTGGCGCTTCTATGTCCAGCAAGACCTTGATCTCATCGGGCGAGACGAAATCAATCGTACCTATGCGCAGAGCGTCGGCATGTGCCAGTGGAGACAGACTCATATCAGGTCGCTCCCATCTTCAGCGGCTTGCTCCTTGGGCTTGGGAGTGCTTTGCTGGGTGGCGAATCGCTGCTTGAGTAGTTCACTCATGCGGAACGTCGTCTTGTCAATCGCAGCCTTGGGCAGGAAGTTCTCTGTAAGCGTCGTCAAATCGGCCAGAGCCGGGCCAATCAGCAAACTAATTTGTGAGGGCCGGCCGATCTGTTTATAGGTTTCCATGATGCGGCCAAGCCGATCATCGAATGAAATCACAACCAAGTGCGTGGATGGAATGGTGAGCATGTCGCGGATCACTCGGTTGATATGCTCATCACCAAAGCTATAGCCGTAGGTAACGAGCGTACTGTTCGGACGACATACCGCCGAAGCCAAATCACGGAACAGCTCTACATAGGGGTAGTCGGCAGTTTCCCTGTCCTTGGCAGCATTGGGGTAAATCATCAGCTTGTGGGCTGTTGCCCCGCCCAAGCCTGGAGCCTGTAAATACGGCTCAACCGTGTCGGCCCCAAACGGTAGGCCGATGCGGCGAATATCCTTGCCGGTCTGCACCCAATCCACAGAACCATGCAGTTTGGTAAAACGAGCCACGCCTTCCAGGTACCGAGGTTCGCCACGGATACCCGGCGGGTTGTAGTGCATGTCCAGGTCAAGCCGAGAGGATCGGAAGATCGGCATCAGGTTGCCGAGAAAGCGATCCAGCAGATGCACACCAGCCAGTTCTGCCCCAGCCTCGATCAGCCGGTCATAATTCGTCGTGAAAATGCTCAGGCGGTCGCGTGTTCCAATCCGGCTTGCGAAGCTCATCAGGAACGTGACTAAGGTATTAAATGCTTGTTCACGTTGGCTGTCCGGGGCTGCGGCAATTCCAGTTTCGCTCTTAAGGATCGACTCGGCGAACGTCTTCATCCCCGCTTCGAGTTCCTCACGCAATGTGTCGGCTTGTTCATCTTGAAGAATCTCCAGACCACGCAACAGTTCGTTGGCTACCCGCAGTTGATCTTCAACGTTGCCCGCCTTTCTTCCAGCCTGGCTTGCTGACGCTTCGGCGGCTGCGTTGATTTTGTCTTGGCAAGTGGTGAGTGGGAGCCTTTCCATGCCGGCCGCACCTTGTCCGGCGGCCAAGTAATGCACTCCATGAGTGAGGCCCGACCCTGCCAACAGAGACAGATGCTCAGACTGAAAGAGTGATGTCAGCCACGGCTCGATGTGTTCCCGAAGCTCCTTCTGGCTGAACTCTTCCGAACTAACCCAAGATGCTTCACTGCCTTCCTGGAGTTTGAATTTCTTGTTCTCCGATTCAGAAAAGTACAGCGGCTTATCGTCATTTCGGACCTTGACGATGTTGGGGTACAGCCTTTTTTGGCTTGTTTGTTCGTTAGTGTTCGGCATGATTTCAGGCTCCCTGTTTTTATCGGATCAATGCTGCATGGTCGTTCTTCAACTGCCGCAATTGAGCATTGATCTCCACCTTGCGGTTGAACTGCTTTTCCTTGGCCAGCCGAGCTGAGATTTTGTCCACCTCACGCTGTTTGGCCTGCGCTTGTTCAACACGCGCGACCAATTCGGCCAGCGTTTCTTGTGGCCGCGCTGGCAAAGGGATTAGCCGATGAAGCAGCTGTTCGTACAGTCCGCCCAGGTGCAGAGCGATAGGCATTGCGGTGCGCTCGCAGCCAGCCGGAAACCACCCCGATGCAAAGTAATCCGAAAGCACCCAGCGGCTGGCGTCGGCTTCGTTCGGGCGCTTATAGGCGGCTACAACCTGCGTTTTTCCCTCGAAGGCCAGTTCAAACACAATGGGGAAAGGTATGGCTCCGTCGAGGCTGCGCAATACGTCCCTATGTAGTTCCGGTACTTTGAGCTGGATACTGAATACCTGAATCTCTGGCACGCCGGGCCGCTCGGGCAGGTGGAGCGTTTCCGGGGCCAGCTTGAAGGCCCAGACGATCTGTTCCACCTGTTTAACGAACAGCTCTTTCAGCCGGGTGTTGGCCCCGCCATGCTCGTAGACTTTGCTCTTGGGCAGAGCGCGGTCAACGGCGGCCTGCTTTGGGTAGGCGATCAGCGCGGACTGTTGTGTGGTCGCTCCCTGACTCATTCAGCCTCCTGAATCACGATAAAGCTGATGAGTTCGAAGTCGTCCAGCCCCGAGATGGTGTTGGTCAGCGCTGTGGTTCTGCCACCGCTAAACAGGCTGTCCAGATCCTTTTCTTCCTTCACGTCGATCATTGACCGGATAGATTGGCCCAGAAGGTCGGAATAGGTCTGCATCTGGCGACCCTCGACCGTTTCCTGATTGAAGCGCTGGCAGGCGTCGACGATGGGTTTGTCCTGCCCCTTGCAGCAGCTACGCACCAGGTCGAGCAGGCGCTTGACCTCGGTGTGATCGTGAATGACCTCGCCCTCACGACTGATATAGACGAGGTAATACGGGTGCAGGCGGTTGTGCTGGTTGAGATTGATGTCGCCTGTTTTGGAAGAAAGGGCGCGGTTGCGCAAGGTGAAGATCGCCCCTGGCGGCAGCCCTATCTCGGGCCTGGCAGGAACCACGGCGTGCATACCATTGGGCGCATTGCTCAGTTCGCCGTGGGCTTTGACGTAGTTGAGCAGGTCCATGCGGAAGTCGTTCAGCCCCAAGTCGGTGATGGAAACGCCGGTTTTCAAATCTTCCAACTCGATGACTTCTTCCTGGAGGCGGCGCAGTTGCTCCTTGCGGTACGACACGTCGTTGGCCTGCGCGGACAGCACATTGTCGTCGCCGGTGGCGGTAACGTCGGCAATCATCATCCGGCTTTCGACCCGCTCCTTGAGATTGATGTACTCATCGAGCGAAATGTCCGGCCAGTAGTTGACCAACTGGATGCTGCTGTTGGGCGAGCCGATACGATCCACCCGGCCGAAGCGCTGGATGATACGCACCGGGTTCCAGTGAATGTCATAGTTGATCAGGTAGTCGCAGTCCTGCAGGTTCTGGCCTTCGGAGATGCAGTCGGTACCGATCAGCAGATCGATTTCGTGCGGCTCGTCTGGGAGCACGACAGCCTTCTCTTTCGAGCGAGGGGAGAACAGGGTGAGCAGTTCCTGGAAGTCGTAGCCGCGCTTGTGTGTGCCGCTCTTGATGGTGGACTGCGGTGCACCCTTGCCGGTGACCTTGGCGGCGTGGATGGCGTGCCTGGCCAGCAGCTCTGGCGCAAGATTGGCGTACAGGTAATCGGCGGTATCAGCAAAGGCGGTGAAGATCAGCACCTTCCTGTTGCCAGGGTTGATGGGGTTGTCAATCTTGCTGAGCAGTTGCGCCTTAAGGTGCTGCAACTTGGCATCGTCCTGCGGGGTGATCTTGTTCATCGAGGCCAGCAGGGCGTCGATAACCTGCAAGTCCACCTTGAGTTCATGCTCCCAGGATGGTAAGTCCATGTCAGCAAGGCTGATCTTGATCTTGCCGCCGATTTCAGCGCCTTCGTCACCGGGCATCGGTAGGTCGTCGTCCTCGGCATCCAGCCCTTCCAGCACCTCCGTGAGGTCACCCACCGTCGCCGCCGTACCTGACTGTGGAGCGGATTGACTGAACGCGGCGATCTTGGCGAGTGTGGCTTCATTGTTGGCTCGTAGCGATTGCAGCGTGAGGCGGAACGACTGCACTGAGCTTTCGAGGCGCTTGAGCAGGTTGACCGTCATCAGGGCCTGTAGGCTCTTTTCCCGGTCGGCCTGACGCAGCGTGCCCTTGCCTCCCACCTTGGTGTCGTAGATCTCTTCGTACTTCTTCAGGCGGCTGGGCAAGATATAGCTGATGGGTGCATACACAGCCAGCTTGAGCAGAGAAAGCTGTTCAAAAATCTCATTGAAACCCAACACATCCAATCGCTCGGTCAGGCGGCAGTGGAAAGACAGTGGCTTACGGCGCTCGGGAAATTGACCAATGTCGGTGGTGTCGTAGAAGGTCTGGATGTGTTTGCGCGAGCGTGCGATGGTCACGCTGTCGAGCAGCTCGAAGAAGTCGAAGTCCAGCGAATCCAGGATCGCACGTGCGGTGCGTTCCTCCGGGGGCAGCTTTGACCATGTGTTGAAGGCTGCCTGGGCATTGCGAAAGACCTCTTCCACCGACTTGCTGGTGCGCAACTTCTTGCTAAGGTTCTCCGAGTCACCCTCGTAGGCCAGCGCAAGCTGATTGCGCAGATCATTGAAGCGGTTGTTGACCGGCGTGGCCGACAGCATCAGTACCTTGGTCTTCACCCCTTCCTGGATCACCTTGCGCATCAGCTTCTGGTAGCGCGTTTCCTTGTCTTTGAAGGCGTCGTTGTTGCGAAAGTTGTGCGACTCGTCGATGACGACCAGATCGTAGTTGCCCCAGTTGATTCGGTTCAGCGGCGTGCCGAAAGACTCGCCGCTGGTACGGGACAGATCGGTATGGCACAGCACATCGTAGTTGAACCGGTCACGGGCAAAGATATTGGTTTTGAGGTTGCGGTTATAGTTGAGCCAGTTGTCAGCCAACTTCTTGGGGCAGAGCACCAGTACCGAGCGGTTACGCAGCTCGTAATACTTGACGACCGCGAGTGCGGTGAAGGTTTTGCCCAGGCCGACGCTATCAGCGAGGATGCAGCCGCTGTAGGTTTCCAGCTTGTTGATAATGCCGGTGGCCGCGTCCTTCTGATAATTGAAGAGCTTGTTCCAGATCAGCGTGTCCTGGTAGCCGGTGCGGTCGTTGGGCAGGACGTCTTCATCGATGTCGTCGAGGAACTCGTTGAAGATGTTGTAGAGCATCAAAAAGTAGATGCTCTCGGGTGAGTTTTCCTGGTAGACCGAAGCGATGTGCTCACAGAGCTGCGCAGTCACGTCTTCCAGTTTCCCGGGATCATTCCAAATTTGGTCGAACAGGCTCAGGTAGGTGGCAGCAAAAGGGGCATCGTCCATCTTGTTCACAAGGTTGGAGACCGCATTGCCTTGCTGGTAGCCCAGATCAACGGCAGTGAAGCCGTGCAGCGGCATATAGGCGGTATTGATACCACCCGTCTGCACGCAGGCGAACTGCTGCATGGGCGCTTTGGTGCGATTGCTTTTGAATGTAGCCTTGCGCCGTATCCAGTCAGCGCACTCCCTGGCCACCGCCCGCTGGGTGAGCTTGTTGCGCAACTGAATTTCAAATTCGCTGCCGTAGAGGCTGCGCTCCCGGTCGAGCTTAGGAATGTGGAACTCCCTGCGCTCCTTGCGAATCTTGTCGGCAACCTGACTGGCCACGAAAGTGGGTGAGGTGAAGACGAAGTTCAGCTCGTCGACCTTTTCCAGCTCGGCTTTCAAGGCCTCGAAGGCGTACATCGAAAAGCACGATGCTGCGATCTTCAGGCGAGCCCCAGGTTGGATGGTTTGCTTGAGGTCATCGCCCAGCAAACGATTGATGTTATCGATCAGCTCCATCTAACGGCTTTCCTCATTTCATCATGGCTTTCCGATGGAACTTACCGAAAACACCACCTTCTACCCCATCCAACTTGAAGCCGGAATTAACTATCACGTTGCAGGCGCCTACCTGTGTAAATACGTCGGGGCCCTTACACCGGCGGCCACTGCCGGGCGGTATGCACGACATTCAATATTCGCACCTGCGTTTCCACAATGTCATACACGACCATATAGCTGCTGTGAACAACCAACTCGAAGGTGTCCGGCACCCTCCCACCCCGGCCCATTCTTGGAAAGTCCTGGAGCACAGCTGTTTTTTCTGCTATCAGGTCATCAAGTGCCAGGGCAGCAAGGGGGTTGTCTTCCTCGATGTAGTCGTAAATGTCTTCACGATCCCTGACCGCTTCTGGCGTCCATAGCAGCTCCATCATTCAGGTGTAGCCATACGGGCACGGGTCGCTGCGCGGCGAGCGGCAAAGCGGGCTTCGACATCAGACGCTGGAATCAGGTTACCCGCCTCCGCAGACGCCCGCGACTGCTCGACCTTCTTCGCCAGCCAAGTATCGTACTGCTGCGTCTCTTCCTGCTGAGCCACGTAACTGCGCATGAAGTCGCGAAGAAGCTGAGCTCCAGTACGGTCGTGGGCTTTGGCGGCGTTGGCAAACTCAGCCTTCAGGCCGTCATCAACTCGAAAAGTAAAAGTGGCATCACTCATGGCACCATCCTCATGTGTTACACGCAATGTGCAGTGTAGCACGACACCCTGAATGCCTCTACCAGGTTGATGCCCATACCAGCGGGTGATCTGCACCGGAATTTATCTTGGCCAGCGGTACAGTAGCGGTACATACATCAGTTTTGGCCATCTGCGCATAAGTACGCTAAACTACTGACGCATAAGTACTTTCTACTTATTTTGATTACGGTTGTATACGCTTGATTTTCCTAGATTTAGCGTTTCAGCCGCAAACTCATAATCCGTTGGTCGCTGGTTCAAGTCCAGCTGGGCCCACCAAACAAATCAAGCGCTTATGCCACCTTTTAGCGGGTGGCGTTTTTGCTGGTTTTTTCAGGTTTACGTTTCATGGCTCTACGCCACGAACGGAGACGGGGGTATTCATCGTACCCTGTTAGATCTGGCTGTCTGTGAATCACGATCATTTTGGCGGGACGATTACCCCGCAGTATTTCATTATTTCACCACCTCCATCAGCTTGCCGAAGCTATCCACCACGTCGTACTTGACGTTTTCAGGGGCAAAGCGGCGATTCATCTCATCGAAGAATTTTCGGGCGCATTTGATCCTGGTTTTCTCGATCTCGCGCAGATCCATCGACGACATAGAACCTTTGGTTTCCGCCACGAAATAGATGTGCTTGACCGCGCCTTCCTTGAAGCTGATCGCCCAGTCGGGGTTGTAATCACCGACGGGCGTGGGAATCAGGAGGCCGCGTGGCAACTTGGCATAGACCACCACTTCATCGGCCGTATCCAGCTCTTTCACGAACTCCCGCTCGATCTTGGAATCAGTCACTACATAGTCGTAGATATGCCGCTGGAGCTTGTTACCGGCATTGCTGAAATCCTGCTTGGATTGTCCAGCGGTGAAAATATCCAGATCGAATTTGTCCTCGACCGAATCGTAGGCCAGGTGTTCGATGATGACGGTCGCCTTCTGTTCATTGATCAGGCGTACTGCCTCGGCGATGAAGCTCTCGGGGTTTGTCTTGAACTGCGCAAACACCGCGACGTTGATCCCTTTGCGCGGACAGCACATTGTCGTCGCCGGTGGCGGTAACGTCGGCGATCATCATCCGGCTCTCGACGCGCTCCTTGAGGTTGATGGTATTCGTCGAGCGAAATGTCGGGCCAGTAGTTGGTCTGAAGAAGGTAGGCTGTCCTCCCTATAAAGTAGCGCATCTCGCCCAGGGTTCGGCTGTGATATTTTATCGTTGTCATCACCACTCAATACCCTGCCTCTTTTTGGTGACGGACGGCCAAGACAGCCACCTCATCACTATCGACACGGTACAGAGCGATGTAGCCACTGTTTCCGAAGTCGATCAGCCATTCCCTATACTCCGCCTCCATGTCCTCTATGGGGCGACCGAGGTTCGGTTGATGGGCCAGAACCTTGACTCCCGAACGTATCGCCGCCACGGCCCGCCGTGCGGCGTCGACATCTTTGGGAGCCAGAAAGCGATAGAGCCGCTGGACGTCGGCCAGCGCTGGTGCAGTCCAAATCAGACGTGACACTTGGGCGGCTCCACGTCCTCGCCAGCCTCAAGTTTCGCCAGCCAGGCATCGGCCTCCTCAAGTGTCAGGTGCAAGCCTGTGCGCTGATAGTCTTCCCAGGCGCGCAAGGCATCCTGCTTGAACGACTCGCGCTTTTCCTCGCGCTCGACGTACTGCGCGATGGCCTCACGCATGATCCAGTGCGAAGTACGGCGGCGCGCTTCAGCCAGGTGCTGTACCCGCCCCTTCAGTTCATCATCGAGCTTGATGGATGTTGCCGTTACCATATCACAGCCTCCTTAATCAGAGGTAATACCTTCGACTACTTTAGTCGTTTTTCTGCTTTCTGTCCATCGGCGGCTCCACACTGGAAGGCTTGGTGTTCAACCAAAAGTGTACCGACGAGTGATGCCGTAAGCTCCCCCGTCAAGTAGACATCGCTTGATAGAGATTCGGAGCCGTTGTTAGCCGAGGCAGAAACTGCACCGACGGTATGTTCCCCAGCGATTCGTGGGGACGATATTCGTTGTAATCGCGCAGCCACTGATCGGTGATGGCGCGCACCTGCTCCAATGTCGAGAACAGGTAGGCGTCGAGCACCTCCGTGCGATATGTGCGGTTGAATCGTTCGATAAAGGCATTCTGATTGGGCTTGCCAGGCTGAATGTATCGGACCTTGATTCCTTTTTCGTGCGCCCAGTCGGTAAACGCTTGGCTGCACATCTCTGGGCCGTTATCGCACCGTATGGCATCCGGGGCTCCGTAGCAGTCGATTAGCCGATCCAGGACCCGGATCAGGCGGGCAGACGGAATAGATGTGCCCACCTCGATGGTCAGGCATTCGCGGTTGGCTTCATCGATGACATTCAAGGTACGAAACGTCCGGCCGCAGTACAGCGCGTCATGAACGAAGTCCAGCGCCCAGCAACGGTTCACCTCATGGGCCAGATCCAGCGGCTGCGCTGCCCGATCCTTGAGCCGCTTCCTCGTTCGATTCGGTATGTTCAGTCCCATAGCACAATACACCCGGTGAACGTGTTTATGATTCCAGCGATGACCATTGAGCCGCAGCCGGTTGTAGCACTTCCAAAACCCCCAGCGCCCATGCTTTTGCACTACGCCGTTCAAGGCATCGATGACTGCGGCATCCCGTTGCAATGCCGACTCTGGCCTTTTGTAGTACGCCGCCCGCGACAGGCCTGTGATGCAACAAGCGCGTGTGATTGTGAGCTTTGCCGCGATCAGCTCCTCAGTCACCTCGCGCCTGGCCGACGGCGTCAGGATTTTCGGTTCAGTACGTCCTTGATCGCCGCATTCTCCAGCGCCAGATCGGCATACATGCGTTTCAGCCGGGCGTTCTCCGCTTCCAGCTCCCGTAACCTGCGCAACTCCGAGGGCTCGACACCCGCGTACTTCGTCTTCCACTGGTAGTAGGTGGCGTTGCTGATACCGTGTTCCCGGCAGATCTCGGCGACTGGCACACCGGCCTCGCCCTGCTTGAGTACCGCAAAGATCTGACTTTCCGTAAATCTGCTTTTCCTCATTGGAGGTCTCCATCGTTCAGGAGGCCCCAAAATTCTAACTTTGATTGTCTACCGTATGGGGGAGCTTACGACTCCATCTTGCCCAACGCCTGGTTGATGTGATCCGCTTCGCTGCGCAGGGCCTTGCTGATCTCGCGGCGGCGCTCGGGCGCCATGCGGCCATGGTGGGCAGCGATGCTCAGGGCGGCGACGGGCTGGCGGCCGAGGTACACGGTCACCCCCACGCCATACATGCCCTTGAGTAGATGCCCGGGATTGAATGCGTAATACTGCGCACGGGTCTGCTGTACTGCCTGACGAATGATGTCCACCGTCACCTGCGGATAGGCCGACAGCCGCGCCGCATTCTTGCGCAGGACGCTCTCGACTTCTTCGTCCGGCAAAGCTGCCAGCAGGGCGAGACTGCCTGAGCCCACGCCCAGCGGTCGCCGGGTGCCAATATTCTGGGTCAGCACCTTGACGGGAAACGAGCCTTCGATCCGGTCCACGCACACCGCATCCAGGCCGCTTCGGACCGTCAGCATGACGGTGTCGTTCGTCTTGTCGGTGAGACGCTGCAGCGACGGGCGGCTGACCGCACGGATATCCAGGCGATTCGCGGCCCGCTCTCCGAGCGAGAGGAATTCCAGCCCCAGATAGTACACCCGGCTGGCGGAATCCTGTTCAACGAAACCATCTTCAGCCAGGGATTTCAGCAGCCGATGCAAGGTGCCCTTGCTCAGTCCGCTTTGCGCCTGAATGTCGGAGAAGCGCATGCCGCTGGACGATGCGCTGAAGGACAGGATGCGCAGTATATCGAGCGCCCGCTTGACGCTTTGCACTGTCATGATCTTTCATGTTCCACGTAAGGAAACTTAAGTTCCGCCTGATGAAACTTAAGCGCAGTATAGACAAAAATCCGGTTTGTCGTGGCTACATTTGCCTGGTAATCCACCTTTTCAGAGAGGTGCAGTGCCATGACGATCGCATCCGAGGTCCACGCGTGGAGCCGCAGGCTCTGGGCCGATCGCGTCGACCCACATTTTCTCGATCGATTGCGCGACGTGGTGCGCACGCACATCCTGCCACACGCCGACCACATCGATCGGGAAGACATCTACCCGACGGACATCATCAAGACGCTGGCCCGCATGGGCTATACCAGCATGACGCTCGACAGGCAATGGGGTGGTCAGAACGCTTCCTACCAGCAGTGCGCCGCGCTGTTCGAAGAGGCCTCCTACGCCAGCGCTGCGGTAGGCATCAGCCTCATCACCATCCTGCAGGCGCAAACCATCATCGCGCGTTTCGGTGAAACGCCCTTGAAGCAACGCATCCTGCCCCTGTTTGCACAAGGCCTGCTGACCTCCTATGCCCTGACCGAAACCAATCACGGCAGCGACATCCGCAGCCTGGACACCAAGGCCGTTCGCAACGCGGACGGCTGGCGCCTGAACGGCAGGAAGTCCTTCATTACGTCGAGCGCCGCTGCGGAAGCCTACATCGTCCTCGCCGAAACGCCCGTGGGTGTCTCCACCTTTTACGTGGCGGCAAACAGCCCAGGCCTGCACACGGAGGAAGGACCCAACGCTAGCACGTTCGGCTTGCGCAATGGTCCGCACATGGATCTGGTGCTCGACGAGGTACAAATCCCGGCGGATCAGTGCATTGGCACCGAGGGCAAGGGCATTCGGCAGGCCGTGACGGCACTGGATTTTTCACGTACGGTGGCGGGCGCCATCAGCATCGGCATTGCGCGCGCCGCATTCGACCGCGCCCTGGCCCACGCCGCGAGCCGCAAGGCGTTCGACGCAAAAGTGCTGGAATTCCAGGGTATCCAATGGTATCTGGCGGACCTGATGACAGAGATCGATGCCGCGCGCCTATTGGTGTATGACGCCTGCGGCGCCCTCGATCGCCACGACAGCATCAGCCGATATGCCAGCGAAGCGAAGCTGCTTGCCAGCCGGGTCGCCACGCGCACGGCGGAGCAGGCCATACAGATTTGCGGTGCCCACGGCGTCACCTTGAATGCGCCATTCGGGCGCTACCTGCGCGACGCGAAAGCCTATGAAATCGCGGGTGGATCGTCGGAAATTCTCAAGAACACCATTGCCAAGCACCTCCTCAAATTCATGCAATCCACGAGCGCACAGTGAGCCAGCACCCTGATCCCGTGATGCAAGGCCGGACACGCCGCATCACCGACCATCTCTATCGCCAGGCGCAGACGCGCCCACAGGCCCCCTTTCTCGTCTTCGGAGAAAAGACCTGGAGCTTTCGCACGATGGCCTTGCTGACCAGCGAGATGGTGGGCGTGCTTCAGGCGGCAGGGGTGACGGCCGGCGCGCGCGTCGCGCTGCTTTGCGGCAACCGCCCAGCATTCCTGGTGGCCTGGTTCGCCATCAACGAACTGGGCGCCATCGCCGTTCCGCTGAACACCAGCCTGATGGGCGATGGCCTGCGTTACACGCTGCAGAAAAGCCGCGCCAGTCTGCTGCTGATCGAGCCCGCCCTGCATCGGGAAAAAGCACAGGATCTGCAGTCGGTGCCAGCGTTGCAAGTCCTGCACTTGGACGAGACGCAGGAACAGGTGCAGGGGTTGGACAGTCTGCACCGGCCCGGCGATGGCGCGCCGGCACCCACCGATCCAGCCTGCATTCTCTTCACCTCCGGAACCACGGGTCTGCCCAAGGGCGTGGTCATCTCGCACGCGTCCTACCTGATGGCGGGGCGCGACATGAGCGCCTCCCTGTGTCTGGATGCACAGGCGCGCATCATGGTGTTTTTGCCGCTGTTTCATGCCAATCCGCAAATGTACGCTGTCTGCTCGGCATTGCATGCAGGCTGCACGCTCATTTTGCTGCCACGGTTTTCCGCCAGCCGTTTCTTCGATGACGCCCAACGCTACCAGACGACTGGCTTCACATATGTCGGCACGGTGCTTGCGATCCTGGAGAAGCAGCACCCGGGCGTGCGGCGTGACCACGCGCTGCAATGGTGCGTTGGCGGCGGGGCGCCGCAGCGTATCTGGGAAGAGATCGAAGGACGCTTCGGCATTGCCGTACGTGAGCTCTATGGCATGACCGAAACCGGCGGCTGGGTGTCCATGAATCTTGCCGGTGCATCGCGCACCGGATCGGTTGGCCAGGCGCGCGAGCATGTCCGGCTGGCCATCCGCGACGAGGCTGGCCAGGTACTGCCCAGCGGCGAGAAAGGCGAAATCACTGCCTGCGCCGAGGAAGCCGGCATGTTCTTCACGGAATATTGGGACAATCCACAGGAAACGGACAAGACGTTGCGTGCCGGCTGGCTGCATACCGGAGACCGTGGCTGGCTGGACGCGGACGGCTATCTGTATTTCGACGGCCGACTCAAGGATTTGATCCGCCGCGGCGGTGAAATGATTGCACCGGCGGAGATCGAGCTGCAGCTCATGAAGCACCCGGCCATCAAGGACTGCACCGTGATCGGTGTACCCGACGAGATCCTGGGCGAAGAGATCATGGCCATTGTGGTGCTGCGTGACACGCTCGCGCTGCCGGCGCTGCACGCGCATTTGGCGGCGCATCTGCCAGCCTACATGATCCCGCGCTACATCGGTTTTACCGATGCCATCCCCAAGACGGAGACACAAAAAGTAAAGCGCCACGAGGTGCTGACGATGACGGTGGACACCGTCGAGCTGCGCGCGATCGCGAGCCGCGCGCGGCAATGCAATGCCGATGATGAAAAGGAAGCGAGACTCACATGACGAAACGATGGAAGCGGCGTCCCCCGGGATCGAACTGGGGCGCGTTCGGCGACGACGATCAGCTGGGTCGACTCAACCTGCTGACCCCGCAAAAAGTCCTTGAAGCGGTGCAGGAGGTGAAAACGGGCAGGGTTTTCAGCCTCAGCCTGCCCCTGGATCTGCCCGGCGGCAACGTGCTGAACCCAGCGCGCTTTGCGCCGCACTTGAGTGCGACGCAGCGCGATGGCAAACCCGTGTTTCTGCACTCCTTTCAGCCCGATCACAACACGACGGACGTGGCCTGCGACGACCGCGTCACGTTGTGCCTGCAGTATTCCACGCAGTGGGACTCGCTGGCCCACATCGGCTCGCACTTTGATGCCGATCAGGACGGCGTGGCGGAAATGGTGTTCTACAACGGCTACCGCGCCGACACCGATTTCATGCACCCGGATGCCAGTCCGGACGGGCAGTCACGGGCCAAGCGGCTGGGCATAGAACACATGGCCCGCCATGGCGTGCAGGGCCGGGCCGTCCTGATCGACCTGCGCCACCATTTCGGCGATGCGCGCCGTCGGATCGGCTACGACGATCTGATGCGCGTCATGGACGCCGATGACATTGCCCTACGCCCGGGCGACATGCTGTGCCTGCACACGGGCTTTGCCGATCTGCTCGTGGACATGCAGGGCAAACCCGACGCCGCGCGGCTGGAGAACGCCTGCTGCGTGCTGGACGGTTTTGATGACGCGTTGCTGAGATGGATCGATGACAGCGGCATCGCCGCCCTGATTGCCGACAATTATGCCGTCGAACATCGTCCGTACTCCTTCAAGGGGGACGGCTGCAGCGCCTTGCTGCCCATCCACGAGCTCTGCCTGTTCAAACTGGGTCTGCACCTGGGTGAACTCTGGTACCTCAGCCCATTGGCGCGCTGGCTGCGTGAACACGAGCGCCACGCCTTCATGCTGACCGCCCCCCCGCTGCACCTGCCGGGTGCCGTGGGTTCGCCGCTGAACCCCATCGCCACGGTCTGAGCCCTTCGCCCAACTACCAAAACACGAGGTGAACATGCTAGCGCTGAAAGACGAACACGGTATTGACTACGTCGGCCTGGGAATGCACTACGACGAACTGCCCCCGGGACGCCGGTTCAGGACGGTGGGCCGCACCATCACAGAGGCCGATCTGGTCAATTTCGTGAACAGTACGGGTTTCACCGAGGTGCTGTTCACGGATACCGAATTCATCCGGGAAGAATCGGACATTGCGGGCCGGCCGGTTCCCGGAGCACTGGTGTATTGCATGGCCGAAGGACTGCTCATGCAATCGGCCATGCAGCACACCGGTTTTGCCTTTCTCGAAATGTCGCTCCAGGTTAAGGCGCCCACCGTCGTGGGTGACCGGATCTACGTGACCTGCGAAGTCACGCAGGCGCGGCCCAGTCGCAGCCGTCCCGACCGTGGCCTGGTGCGCACCCTGAACCGCGTGATCAACCAGCAGGGCATCACCGTCATGACCTACGATCCGCTGCGTTTCGTCAAACGCCTCGCACCCTCTGCCGGCGAATGACATGATTGAAGCTTGAAGCACATACGCTCATCCACAAGGAGGAACCCCCATGAAAACGAAACCCTTGCGCCGTTGCCTGTCGGCCGTGGCATCCGCCGCATTGCTGATGACCGCCCTGCCCGCCACATCGATGGCCCAGGCCTGGCCCGATAAACCCATCCACCTGCTGGTCGGCTTCGCCCCGGGCGGTCCGACCGACGTGGTCGCCCGGATCCTGAGCGAGGAAATCGGCAGGAATCTGGGCCAGCCCGTGATCGTCGAGAACAAGGCGGGGGCTGCGGGCAACATTGCCGCAGTCGCACTCACCAATGCCGCGTCAGACGGCTATACCCTGCTCTACAACACCTCTTCCATCGTGATTGCACCCTGGGTCTACCGCTCGGTGGGCTTCGATCCGTTGAAGGATTTCGCACCGATCAGCCTGACGGCCGCCGTGCCGCTGGTCCTGATCACCAATCCGGCAGTGCCCGCCGCCACACCGGCGGGTCGGTCTTCCTGTCACGCCTGACGCGTGAGCACGCGGCCGGGCCGGGCGCCGCTGGCACGCCCTTCCTGCCAGACCATCTGGCCGTTGACCATCACCCACTCGATGCCGGCACTGGGCTGCACGGACGCTTCGAAGCTGGCCTTGTCCGCCACGGTATCCGCATCGAACAAGGTAAGATCAGCAAAGCCGCCTTCGCGAATCAGGCCGCGATCGGGCAGACCGAAGTTGGCTGCGCTCAGGCCCGTCATCTTGTGGACCGCGACTTCCAGCGGGAACAGGCCCAGGTCGCGGCTGTAGTGACCCAGCACGCGCGCAAACGTGCCCCACAGGCGCGGATGCGGCTTCTCGTCATGCGGCAGGCCGTCGGAGCCGATCATGGTGGGCTCGAACGCCAGTATGGCCTTGACGTCGTCTTCGTCCATGCTGTGGTAAATGGCGCCCGCCGGCAGCAGGCGCTCCACGGCGTCCTGCGTCGAGCCGCCCAGCTCTTGGACGACCTCGGCAAAGTCGCGCCCGGCGTACTGCGGCAGGCTCTTGGACCAGGCGATCGTGGTACGCCGCGCGGCCTCTACCATTTCCGGGATCAGCACGGTCGAGGCGGCCGTGTAGGGATAGCAGTCCAGGCAGATGGGCTGGTCCGCCATCTGCGCGCGGATCAGACCCAGCGTGTGGCCGGAACGGCCGTGATTGCGCTTGCCCATGACCTTGTGATGCGAGATGACCACCGGTACCTGCAGCGCACGCCCGATGCGAAAGGTTTCTTCCAGGGCGGCGTCGATCTCGTCACCCTCGTTGCGCATGTGGGTGCAATACAGGCCTTGGTATTGGGTGAGCGGCGCGCACACGTCGATCACCTCTTCGGTCGTGGCCGCGAAGGCGTTGGCGTAGGCCAGGCCGGTGGACACGCCGATGGCGCCGGCGTCCAGCGCCTCTTCGACCAGGCTGCGCATGGCGCCCACCTCGCGCGCGGTGGCAGGCCAGTCGAGCCGATCCATGGTGGCCACGCGCAGGCTGGTATGGCCCACCAGCATGGCGCAATTGGTGGCCGGCGGCGTATCGCGCAGCGCGGTCAGATAATCGCCAAAACGATGGAAGCGGAACCAGCGCCCCGTGCCGTCGAGCAAATCCAGCGGCGGCGTGACGGGGTCGGGAATGCGGCGCGGCATGGGCGCAAGCGAAATGCCGCAATTGCCGCCAACGACGGTGGTGACACCTTGGCTGACCTTGGGTGCCATATCGCCGTGCGACAGCATGACGCGGTCGTCATGCGTATGGGCATCGATGAAGCCCGGCGCCAGTACGCGGCCGCCTGCATCCAGCGTTTGGCGCGCTTGCACGCCGTCCAGCGCGCCGATGCGGGCGATGCGATCGCCCTGAATGGCGACGTCGCCCGCATAGCGGGCGGCACCGCTGCCGTCGATGATGGTGGCGTTGCGAATGAGAAAATCGTAGATCTGCGACATGAAGCCCTCGGCGTATTTTGATGGTTTTGCCTTATTCTAGCGCCGGCATCGACCCCGCTGGGCACACGCTCAAAACTGACGCACGAGGGCGGCAGCCAGCATGCCCCCGCCGATGGCGAGCAAGGGCCGCCGAAACAGCAGCATCAGGACGGCGGTGATCAGCAGCGCCGCGCGCGCGCCCCAGTCGCCGTCCAGCGCCAGCGGCGCCAGCAAGGCCACCAGCACCGAGCCCGACATGGCCTGAATGAAGCGGCGCACGCGCGCGCCGAAGGGCACGAAACCCATGATGAACACCCCGCCCCAGCGCGTGGCCAGGGTCACCAGCGCCATCAGCACGATGAGGATGAGCAGGCCGGCTGTGGAGGCTTCAAGCTGCATGACCGGGCTCCTTCCAGGCCAGACCCGCCAGCCCGCCCGCCACCGCGCCCACGATCACATGGCTGTTTTCCGGCAGGAAGCGATAGGCCAGCAAGGCCGCGGCCGCCGCCACGATCCAGATGATGAGCAGGCGCAGGTTTCGTTCGCCCGACACCACCATGGCCAGCAGAAAGCAGCCCATGACCATGTCCAGGCCCAAGCGGGCGGGATCCTGCACGGCGCTGCCGAAATGCAGGCCCAGCCAGGTGCCCAGCACCCAGAACAGCCACAGGGCCAGGCCGCCGCCCAGGATCAGGCCCAGGCCTGGACGGCCGCGCTCGAAGGCCTGCATGGCCAAGGCCCAATTCGCGTCGGTCATCACCAGCAGCAGGGCGTAACGTCGGCCGGGCGGCATGGGCGCGAGCCAGGGATACAGCGTGGCCCCCATCAGCAGGTGGCGTGCATTGATGGCGAACACCGTCAGCAGCACGGCGAGAACGGGCAGTTGCGGCCCCCACAGCTCGAGCGCCGCGAACTGCGATGCCCCGGCGAACATCAGGGTGCTCATGAGCACGGCCATGGGCTCGCTCAGGCCGGCCTGGATGGCCGCCAGCCCGAAGGCGGCACCAAACACGATCACGAAGACGCACAACGGCAGCATTTCGGTGAAACCAGCCCAGGCCAGGTGACGATCCAGCCGGTACGACGGCGCGTGGCCTGCGTTCATGTTGATCCTGTTCCCAAGCTGCACATCTGGTCAATCATAACCGGCCCGCGCTCACGCCGCCTGCGGGCGGTGCACCCCCCGCCCGCATTTCTGAAGCATAATCGGGGGCAACAGCAGAAAACGGCCGGAGACCCGATGATGAATACCCGCAGCGTGCGCCGCACGGCGCCCACGCACGATCACCCCGCACTGCACGCCATCCTGGAACGGCACGCCGGCCGGCCCGGGCCCCTGCTGCCCATCCTGCACGACATCCAGGACCAGCTCGGCTACATCCCGGATGCCGTGGTGCCGCAGATCGCCCGTGCCATCCAGCGATCGCGCGCCGAAATCCATGGCGTGCTGCGCTTCTACCCCCATTTCCGCAGCCAGCCCCCCGCCCGTATCCGCGTGGAGATCTGCCGCGCCGAGTCCTGCCAGGCCTGCGGCGGCGACGCCCTGCAGGCCCATGCCCAGGCCGTCATCGCCGGCCTGCCCGAAGACCAGGCCAGCCTCGCGCCCGTCTACTGCCTGGGCCTGTGCAGCCAGTCGCCCGCGCTCATGATCAACGGCCAGCCCCATGCGCGCGTGACGGCCGAGCGCTTCGACGCGCTGCTTCAGGCGGCGCTGGAGGCCTGACGATGACGCATGTACTCTACATCCCGCTGGACACCGCTGCGCTGGCCATGGGTGCCGAGCGCGTCGTGGCCGCCTTCACGCAGGAAGCCCGCCAGCGCGGCATCGCACTGCGTATCGTGCGCAATGGCTCGCGCGGCATGCACTGGCTGGAGCCGCTGGTGGAACACGCCACGCCGCAAGGCCGCATGGCCTACGGCCCGGTCACGCCCGCCGACGTGCCCGCACTTCTGGACGCGCTGGACGATGGGTCGGCGCGCCATCCCCTGTGCCAGGGCCTGACGGAAGACATTCCTTTCCTCAAGAATCAGGAACGCCTGACCTTTGCCCGGGTCGGCGTGATCGACCCGCTCGATATCGACGATTATCAGGCCCACGGCGGCCTGGCGGGGCTGCGCAGGGCGCTAACCATGGCGCCGGCCGACATCGTCGACTGCGTTACACAGGCCGGCCTTCGCGGCCGCGGCGGCGCGGCGTTTCCCACCGGCATCAAATGGCGCAATGCGCTCGATGCCCCAGGCACGCAGAAATACATAGCCTGCAACGCCGACGAAGGCGATTCGGGCACGTTTTCGGATCGCATGCTTATGGAAGGCGACCCGCTGTGCCTGATCGAAGGCATGGCCATCGCCGGCCTGGCCACGGGTGCCACACAGGGCTACATCTATGTACGGTCCGAATATCCGCAGGCCGAGCGCATCCTGCTGCAGGCGCTGGCGCTGGCGCGCGCCCACGGCTGGCTGGGCCAGAATATCCAGGGCAGCGACTGGGACTTCGACATCGAACTGCGCCGCGGCGCGGGCGCCTACATTTGCGGCGAAGAGACCGCCATGCTCGAAAGCATCGAAGGCCGCAGCGGCCAGGTGCGCGTCAAGCCGCCGCTGCCCGCCCATCACGGCCTGTTCGGCTGTCCTACCGTGGTCAACAACGTGGTGACCCTGGCCAGCGTGCCTTTCATCCTGGCCCAGGGGGCCGACGCCTACCGCGATTTCGGCATGGGGCGCTCGCGCGGCACCCTGGCTTTCCAGCTGGCAGGCAATATCCGCCACGCGGGCCTGGTGGAAAAAGCCTTCGGCCCGAGCCTGCGTGAACTCCTGTTCGACTTCGGCGGCGGCAGCCTCTCGGGCCGGCCCTTGCGCGCCGTGCAGGTCGGCGGCCCGCTGGGCGCCTGGCTGCCGCACACCCAGTGGGATACCGCCCTGGACTACGAGGCCTTCCAGGCAATCGGCGCCCTGCTGGGCCACGGTGGCATCGTCGCCTTTGACGACACGGTCAATATGGCCGCCATGGCGGAATACGCCATGCGCTTTTGTGCCGTCGAATCCTGTGGCAAATGTACGCCCTGCCGCATCGGCGCCGTGCGTGGTCACGAACTCATCGAAAAAATCCGCCAGGGACAGGCTGCGCAAGATCAGCGCGCGATCCTCGAGGATCTGTGCGACACCATGATGGCGGGCTCCCTGTGCGCCCTGGGTGGCATGACGCCTTACCCCGTGCTCTCGGCCCTGCGGCATTTTCCGCAGGATTTCGGCCTGGACGCGCCGCCGGCGGCCTGAAAGGAGACAGACATGCTGGAAACCATCGCCAAACGCGATCGCGATCTGGGCACGCCGGCCTCACTCGCGACGCATCACGTACAACTCACGATCGACGGGCAGACGCTGAGCGTGCCTGCGGGCACCTCCGTCATGCGCGCCGCGGCGCAAACCGGCATCATGATTCCGCGCCTGTGCGCCACCGACCGCCTCGATGCCTTCGGCTCCTGCCGCCTGTGCCTGGTGCAGATCGACGGGCGCACGGGCACCCCGGCCTCCTGTACCACACCGGTCGAAGACGGCATGGTCGTGCATACCGAGACCGAGCGCCTGAAAACCCTGCGCAAGGGCGTCATGGAACTCTATCTGTCCGATCATCCGCTGGACTGCCTGACCTGCCCGGCCAACGGCGATTGCGAGCTGCAGGACATGGCGGGCGTGGTGGGTCTGCGCGAGATCCGCTACGGTCGGGACGGCGCCCATCACCGGGATGCGGAAACGGACGCCTCCAACCCCTATTTCACCTACGATCCGTCGACCTGCATCGTGTGCAACCGCTGCGTGCGCGCCTGCGACGACATCCAGGGCACGTTTGCGCTGGCGCTGCAGGGGCGCGGCTTCGACGCGCGTATTGTGGCGGGCCAGGACGACGGCTTCCTCGCCAGCGACTGCGTGTCCTGCGGGGCCTGCGTGCAGGCCTGCCCCACTTCGGCGCTGATCGAGAACAGCGTCATCGCGCAGGGCCAGGCGAGGCATGCCGTGATCACCACTTGCGCCTATTGCGGCGTGGGCTGCGGCTTCAAGGCGGAAATGCAAGGCGATCAACTGATCCGCATGACACCCTGGAAGGACGGCAAGGCCAATCGCGGGCATGCGTGCGTGAAGGGCCGCTTTGCCTGGGGCTACGCCACCCACGCCGAGCGCATCACCACCCCCATGATCCGCGCGCGTACCGACCAGGCCTGGCGCCCGGTCGGCTGGGACGAAGCCATCGCCTTCGCCGCAGACCGGCTGCGCGACATCCAGGCGCGCCATGGCGTGAACGCCATCGGCGGCATCACCTCGTCGCGCTGCACCAATGAAGAGACTTATCTGGTGCAAAAGATGATTCGCGCCGCCATGGGCAATAACAATGTAGATACTTGTGGGCGCGTCTGCCACTCACCCACGGGCTACGGACTCAAGACCACCATTGGCGAATCCGCCGGTACGCAAACTTTCGATTCAGTCGCGCAGGTCGACGTCGCCGTCGTGCTGGGCGCCAATCCCAGCGCGGCCCACCCCGTGTTCGCCGCGCGCCTGAAGCAGCGGCTGCGCCAGGGAGCACGCCTCATCGTCATCGATCCGCGCCGCATTGAACTGGTGGATGCCCCGCACGTCAAGGCGGATTTCCACCTGGCCCTGCGGCCCGGCACCAACGTGGCCGTCCTCAATGCGCTGGCGCACGTCATCGTCGACGAAGACCTCATCGATCACACCTTCGTACAGGCGCGCTGCGAAGAAAAGGCGTTTGCCCAGTGGCTGGATTTCATCCGCCTGCCGGAAAACGCACCGGAAGCAAGCGAGGCCATCAGCGGCGTGCCCGCAGCCGCGCTGCGCGGCGCGGCCCGTCTGTACGCTACGGGCGGCAACGGCGCCATCTACTACGGCCTGGGCGTCACCGAGCACAGCCAGGGTTCCACCGCCGTCATGGCCATCGCCAACCTGGCCATGCTCACCGGCAACATCGGCCGGGAGGGCGTGGGCATCAACCCACTGCGCGGTCAGAACAATGTTCAGGGCTCGTGCGACATGGGTTCGTTTCCGCACGAGTTTCCAGGCTATCGCCACGTCTCGGACGATGCGGTGCGCCAATCGTTCGAGCAGGCCTGGGGCGTGACGCTGCAAGCCGAGCCGGGGCTGCGCCTGCCCAATATGTTCGACGCGGCGCTGAGCGGCTCCTTCAAGGGCCTGTACTGCCAGGGCGAAGACATCGCCCAATCGGATCCCAATACCCGGCATGTGGTGGCCGCGCTGCAGGCGATGGAATGCGTCATCGTGCAGGACTTGTTCCTCAACGAGACCGCCAAATACGCCCACGTCTTTCTGCCCGGTTCGTCCTTCCTGGAAAAAGATGGCACCTTCACCAACGCCGAGCGGCGTATTTCGCGCGTGCGCCGGCTCATGGCGCCCAAGGCGGGGATGGCGGACTGGGAAGTCACCTGTGCGCTGTCCGGCGCGCTGGGCTATCCCATGGAGTATGCCCATCCCGGTGAAGTGCTCGACGAGATCGCACGCCTGACACCCACTTTCGCGGGCGTGTCCTTCGCGCGCATCGACGCCCTGGGCGGTAGCGTGCAATGGCCGTGCAACGACGCGGCGCCCGAGGGCACGCCCATCATGCACGTGGATGAATTCGTGCGCGGCAAAGGCCGTTTCATGATCACGCGCTACGTCCCCACCGACGAGCGCAGCACGCGCCGCTTCCCGCTGCTGATGACCACGGGCCGCATCCTCTCGCAGTACAACGCAGGCACGCAGACCCGGCGCACGGCCAACCTGGCCTGGCACGACGAGGACTTGCTCGAGATTCACCCGCAGGACGCGCAGGATCGTGGCATCGAACACGGCGATGCCGTGCGCGTCGCCAGCCGCGCCGGCGACACGGTGCTGCGCGCCGATGTGACGGAAAACATCGCGCCGGGCGTGGTCTACACCACTTTCCATTTCCCCGGCTGCGGCACCAACGTGCTCACGACCGACAATACCGACTGGGCCACGGACTGCCCGGAATACAAGGTGACGGCGGTGCAGGTACACAAGGCGATGCAGCCCGCAACCGAAATGCTTGTCCCATGAAAAACATCGAGCACCTGATCCGTCTGGCCAATCGCATCGGCTTGTTCTTCGAGGCGCTGCCCGAGCGCGATGAGGGTCTGCAGGGCATCGCCGAGCATCTGCGCCGATTCTGGGAACCGCGCATGCGGCGCGCCCTACTGGAATTCCTGCAGGAACACCCTGACGCCCGCCTGGGGGAAACGCAGCTCAGCGCCATCGTGCTGCAGGCCGTACGCACCCACCCCGATGCGCTGCGAGCGTGATGCAGCGCTCGCCCGCCGGGCCGAGCTGGAAGCCATCCGCCAGGAATGCCGCCGGCTGGTCAGCCAGCGCTCGCTCATGTCGGCCGGTGCGGCCGTGCTGCCCATCCCCGGGCTGGACATGGGCGCGGACGTCGCCATCCTGATGCAATTGCTGAACACCATCAATGGCAAGTTCGGCCTCGATGCGCAAGCGCTGGCGGCGCTGGGGCCAGCACAAGACAAAATCCAGGTGCTGATGCGTGCCGGCAAGGGGATGAGCCTGTTCGGCACCGGACTCACGCCCGAGCGCATCGCGCGCATGCTGATCAGCATGGGCGCGCGCCGGCTGGGGACGCGCTCGGTGGCGCGCTTCGTGCCGGTGCTGGGCAGCGGCCTGTCGGCCGGCATCAGTTATTATCTCTTGCGCCGTCTGGGTCACGCGCACATCGAGGAATGCCACGCCCTGGCCTTGCGCGCGCACCAGCAGGGCGTGCGCCTGCTGACGGCGGCGCCGGTGCATCCGCCCGGCCCGACACCGGAACAAAACCAGGACTGACACCCCCATGCACGGCACCCCGACGTCCGCCCAAACCGATGACCGCGGCGGTTTTCTGCGCCATCTGCGCCTTTCGCATATCGCGGCGGGCTTCATCGCGGTACTGGTTGGCTACAGCAGCTCGGTCGCCATCATTTTTCAGGCCGCCAGCGCGGCGGGCGCGACGGCCGCGCAGCTCAACTCCTGGATGTGGGCGCTGGGCATTGGCATGGGCATCACCTGCATCGGCCTGGCGCTCGCCTATCGCCAGCCCGTGCTCACCGCCTGGTCCACGCCGGGCGGCGCCTTGCTCGTCACCAGCCTGAGCGGCTTCAGCATGGGCGAGGCGATCGGGGCCTTCCTGTTCAGTGCCGTGCTCATCACGCTGGCCGGCTTGACCGGCGGCTTTCGCAAAATCATGGAATGGGTGCCGGCCTCCCTGGCGGCGGCGATGCTGGCCGGCATCCTGGCCGTTTTCGGCATGCGCATCTTCACCTCGATGCAGACGGACTGGGCGCTGGCGGGCATGATGTTCCTCGCCTTCTTCGTGCTGCGCCGGCTGGCGCCGCGCTACGCCGTGCCGGCCACACTGGCCCTGGGCATGGTCTGGTGCGCCGCCGGCGGCCTGCTCGCGGTCGACATGCTCGACTGGAAGCCAGCCCGACCTGTATTCACCGCGCCGGAATTTTCCTGGGCGGCCATGGTGGGCGTGGGCCTGCCCTTGTTCATCGTGACCATGACCTCGCAGAACGTGCCTGGCCTGGCGGTACTGCGCGCCAATGGCTATCAGGCACCAGCCTCGCCGCTCATCAGCTGGACGGGGCTGACCAGCCTCGTGCTCGCTCCTTTTGGAGGCTTCGCCTTCAACCTCGCCGCCATTACGGCCGCCATCTGCATGAGCGAGGATGCCGGCCAGGACCGCAACTGGCGCTGGCTGGCCTCTGTCTGGGCGGGCATCTTCTACCTGTTCACTGGCATCTTCGGCGCCACCGTGGTGAGCATGTTCGCCGCCTTCCCGGTTGAGCTGGTGGCCACCATTGCCGGCCTGGCGCTGCTGGGCACCATCGGCCAAGGCCTGGCCTCGGCGCTGACCGGACCCGCCGAAAGAGACGCCGCCCTGGTCACTTTCCTGACCACCGCCTCGGGCATGAGCCTGCTGGGCATCGGCAGCGCCTTCTGGGGGCTGGTATTCGGGATGCTGGTGTTCCAGCTCAATCGCTGGCGCGCCCGGGCCTAGATCGTGGCAACAGCGATGCCTTCCTCTTCGAAGACGCTGCGCAGGGCCTGCGCAAATTCGAGCGCGCCTGGCTGATCGCCGTGCAGGCAAAGGGTATCGGCCTGCACGGGGATGACCTTGCCGGACACGGTTGTCACCGTCCCGTCCTTGATCATCTGCAGCGCCTGGTCGATGGCGAGATCCACGTCGGTGATCATGGCGTTGGCCCGGTCGCGCGGCGTCAGGCTGCCGTCGTCCTGGTAGGTGCGATCGGCGAACACTTCCTGCGCCACGGTCAGGCCGGCCTGGCGCGCCACATCGACCTGCTTGCTGCCGGCCAGCGCGTAAAGCACCAGGGACGGCCCGGTGTCGACCATGGCCGCGACGATGGCGGTGGCGATGTCTTCGTCACGCGACGCCATGTTGTAAAGCGCGCCATGCGCCTTGAGATGGTGCAGGCGCGCCTGCTGGCTGGCGGCCACGGCGGCGAGTGCACCCAGCTGGTAGACCACCATGTCATAGACTTCGGTGGGGCTCACGCTCATGGCGCGCCGCCCGAAGCCTTCGCGATCGGGCAGGCCGGGATGAGCCCCCAGCGCGACTTTGTGCGCCAGCGCATGAGCCACGGTGCTGCGCATGGTGCCCGGATCGCCCGCGTGGTAGCCGCAGGCGATGTTGGCCGAGCTGACGTACGGCAGGATCGCCTGGTCATTCCCCATGGCCCAGCGGCCAAAGCTTTCGCCCATGTCGCAATTCAGATCAACGGTCAGGCTCATATCATTGTCCTTCCAGAAAGCTCTTGAGTTTATCGGCACGGCTGGGGTGGCGCAACTTGCGCAAGGCCTTGGCCTCGATCTGGCGAATGCGCTCGCGCGTGACGTCGAACTGCTTGCCCACCTCTTCCAGCGTCTGGTCGGTGCTCATCTCGATGCCGAAACGCATGCGCAAGACCTTGGCCTCGCGCGGGGTGAGGGAATCCAGCACCTCCTTGACCACGTCGCGCATGGAGCCGTGCAACGCGAAATCGGACGGAGAGACCGTGCCCGTGTCCTCGATGAAATCGCCCAGGTGGGAATCATCATCATCGCCGATGGGCGTTTCCATAGAGATCGGCTCTTTAGCGATCTTGAGGATCTTGCGCACCTTGTCTTCAGGCATGTCCATCTTCAGCGCCAGCGTGGCCGGATCCGGCTCGACCCCGGTTTCCTGCAGAATCTGGCGGTTGATGCGATTCATCTTGTTGATGGTCTCGATCATGTGTACCGGGATGCGGATGGTGCGCGCCTGATCGGCGATGGAGCGCGTGATGGCCTGGCGAATCCACCAGGTCGCGTACGTGGAAAACTTGTAGCCGCGGCGGTATTCGAACTTGTCGACCGCCTTCATGAGGCCGATGTTGCCCTCTTGGATAAGGTCCAGGAACTGCAGGCCGCGGTTGGTGTACTTCTTGGCGATGGAGATGACCAGGCGCAGGTTGGCCTCGGTCATTTCGCGCTTGGCCTTGCGCGCCCGCGCCTCGCCCGTGGCCATGCGCTTGTTGACCGCCTTGAGATCTTTGAGCGGCAGCACGACCTGGCGCTGCAGCTCGATGAATTTCTGCTGGATCTCCTGGATCGCGGGCAGATGGCGTTCCAGCGTTTCCGAATACGAATGGCCGGCGGCCACTTCGGCCGGCGCCCAGTCCAGATTGGTCTCGTTGCCGGGGAAAGCCTTGATGAAATGGCTGCGCGGCATCCCGGCCCGGTCCACGCACACGTGCAGCACGGCGCGTTCGAGCTTGCGCACTTCGGCCACCTGCTCGCGCATGCTGTCGGCCAGCCTTTCCACCATGCGCGCGGTGAAGCGAATGCCCATGAGTTCGTCGAGAATGGCCTGCTTGGCCTCGATGTAATCCGGCGCCTTGTAGCCTTCGGACTCGAAGGCCTTGCGCATCTTCTCGAACCACTGGGCGATGTTGTCGAACTTCTTCAGCGACTTGGTGCGCAGGTGCATGATCTGGCGACTGGTCATGCCGCCCGCAGGGCCGTCCTCGTCCTCGTCATCGAGCGCGACGCCGGCGCCGGCGTATTCTTCGCCCTCTTCATCGATCAGGCCGTCGACGATCTCGTTGATCTCGGCCTCGCCCGAGCGCACCCGCTCGACGTGCTGGAGGATTTCGTTCACCGTGGTGGGACAGGCGGCGATGGCCATGACCATGTGCTTCAGGCCGTCCTCGATACGCTTGGCGATCTCGATCTCGCCTTCGCGCGTGAGCAGCTCCACCGTCCCCATTTCGCGCATGTACATGCGTACGGGATCCGTGGTGCGGCCGAAATCCGAATCCACCGTGGTGAGCGCCGCATCGGCCTCGTCGTCCACATCGTCATCGCTGCTGGCCATGGGCGCGGCATCGCTCATGAGCAGGGTCTCGGCGTCGGGCGCCTGGTCGTAGACCGCGATGCCCATGTCGCTGAACGTGCTGATGATGCCGTCGATGGCTTCCGCATCGACCAGGTCGTCGGAAAGATGGTCGTTGATTTCACCGTAGGTCAGGTAGCCGCGCTCCTTGCCCATGCGGATGAGCACCTTGAGGCGGTTGCGCCGCGCTTCCTGTTCCTCGGGCGTCATCTGTTTGCGCGAACTCGGCTCCTTCTCGTTCTTGCCACGGCGTGCGCCACGACGCGGCAAGGGCTTGAGTTCCGGGATGACCTCATCGGACTCGTCGTCGTCGTTGAACATGATGTCCGGCGCCTTGGCGGGGCGTCCCGGCCGCCGGCCGGTGGGCGCGGCGGCAGCCTTGGCCGTCTTCCGGGCCGCAGTCTTCGTTACCGCCTTTTTGGCAGCGGCCTTCTTGGCGGCCTTTTTGGCCGCCGTCTTCTTGGTCGCGGCCGTCTTGGTCGCCGCTTTCTTCGCAGCGGCCGTTTTGCTCGCGGCTTTACGGGCGGCCGGCTTCTGCGCCTCGTCCGGCGCAGCCACGACGGTTTCGCCAGCGGCCTGCGGCACGCGCTGTTCGATGCTTTCGCCAGTCACCGCCGTGGCCAGGCCGGTTTTCTTGGCCGCAGCCTTTTTCGCTGCACTCTTCTTGACCGGCCGAGTCGTCTTAACAGTATCTTGGGTCATAATTGCTTCCGTGATCGCCCGGGCACTGCATCGGGATGAAAACTGTTGATTTTACTGTAGATGCGCCGAGCCCGCACGGCCCAGCAGTGTCAATTGGCGCGTCAATTCCTGATAGCGCCGCCGCGCCATCTCGTCACGCAAACCACCTTGTACGAGAGCGGACTGCTCCGCCTTGATCGCCTCGAGTTCAATCAGCCTGAGGGCATCGTCCCACTCGGCCTGCGGATCGGGCAGATCCTCCGCCAGCAAGAGGGTTTCGCTCAAGGATGCCAGCACTTCGCCCAGCCCGGACTCCGGATCCGCCGCCGCGAGCAAGGCACCCGCATGACGCGCGCCACTGTCATTGACCAAGGCAATGAACTCGCGCACGAGATCAAGATGCGGGCGATGGGACAGAATTTCAAGCTGCTGCTCGCCCATGCCGTCGATCAGCGCCGGGTGGGACAGCAGCAGATGCAGCAGGCGGCGCACCAGCGGCGTGACGCGCCGCGGCGCGCCGGCGCCGCGAACGCGGGCCGTCACACCGGCGTTGGCACGCTGGATCATGGGTCGCGATGCCGGCGCATCCCGCTCCGGCACCCGGATCGACGATGCGCCCTCCTGTACCGGACGTGACGCCGGCACGGGCCGACGGTCGGCCTGGAAGCTGGCGGTCAGCTCTTCGGGCGTGAGCCGCACCAGCCGGGCGAACTCCCCTTCGAGCTGGCGGCGCATGGCGTTTGTCGGCATCTGCGCAAACAGGGGCGCGGCCTCGTGAATGCAGGCCGCGCGCCCTTCCGCCTCGTTCAAGCCATGCCGGGCGCCCAACTCGGCAAACAGGAAGCCGGACAGGGCCTGCGCATCGCGCACCTGTGTACGCAAAGCCTCTACCCCGTGCTCGCGTACATACGAATCCGGGTCATGGCCGTCAGGCAAAAACAGGAAACGCATGGCCACATCGTCGCGCAACAGCGGCAGGCACACCGTCAAGGCGCGCCAGGCCGCCCGCCGCCCGGCCGCATCCCCGTCAAAACAGAACACGATACGCGTGCTGACGCGGATGAGTTTTTGCAGATGAACGTCGGTGGTGGCCGTACCCAGGGTGGCGACCGCATTGGCCAGGCCGTGCTGGGCGAGCATGACGACGTCCATGTAGCCTTCCACCACCAGAACGCAATTTTCCTTGCGGATGCCTTCGCGCGCCTCCCATAGGCCATACAATTCGTGGCCCTTGGAAAACAGCCGCGTTTCAGGGCTGTTGAGATACTTGGGTTCACCCGCTGCGATCAAGCGCCCGCCAAAGCCGATGAGGTGTCCGCGCGCATTGCGGATCGGGAACATGATGCGGTCGCGAAAGCGGTCATGACGACGTCCATCTTCCGCTTCGATCACCAGCCCCGTATCCAGCAGCGCCGCGTGCTCGTAGTCCGGCACCACCGCGGCCAGGGCGCGGCGCCCGCCGCCGGACCAGCCCAGTCCGTAGCGTGCGGCCAGGGCGCCTTCCAGCCCGCGTCCGCGCAGATAGTCTATGGCCGGACGCGCGTCGCGCAACTGCTTCTGGTAATGCGTCTGGGCCAGCTGCAGGATCTGCTCGTGCAGAGAGACCTCAGCCTTGCGCTGGCGTTCCGCCTCGCGCTGGCGCGGGCTGCGTGGCTCTTCGGGTACGCGCATGCCCGTCTCGGCCGCGAGCGTCTTGACGGCCTCCGGAAAGCTGTAGCCCAGATGGCGCATCAGAAAGCCGACTGCGTTGCCATTGGCTCCGCAGCCGAAGCAGTGAAAGAACTGCTTGGCCGGACTGACCGTGAAAGACGGGGATTTCTCGTTATGAAAAGGACAAAGGCCAAGCAGGTTGGCCCCGCCCTTGCGCAACTGCACGTGGCGCCCGACGACGTCTTCTATCGCGACGCGGGCCAGGAGATCCTGAACGAAGGACTCAGGGATCAATCAGTACATGCGCGGCGGCAGTTGTTGGCTGCGAATGCGCTTGTAGTGGCGCTTGACCGCTGCAGCATGCTTGCGCTTGCGTTCTGCCGTGGGTTTTTCGTAGTATTCGCGGGAACGCAGTTCGGTCAGGAGGCCGGTTTTTTCAACGGTACGCTTGAAGCGGCGCAGCGCTGCCTCAAACGGCTCGTTTTCTTTCAGACGCACAGTAGGCATGTAGTGGCAAACCCCAATGAATGGATGAAAATGATGAAACCTGGACAGCAATGGCATGCGTGCCGTCGCCCGGCAAAGCGCTGTCAGCCCGTCATTCTAGCATGGGCACGCGGTTTGGCCAAGCAAGCTGTCACAGAATATCATGCTGCCGGCCCCTGCCGCTGCACCCCCGGCACTCACTCCAGCGGCGAGGGCATGCCCTTGCGCACCCAGGCTTCGAGCTGATGCGGGCGGATGCTGTCGTAATCCTCGAACGGCTGGTGTATCCACGGATTAGTCGGCAACTGGTCGACATAATAATCGGGCGTGGCGCGGGAATGCCCCTTCCACCACAGCACGGCCGTACGCAGCTCCGTGATCGCCGGAAACTGCGCCAGCAGATGCGCGCGCACACGATTGAAGGTGAGGCCGGTATCCACCATGTCATCGACCATCAGCACCCGCCCTTCGAGCGTGCCGCGCGTGATGGTGATGAATTGCGCGATGTCCAGCTGGCCCTGCTGCGTGCCGGCGGCCTCGCGGTAGCTGCTGGTGGCCAGAATGCCCAGCGGCACGTCATAGATGCGCGAGATGATGTCGCCCACGCGCATGCCGCCCCGCGCCAGGCACACGATCTTGTCGAACGTCCAGCCTGATTCGTGGATACGCAACGCCAGCCTTTCGACCAGGCGGTTGTAGTCGTCCCAGCCGACCCACAAGTCACGTTCGGTATTGGGCGGCAATGGATTCATGGCAGCATCCCTTTTCCAGTGTGACGCGGCGCTCAGACCAGACGTTGTTGCAGGACGATGGTTTCGAGACGGTCGGGTCCGGTGGAGACCATATCGACGGGAATCTCGCAGATTTCCGCAATGCGCTCCAGGTAGCGGCGCGCGTTCACGGGCAGACGATCGTACTCGGTGACGCCCATGGTGGATTCCGACCAGCCCGGCATTTCTTCCAGTACGGGTTCGGCTTCGGCCGCCGCTTGCGCACCATAGGGCAGCACATCCAGGAACTCGCCACGGTACCGGTAACCCACCCCCAGGCGTACGGTTTCCAGGCCATCGAGCACATCCAGCTTGGTGATGCACAGACCGGATATGCCGTTGATGCGCGCCGAACGCTTCAGCGCCGCGCCATCGAACCAGCCGCAGCGCCGTGGCCGACCCGTGACCGACCCGAATTCCTTGCCGACGCTGGCCAGATGCGTGCCGATCTCGTCCGTGAGCTCGGTCGGGAAAGGGCCCGAGCCCACGCGCGTGGTGTAGGCCTTGGCGATGCCCAGCACGTATTCGAGGGCCTGCGGCCCCACGCCCGCCCCGGCCGAGGCCGCACCGGCGACGCAATTGCTGCTGGTAACGAAAGGATAGGTGCCATGGTCTACATCCAGCAAAGCCCCTTGCGCGCCCTCGAACAGCAGGCGCTGGCCCTGCTTCTGCGCCGCGTGCAGGCGCGAGGACACGTCCGCCACCATAGGTTGCAGGGCGCTTGCCCACTGCGCCGCCTGCTCCAGGATGGGGCCGGCCTCTACGGGCGCGGCCTCGAAATAGCGCGTGAGCATGAAATTGTGCCAGTCGAGCGCTGCGTCCAGCTTCTCGCGAAACAGCGCTTCGTCGTAAAGATCCTGAACGCGCAAGGCGCGCCGACCGACCTTGTCCTCGTACGCCGGGCCGATGCCGCGGCCCGTCGTGCCGATCTTGCCGCCACCCATGCGCGCCTCGCGCGCCTGGTCTATGGCGACGTGGTACGGCAGGATGAGCGGGCACGCTGCGGAGATGAGCAGGCGACTGCGTACGTCCAGACCCACGGCTTCGAGCTCGGCGATCTCGCCCAGCAGGGCCTGGGGCGAGAGCACCACGCCGTTGCCGATGTAACAGGTCACGTGATCGTGCATGATGCCCGACGGGATGAGGCGCAGTATCGTTTTGCTGCCCTTGATCCACAGGGTGTGGCCGGCATTGTGGCCGCCCTGGAAGCGCACGACGCCCTGCGCGGATTCCGCCAGCCAGTCGACAATCTTGCCCTTGCCTTCGTCACCCCACTGGGTCCCGATCACCACGATATTCTTGCTCATGTCCATCAACACGTAAGTGCCGGTCTGTGGCCCTGCGGGCCCGACCGGATAATTGAATTCGGATTCATCACAACCTGACAGTCTAGCGCACTTCGCGCAGCTGCCAGCGGCCCTGCTCCAGGACGAGCTCCCGATCGAGAACAAACTCGTCCAGTTCGCCCGACTGCGCGCCCGCCATCTGCACCACCACTTCGCCGGCCGCGCGCAGGCGGCGCACCTCCGCCATCAGCGCGGCATCATGCCCCCACGGCGCGCGGATGGCGCGCAACGGTTGTGCGGGCGCCAGGCCCGAAGAGAGCTTGCGCAGATCCAGGCTGAAGCCCGTCGCCGGGCGCGCCCGGCCGAAAGCACTGCCCATGCCATCATAACGGCCGCCTTTCACGAGCGCATCATGCCAGCGCCGCGCATAAATCGAAAACACGACGCCGGAATGGTAACCGTAGCCGCTGCCCATGTCGCCCAGGTCGATGCCCACGTCCACGTGCGGCAGTGCATCGACCAGCGACTGCAGACCGTCCAGCGCCGCTTGGATACCCGGCAAGGGCGGCAGCACGGCGCGCGCGCGTGCCAGCACGCCCGCATCGCCATAGAGATCAGCCAAAGCCAGGAGCGCATCCAGGCTTCCGGCGCGCAGCGGCGCGAGCGACTCCGCCAGCGCGCGCAAGCCCGGACCATCCTTGGCCGAGAGCAGATCGGACACGCGTTCGGCCTGGGGAGCAAGGGCGGGGTCCGCATCGATGATGGCGCGAAACACGCCGGGGTGATTCAGATCCAGGCGCGCCTGCGCGACGCCGGCACGCCGCACCGTTTCAAACGCCAGTTCTATGATCTCGATGTCGGCCTCCACGCCGGGATGGCCGAACAGCTCTGCACCGATCTGCAGCAGCTCGCGATCCGACAGCAGGCCCGCCGGGCGGGCGTGCAGCACCGGCCCGCAATAGCACAGGCGCGTCGTCCCCTCGCGGTTCAGCAGGTGGGCATCGATGCGCGCCACCTGCGGCGTCATGTCGGCACGCACGCCCAGCGTACGGCCCGAGATCTGGTCCACCAGCTTGCTGGTGCGCAGGCTCAGGGCCTGCGCGTTGCCCGTCAGCAGCGAATCCAGATATTCCACCAGGGGTGGCGCCACCAGCTCATAACCGTAGGTGCGGTACAGGTCGAGCAGGCTGCGGCGCAGCTCCTCGACGCGTCGCGCCTCGGCAGGCAGGATGTCCGCCAGACTGTCGGGCAACAACCAGTTCGACATGCTCATCATCAATTGGCGTGTGCGGCGCCGGTGCTGCTTTGCGGATCAGACCAGAACCGGAAGAAATCCGAACGCGGGCTCAGTACCAGCGTATCCTTGCCACCGGCGAAGGACTCCCGATAGGCTTCCATACTCTTGTAGAACGAATAGAACTGCGGGTTCTTGCCGTAGGCGTCAGCGTAGATGGCGGTGGCCTGCCCGTCGCCTTCACCCATGATGCCCTGCGCCTTGGCGTAGGCATCGGCCAGCATCTCGGCGCGCTGGCGATCGGCCTGGGCGCGGATGCGCTCGGCATCGGCAAACCCGCTGGCGCGCAGGCGGTTGGCCTCCTGCTTGCGCTCGGCCTCCATGCGCCGGAACACGGATTCGGAAATTTCAGGCACGAAATCGATGCGGCGCAAGCGCACGTCCACGACCTCCACCCCCAGCGGTCGCGCGCGCGACTCGACCGTGGTGAGGATCTCTTTCATGATGGTGTCGCGCTCGTTGGACACGACCGCCTTCACGGTGCGCACGTTAACCGATGCGTTCAGGGCATCGCGGATCTGCGCCTGCAGGCGTTCGATCGCGGCCCGGTCGCTGACCCCGAAGGTGACGTAGAATTGCCGGGGATCGGCAATGCGCCACTTCACGAAGGAATCGATGAGCAGGTTTTTCTTTTCTGCGGTCTGGATGCGTTCGGGATCCTTGGTTTCGATGGTTTGCAGACGCTTGTCCAGACGCACCACCGTTTCGAATGGCGGCGGGAATTTCAGGTACAGGCCAGGCTCGGTGATGGTCGTACGCACCTCTCCCAGCGTGAAGACCAGCGCCGCATCGCGCTCACGCACGATGAAAACGCAGGACGACGCGATGGCGAGCAGGATGACCAGGCCGACCAGGGCGGGAAACAGACGTTGCATGGCGGCCTCCTAGCGGGAATACGGACTGAAGGAAAGCGAATCCATCCCCTTGCCCGCCGCGGTGCCGGATTCCGGCACGCTGCTGCCCGATGCGGCAGCGTTTGACGAGGGGAGGTTGCGCAAGGCCCCGGCTGAAGCGGGCACCGCGCGTTCATGGCCATTGCCCGTTGCCGCGGCCTGTTCCATGAGTTTGTCCAGCGGCAGATAGAACATATTGTTGCCGGAATCCGAATCCACCATGACCTTGCTCGCGCCGGTGAGAATCTCCTGCATGGTACTCAGGTACATGCGCTCGCGCGTGATGTCGGGCGCGATGGCGAACTCTTTCTCGACCTGGCTGAAGCGGGCCGTGTCCCCTTGCGCATCGCCGATGGTCGTGGCCTTGTAACCTTCGGCCTGCTGCAGCATGCGCGCCACCTGACCTTCGGCCTCGGGCAGAATCTTGCTTGAATACGCCGTGCCCTCGTTGATCTGGCGCTCGCGGTCCTGACCCGCCTTCACGGCATCGTCAAACGCGGCCTGAACCTGCTCGGGCGGTTGCACGTTCTGGATCGCGACCGTACTGATCTGGATGCCGGTGCGATACCGGTCCAGAATGCTTTGCGCCAGCGTCTGGACTTCCACGGCCACTTCGGTACGGCCGGAGTACAGCACGAAGTCCATGGGCTTGCGGCCCACAATCTCGCGCATGGCGGTTTCCGCCGCCTGGCGCACGGACTCGTCCGGCTGGCTGGTACGGAACAGATAGTCCGGCGCGCCCGTGGGCTGCAGGCGATACTGCACCACGAACTGCACGTCGACGATGTTTTCATCCGTGGTCAGCATCAGCGATTCCGGCAACACCTTGTTGCGCGACGCACCCCGGAAGCCGACCTCGAACGTACGCAGCTGGGCAATGTTGACGATCTCGTGCGCTTCGATGGGATAAGGCTGGCGCCATTGCAGGCCCGGTGGCAAGGTTTTCTTGTACTTGCCGAAGTGCGTCACCACGGCCACCTGCCCTTCCTGCACGATCAGGAAACCGCTGGCCAGCCACAGCAGCGCCGCGGCGATGATCACCATGAAGAACAGCCGCGGCGAGCCCTTGGGCATCTGCACGCCAGGACCGCCCGGCCCGCCCGAACCCATGCGCGGCCCCGAGCGGCGCGCGCGCCGCCCGAACAGACCGGCAAGCCGGTTGTTGAAATCGCGCCAGACTTCATCCAGATCCGGCGGGCCATCGCCCCGCTGCGGGCGTCGCGGCGGCTCCTGTTCGGGCTTGTCGCTTCCTCGGCCCCAGCCGGGATCGTTGAGATTCAAGATATTAGACATTCAGCTTTTGGCTTCCCGCGATTTCACCATATTCGACGATGGCCTGGCGCAAACCATCCAGGCCATGCCCCTGTTGCGCACTGACCAGGACACGCGCAATGGTACCATGATCATCCCGCTCGATCCGGGCCGCATGGCCGGTCAGATCGATTTTGTTATAGACCAGAATACAGGGAATGTCATTCGCGCCGATGTCGGCGAGCACCTTGTTGACTTCCTGTATCTGCTCGTCGCGCTGCGGGCTGGAAGCATCGATCACGTGCAGCAGGAGATCCGCCTGCACGGTCTCTTCCAGCGTGGCCCGGAAGGCGGCTACGAGCGTGGGCGGCAGGTCGCGTATGAAACCCACCGTATCGGAAATCACCACATCGCCCGGCCCTTCCAGCCAGATCTTGCGGCTGGTGGTGTCCAGCGTCGCGAATAGCTGATCGGCGGCAAAACTGCCGGCGCGCGTGAGCGCGTTGAACAACGTCGACTTGCCCGCGTTGGTGTAGCCGACCAGCGATACCGACAGCACGCCACTGCGCACGCGCCGGCGCCGCTGCGTGCTGCGCTGGCGCTGCACGCGCTCCAGGCGCTCGCGCAGCACTTTCACGCGCGCGCCGATCATGCGCCGATCCAGCTCCAGCTGCGATTCGCCCGGCCCGCGAATACCGATCCCGCCCTGCTGGCGTTCGAGGTGGGTCCACAGGCGCGTGAGCCGGGTGGACAGATGCTGGAGCTGCGCGAGTTCCACCTGCAGCTTGCCCTCGTGGCTTTGCGCCCTGAGCGCAAAAATATCCAGGATGAGGGCCACCCGGTCCACCACGCGTCGCCCGAGCGCGCGCTCCAGGTTACGCTGCTGGGCCGGACCCAGCGCCTGATCGAACAGGATGATGTCCGGCTGGTGCGCCGCGACCAGCGCGGCGATTTCTTCGACCTTGCCCGAGCCGATGAAGGTGGCGGGATCGGGCCGGGACCGCCGTGCAACGACTTGCGCCACGACGTCGGCGCCGGCGCTGTGCGCCAGCAACAGGAACTCTTCGGCATGCGCGGCGTAATCGGGCTCGCCACGATCGACGCCGATGACGATGGCCTTCATCGCGCGCGTGCCCGACAAGAAAGTGCCCGCCGATGCAAGCGCATGGCGGGCACATGCTGCCCTTTCACATCAGGCCTGCGGCAATTATTCTGCAGCGCCATCTATCTGCAGGGTAATGGGGCGACCGGGAACAACTGTGGAAATGGCGTGTTTATAAACCATTTGCGTGACCGTATTGCGCAGCAGCACGACGTACTGGTCGAACGAATCGATGACGCCCTGCAGCTTGATACCATTGACCAGATAGATTGAAACAGGAACGTGCTCTTTGCGCAAAGTGTTCAGAAACGGGTCTTGTAATACCTGCCCTTTGTTGCTCATCAGTTCAACTCCAAGTGTTGTTTTGGTGATGGCGAACGAAAAACGCATCCGCCAATGATGAAAATAAACGAAGAAAAGATAACTGTACAGGGTTTTCCCTGAATGCGCACGGAAGACCGCGATGATTTTACAGCGCGGCCTGTGTTTTTCAGTCCGGCGCACCCACCAGGGTAGACAAGGCGGCGCACAACAAGTTCGAATCTTCCGGCCGGCCGATCGAGATGCGCAGAAACTGTGCGATGCGGGCCTGGGTGAAGTGACGCACCAGGATGCCGCGTTGGCGCAGGCCCGCCGCCAGTGCGGCGGCGTCGTGGCCCGGATGGCGCACGAACAGGAAGTTGGTGTGCGACGGCAGCACCTCGAAGCCCATCTCGCGCAGGCGCGACGCCAGTGCCTCTCGCGTCTCGATGATGGCCGTGCAGGAACGCGCGAACCAGTCCTCGTCCTGCAGCGCGGCGATGGCACCCGCCTGGGCCAGCCGATCCAGAGGATAGGAATTGAAACTGTTCTTGACGCGATCCAGGCCCTCGACGATCGCCTTGCCTGCCAGGGCATAGCCCACGCGCAGGCCGGCCAGCGCGCGCGATTTGGACAAGGTATGGACGATTACCAGATTGTCATGTCGCGCGAGCAAGGGGACCGCGTGATGCGGAGAGAAATCGACATAGGCCTCGTCGATCACGACGGGGACGTCGGGGTTGGCGCGCAGTATGGCGGCAATCTGCGCCGGTTCCAGCGCAATGCCGGTGGGCGCGTTGGGATTGGCCAGCAGAATGCCCGCCACGGGCTGCGCGTGCGGCCCGACATAATCGTCCACCGAGACCGAAAAATCCTCTGCCAGCGGCACCACGTGCAGGGGCACGTCGAACAACGCGGCATAGGTGCGATAAAAGCTGTACGTGATGTCGGGCACCAGCAGCGCGCCGGGGCGTTGGAACAGCGCCCGGAAGACATGCGCCAGGACCTCGTCCGAGCCGTTGCCCACGAAGACCTGGTCGATCGCTACCCCTTGGCAGGCGGCGATGGCCGTGCGCAGCCCGAGCGCGAGCGGATCGGGATACAGGCGCAAGTCTTCATTCACGGCTGCGCCGATGGCTTCCAATACGTGCGGCGACGGCCCGTAGGGATGCTCATTGGTATTGAGTTTGAGCGTGATGGCTTCGCGGGGCTGTTCGCCCGGCACATAAGGAAGCAGGCGGTTCAGGTCATCGCTCAGGAATCGGCTCACCGTGTTTTCTCGACGTAAGGGTTGCGGGATGATTTGAATTCTACACGCAGCGGCGTACCCACCAGCGAAAACGCGGCGCGGAACGTGGATTCCAGATAGCGCCGGTAAGAATCCGACACGGCGTCCAGCGCGTTGCCGTGCACGATGATGCGGGGCGGATTCTGCCCACCCTGGTGCGCATAGCGCATCTTGGGCCGGATCGCGCCCTGACGCGGCGGCGGCTGCGCCTCGACGGCAGCGCGCAACACGCGCGTCAGGCGCGGCGTGGGCATGCGCACGAACGCCGCGGCATGCGCCTGACGTACCGAGCGCATCAGGCCCGGGATGCCCTGCCCCGCCAGCGCGGAGATGGTATGCATGCTGGCGAAGGACAGGAAACGCAGCTTGTAGCGGAACTCGCGCAACACATCGTCGCGACGGTAGGCATCCAGATCATCCCACTTGTTGATGGCCACCACCAGCGCGCGGCCGCTCTCCAGGATGAAACCGGCGATGTGCGCATCCTGCTCGGACACCCCCTCGCGCGCATCCAGCATCAGTACGACGACGTTGCTGGCCTCGATGGCCTGCAGCGTCTTGATGACGGAAAACTTCTCGACCGTCTCGAACACCCGCCCCCGCCGGCGCAGACCCGCGGTATCGATGAGCACGTAGGGACGGCCCGCGTGCTCGAATTCGATCTCGATCGCGTCACGCGTGGTGCCCGGCATGTCGAAGGCGATGACGCGCTCTTCGCCCAGCAAGGTGTTGATGAGCGTGGACTTGCCGACGTTGGGCCGCCCGGCAATCGCGAGGCGGATGCGGTGCGTCGCCGCTTCCTCGTCTTCCCCGGGTGTCGACTCCGGTGGCGGCGGCAGACTGTCGAGCGCCCGCTCGACCAGTTCGGCCACTCCGTCCCCGTGCGAAGCGGAAACCGGATACGGCGCACCCAGGCCCAGCTCATGGAACTCGGCGATGGCCGGGCCGTGGCCCATGCCTTCGGCCTTGTTCACCACCAGAAAGGCCTGGCGCCCCGCGCGCCGCAGCAGGGCCGCGATGTCGTGATCCTGGGCGCTGATGCCCGCGCGGGCGTCCACGAGGAAGAAGACGATGTCGGACTCGGCGATCGCCTGTTCGGTCTGGCGCGCCATTTCGCGCAGCATGCCCGTCTTGGCGTCCGGCTCGAAGCCGCCGGTATCGACGACGATGAAGGGACGGCCGCCCATGCGCCCTTCGCCATAGTGGCGATCGCGCGTGAGTCCCGGAAAATTGGCCACCAGCGCCGCCCGGGACCGGGTCAGGCGGTTGAACAAGGTGGATTTGCCGACGTTGGCGCGCCCGATGAGCGCGATGACCGGCAGGCGTTCGGAAGTAGTCAATTCAGCCCGACCAGAACGAGATCCCCCTTGCCCGTTTGCACCAGCACGCCGCGCGCCGTGGCCATCAGGGGAGAGACGATGGCGCCGCCCGCCAGATGCAGACGGCCCTGCAGCGTACCATCATGGGCATCCAGAAGATGGACGTAGCCTTCGAAATCACCCACGGCAACGGAGTTGCGCACGGCCGCCGGTGCGCTCAGCGCGCGATTGCGCAGCGCCTCCTGCGACCAGAGTGGCTCGCCATCGGCCAGAGCGAAGGCGTGCATCACGCTGCGCTGATCCGACGCATAGGCGCGCTGGCCATCGACCGTCATGCCCGAATGGCTGGAAAAACGACGCCACCAGGCGGTGATACCGCCCTGGGCAATGTCGAAGCAGGCCATGCGTCCCTGGTAGGCGACCGCGCACAGCATGGGCTCCTGGAACTGGGGCATGCCCACGATGTCGCTGATGCGATCGAGGTCCGTCGCGCCCTGGGAAACACTGACCGTGCCCTCCCACTGGACGCTGCCGCTGCCCACGTCGATGGCGATGAGCTTGCCGCTGGGCAGGCCGGTAATCACCATGCCGTCGATCATGCGCATCTGCATGCTGGCCTTGAGCGCCAGCGCCGGACCGGGGCGCTGCACGCTCCAGCGCAGCTCGCCGCTATCGGCATCGAATGCCTGGATGCGGTAATCGCCACTGCGCACCACGACCACGCCGTAGCCCACCGCGGGCGGCACCAGCACTTCGCTGGTCGCCTGCGCGCGCCACTTCTCGGCGCCCTGATCGTTAAAAGCGATCACGCTGCCATCCGGCGCCGCGACCGCCGTCGTGCGCCCATCCGAGCCGACGCCAGCCGAGAGCTTGCGATCGATCGTGGCACGCCAGAGCACGGCGCCGCTGGCGAGACTGAGCTTGGCCACGCTGCCATTGGGTGTGGCGGCGTAGACGCCCTCCTCGATCACCACGGGCGCAAAGCCGACGCCCGCACCGCTGCCGATGGCCGTCTGCCAGGCGATGCGCGCGGATACGGCCGGCGCAAATTCCGTCAGCTTGGCCGGTTCGTAGCGCGGATCGGAATCCGAAAACATACTGCAGCCCGCCAGCGTTGCCAGCGCAGCCGTCATGACGCAGGCCGACAGGAAACGCGTCGGCAGCACACGGGTCGAGAAATCGATAGACATGAGGTTCAGGCTCCCCCGAGGGCATCCAGTTTGAGTTGTATGATGGACGACAAGGCATCCGCACCCGGGCTCTCCAGCGCGGCACGCCACTGCGCCGCCGCTTCCTGCGCCTTGCCCTGGGCCAGCAGGATGTCACCACGCCGGTCGGCGTACAGGGCGGCAAATTCAGGGGGTGCATTCTCGATCAGGCGCAGCCCCTCGTCGGGACGATCCATCTCGAGCATCAGGCCGGCCAGGCGCAGGCGTGCCAGGTGGGCCAGCGCGGGATCGCGCCCGCTGTCCACCAGCCAGCGCAACAGCTGCGCCGCATCTTCGCGCTCGCCCTGCGATTGCAGGGCCTGGGCTGCGATGAGCAGGCCACGCGGGGTATAGCCCGACTTGGGGAAATCATCGCGCAAGGTGGCGCTGGCCGCCCTGACCCGCGCCAGGCCGTCGTCATCCAGGCGTGCGGCCGCGTTTTCCAGCGCCTCGTAATAACCCATGGCCTGGTTGGCCTGATGGCCCTGATACCACTGCCAGCCGCGCCAGCCCGCCACCGACAGGGCCGCCGCGACCGCGATCGACACCACCAAGGTGCCGTAGCGCGCCCACCAGTCCTTCAGCGCGTCCAGCTTCTCCTGTTCTTCCAGATCATAAGCCATGCGTGATCAATCCTTTCTCAGTAATCGGACCGGCAAAGCATCCAGGCTCAGCCGTTCCTGCTGCAAACTTTCGGGCGCCGCCTGTCTGAGCCATTTGACACTGGCCGTCCCCGTAGCCAGTTCATCCGGCCCCAGGATCACCGCCGCACGTGCGCCGCTGGCATCGGCACGGCGGAATTGCGCCTTGAACCCCCCCGCACCGGCATGCACGATCACCCGCAGACCGGCATCGCGCAGCGTTTCGGCCAGGCGCATGGCCTGGCGCTGGCCTGCGTCGTCCATGTGCAGTATGTAGACCTCGCACTCGGGCGGTGCGCTGGGCGGCGCATCCTGCAGCCAGAGATCGAGCAAGCGCTCCAGACCGATGGCAAAACCGGCCGCCGGACTGGGTCGCCCGCCCAACAGGGCGAACAGGTCATCATAGCGTCCGCCGCCACAGACCGTGCCCTGGGCACCGAGCCGATCGGTGACCCATTCGAATACGGTCAGGTTGTAGTAATCCAGCCCGCGCACCAGCCGCGGATTCAGGCGATAGGCAATGCCGGCATCATCCAGGCGCGCGCGCACGCCGTCGAAGTGGGCGCGGGATTCGGCGCCCAGAAAGGCGTCCAGACGCGGTGCCGCGTCCGCCATGGCCTGCAGATCCGGATTCTTGGTATCCAGCACCCGCAGCGGATTGCTGTACAAACGTCGGCGCGCATCATCGTCGAGAATGTCACGATGCTGCTCGAGGTGGGCAATCAGGGCCGCGCGATGCGCCTGGCGCTCGGGCGCCTGACCCAGGCTGTTGAGCTCCAGGCGTACGTCCCGCAGACCCAGCCTGCGCCACAACCGGGCCAGCATGATGATGTGCTCAGCATCGATATCGGGGCCGGCCAGACCCAGCGCCTCGATGCTGATCTGGTGAAACTGACGGTAGCGCCCACGCTGGGGCCGCTCGTGACGAAACACCGGCCCCAGCGTGTAAAGCCGCTGCGGCCGATCATAGACCAGGCTATGCTCGATGGCCGCGCGCACCACGCCGGCGGTGAATTCCGGCCGCAGGGTGAGCGCCTCGCCATTCAGGCTGTCGATGAAGGAATACATCTCCTTTTCGACAATGTCCGTGACTTCGCCGATGCCGCGAGTGAACAGCCGCGTGTGCTCGAGCACGGGCGTGCGCATCTGCCGATAGCCGTAGGTGGCGGCCCAGCCGCGCAGGCAGTCTTCGAGCGCCAGCCACTCATGGCTGGTGTCGGGCAAAACATCCTTCATGCCGGTAATGGCACGCAGCTTCTGAAAATCCTGGCTCATGGTTTCAACTGTCTGTTGCACGATCGTCATCCGACGCTGGCGGTGCGTGCGCAGGGTCCGGTGTGCCATAGCGGTTGCGGACGTAATCGTCCACGATCTGCTTGAAGGCATCGGCAATACCGTCCCCCTTGAGCGTCACGGTACGCTGCCCGTCGACGTAAACGGGGGCTACGGCCACTTCACCGGTGCCGGGCAGGCTGATGCCGATGTCGGCGTGCTTGCTTTCGCCCGGTCCGTTGACCACGCAGCCCATCACGGCCACGTTCATGGTCTCCACGCCGGGGTAGCGGTGCTTCCATTCCGGCATCTGTTCGCGCAGGTAGCGCTGGATGCTGTCCGCGAGCTCCTGGAACACGGTGCTGCTGGTGCGCCCGCAACCGGGGCAAGCGACCACCATGGGCGTGAAGGCGCGCAAGCCCATGGTTTGCAGGATTTCCTGCGCCACCACGACTTCGCGGCTGCGATCGCCGCCTGGCTCGGGCGTGAGCGAGATGCGGATGGTATCGCCGATGCCTTCCTGCAGCAGCACGGCCAGGGCCGCCGTCGAGGCGACGATGCCCTTGCTGCCCATGCCCGCCTCGGTCAGGCCCAGGTGCAAGGGGTAATCGCAACGCGAGGCCAGGTCGCGATACACCGTGATCAGGTCCTGCACATGGCTGACCTTGCACGACAGCGCGATGGCATCGCCCGCAAGGCCCAAAGCCTCTGCCCGCTGCGCGTTGCTGATCGCCGACACGACGAGCGCGTCGCGCATGACGGTCTGGGCATCCCAGGGCCGTGGGCGGGCCGCGTTTTCATCCATCATGCGCGCCAGCAGCTCCTGATCCAGGCTGCCCCAGTTCACGCCGATGCGGATGGGTTTTTCATGGCGGCACGCGACCGCTATCATCTGGGCGAAGTTGTCATCGCGTCGCCGCCCGCCGCCCATGTTGCCCGGATTGATGCGGTATTTGGACAGCGCCTGCGCGCACCCGGGAAATTCGGTGAGCAGGCGATGGCCGTTGTAATGAAAATCACCCACCAGCGGCACGCTGACGTTCATGCGATCGAGACGCTCGCGGATGTCGGGCACGGCGCGCGCGGCATCCGGCGTGTTGACCGTGATGCGCACCAGCTCCGAGCCCGCCTGCGCCAGCGCCGCCACTTGCCGGGCCGTGGCCGCAGCGTCGGCGGTGTCGGTATTCGTCATGGACTGGACCACGATGGGCGCGCCGCCGCCCAGGCGCACCCTGTGGTTGCCCCAGCGCACCACCATGCTGCGCGTGGCATGACGCACGGCAGCGCCCACGGGTAGCGGGCGGACACGAGCCTGACCAGGAACACTCATTTCTTCAAGGACTTGAGCCAATCGAACACGAGCCAGGTGTCGGGTATCCAACCGCGCTGGATCGCATACAGTACCGCCGCCAGAATCACGGCCAGGATGATGAACGGCCACCCCCAGTGGCCCCGCGGTGTATCCTCGTCCATCGAGACACTGGCCGGTTCACGCGGCCCACCGGTCTGCGTGAGCGCCCCTGCGCGCGCAGAGTGGCCCGTCAGCGCATCCAGGCGCGCCAGCACGGGCGCGTCGTCGGCACCCAGATAGCGGGCATAGTTGCGCACCAGCCCACGCAGGGACATGCCGGTGGGAAGGCGCTCCCAGTCCTCCGCTTCAAGCGCCGCGATCTGGCGCTGGGAATACTTGAGCCGCATGCTGACTGCGGCCAGGCTCAGGCCTTGTTCCTTCCTGAGGCTGCACAGGTACGCGCCCAGCGCCGTCGCCTCGACCGGCTGCACCGGGTCCGATGCGGCGATGATGGGTTCTTCGGTCATGATCGCACCTCGGCAAGGGGGGAAATGACGGCGCGCTGCGGCTGGCGCTGCGCGACGCGCGTGCGGTCCTTGATTTCTCCCGCCAACTGGCCGCAGGCCGCCGCGATGTCATCGCCGCGCGTCTTGCGCACCGTGGTGACGATGCCGGCGTCCATGAGCCGGCGCGCAAACAGGCGGATGCGGCTGGCCGGCGAGCAGCGCAAGCCTGATTCGGGAAAGGGATTGAAGGGGATCAGGTTCAGTTTGCAGCGCACCTGGCGCGCGACCTGAATCAGCTGGCGCGCCTGCGCGTCGCCATCGTTGATGCCGTCCAGCATCACGTATTCGAAAGTGATGAAATCGCGGGGCGCGCGTTCGAGATACCGGTTGCACGCCGCCAGCAGCTCGGCCAGCGGATACTTGCGGTTCAGCGGCACCAGACGGTCGCGCAAGGCATCGTCCGGCGCATGCAGGGACACCGCCAACGCCACCGGGCAATCTTCGCGCAGACGATCCATCATGGGCACGACGCCCGAGGTGGAGACAGTCACGCGCCGGCGCGACAGGCCATAAGCGTTGTCATCGAGCATGATGCGCAAGGCCGCCAGAACCTGGTCGTAGTTCAGCAGCGGCTCGCCCATGCCCATCATGACGACGTTGCTGATGCTGCGCTCGCCGTCCTGCAGGGCCCTGCCGCTGCGCGCCTGCGCAGGCGCTTGCGCCAGCGTGCGCCCGGCATACCAGAGCTGGGCGATGATTTCGGCTGTGGTGAGATTGCGATTGAAGCCCTGATAACCCGTGGCGCAGAACGCGCAGGCCACGGCGCAGCCGGCCTGGCTGGAGATGCACAGGGTGCCGCGCTCGTCTTCCGGAATGAAGACGGTTTCCACCGCGTTGCCGCCGCCCACATCGAACAACCACTTGCGCGTGCCGTCGGAAGACACCTGGCCGGCCGATACGGCGGGCACCTGCACGCAGCACTGCCCGGCCAGCTGCGCGCGAAAGTCGCGCGCCAGATCCGTCATGGCGTCGAAAGACGCTTCGTGGCGCTGGTGCACCCAGCGCATCAGCTGGCGCGCCCGGAAAGGCTTGCCGCCCAGGCGCGCGACGAACGCCTGCAGCGCGGCCGCATCCAGCCCCAGCAGGTTGCTGGGGCTGGATGCGACGCTGTCAGGAGCGCTCATGGCCATGGCGAAAGAGTGCACTGCGCGCCATCAGCGGCTGCAGATCTGGCTTTCCGGGAAGAAGAAGGCCACTTCGACGGCAGCCGTCTCGGGGGAATCCGACCCGTGCACGGCATTGGCGTCGATGCTTTCGGCAAAATCGGCACGGATGGTGCCCGCCGCCGCTTCCTTGGGATTGGTGGCGCCCATGAGCTCGCGATTGCGCGCGATGGCGTTTTCACCTTCCAGCACCTGGACGAAGACCGGGCCCGAGACCATGAACTCGACCAGATCCTTGTAGAATGGGCGCGCCTTGTGCACGGCGTAGAAGCGCTCGGCTTCGCTGCGCGACAATTGCTGCAGGCGCGCCGCCACGACGGTCAGGCCGGCCTGCTCGAAGCGGGCCACGATCTGGCCGATGACGTTTTTGCCGACGGCGTCGGGCTTGATGATGGAAAGCGTGCGTTCGATAGCCATGGGTAAGGACTTCCGGAAATGTTATCTTGGTTGAATTGAAAGCTATTGATTTTACCATGTCGGCCCGGAACTGCCCGACGGCAAAATGCTTAAAATGGAACCCCGCCCACACCCTTCCCGATGAACGACACTGCCCTCATGATGCCTTCCGCCGACGAACTCCCGAAAAGCTTTGAACCCGATGTGATCGAAAAACGCTGGTATGCCCACTGGGAGGCGCAAGGCCTGTTTCGGGCCGGCCGCCACGTCGAGACCGACCATCCGCAAGGCCGCGCACCCTTCGTCATCCAGTTCCCGCCGCCCAACGTGACGGGCACCCTGCACATGGGCCACGCCTTCAACCAGACCATCATGGACGGCCTGGTGCGCTACCACCGCATGTGCGGTGCCGACACCGTGTTCGTGCCGGGTACGGATCATGCGGGTATCGCCACGCAGATCGTCGTGGAGCGCCAGCTCGATGCGCAGCACATCTCGCGCCATGCCCTGGGTCGCGAGAAATTCCTCGAGCGCGTCTGGCAGTGGAAGCATACATCGGGCAGCGCCATCACGAACCAGTTCCGCCGCCTGGGCGCCTCGGCCGCCTGGGAGCGCGAGTATTTCACCATGGACGACGCGCTCTCGGCGGGCGTGCGCGAAACGTTTGTGCGGCTGTACGACCAGGGCCTGATCTACCGCGGCAAACGTCTGGTGAACTGGGATCCGGCCCTGGGCACGGCAGTCTCCGACCTGGAAGTCGTCAGCGCCGAGGAAGACGGCCATCTGTGGGAAATCCGCTATCCGCTCGAAACGCCGGTCGATGGGCGCACGCACCTGGTGGTCGCCACGACCCGGCCCGAAACCATGCTGGGCGACGTGGCCCTCATGGTACACCCCGAGGATACACGCTACCGCCACCTGGTCGGCCAGCACGTCATCCTGCCGCTGGTCGGACGCCGCCTGCCCATCATCGCGGATGATTATGTCGATCCCGAGTTCGGCACGGGCGTGGTCAAGGTCACGCCGGCGCACGATTTCAACGACTATGCCGTGGGGCAACGCCACAGCCTGGCGGCAATATCCATCCTCACCCTGGATGCGCATATCGCCGACACCGCACCCGAGGCCTATCGTGGCTTGGAGCGCTTTGCCGCGCGCGAGCGCATCGTGGCCGACCTGCAGGCCCAGGACGCCCTGCAGGCGGTCCGGGCCCACCGCCTGATGGTGCCCCGCGGCGATCGCAGCAATACCGTCATCGAGCCCATGCTCACCGACCAGTGGTTCGTGGCCATGAGCAAGCCGGCGCCCGAAGGCAGCCTGCACCCGGGCAAGAGCATCACCCAAGTGGCGCTGGATGCGGTGGCGCAGGGTGACATCCGCTTTTTCCCGGAAAACTGGACCAACACCTACAACCAGTGGCTGGAAAACATCCAGGACTGGTGCATCTCGCGCCAGCTGTGGTGGGGTCACCAGATTCCGGCTTGGTACAGCGAAGACGGCCGCCTCTTCGTCGCCCGCGACGAGGAGGAGGCGCGCGCCCGGGCCCGAGCGATCGGGGTGGACGGCCCGCTGCGCCGCGACGAGGACGTGCTCGACACCTGGTTCTCCTCCGCGCTGGTGCCCTTCACCACCATGGGCTGGCCGCAGGACACGCCCGATCTCGAACGCTATCTGCCCTCCAGCGTGCTGGTGACGGGCTTCGACATCATCTTCTTCTGGGTCGCGCGCATGGTGATGATGAGCCTGCACCTCACGGGCAAGATTCCCTTCCGCCATGTTTACGTGCACGGGCTGGTGTGCGACATGAACGGCAAGAAGATGAGCAAGTCGCGCGGCAACACCATCGATCCCGTGGATTTGATCGACGGCATCAGCCTGGAGGCCCTGCTCGAAAAACGCACCAGCGGCCTGATGAACCCGCGTCAGGCGGACGCCATCCGCAAGCAGACCCGAAAAGATTACCCCGACGGCTTTCCAGCCTACGGCACAGACGCCTTGCGCTTCACCATGGCGGCGTATGCCAGCCTGGGCCGCAACATCAACTTCGACCTCAAGCGCTGCGAAGGCTATCGCAATTTCTGCAACAAGCTGTGGAACGCCAGCCGCTTCGTGCTGATGAATACCGAGACGCAGATGACGGGGGATGCGGGCCTGCCGCAGGCCGGCGATGCGGCGCTGTCGTTTGCCGACCGCTGGATCATCAGCCGCCTGCAGGATCTCGCACAAGGCGTGGCGCGCGGCTTTGCCGACTACCGCTTCGACAACATCGCCAATGCCCTGTACCACTTCATCTGGGACGAATACTGCGACTGGTACCTCGAGCTGGCCAAGGTGCAGCTGCAGCACGGCAGCCCGGCGCAGCAGCAAGCCACGCGCCGCACCCTCATCCACGTCTTGGAAACCATTCTTCGCCTCGCGCACCCCGTGATCCCTTTCATCACGGAAGAACTCTGGCAGAAAGTATCGCTAGTGGCCGGCAAGCGCACGGCAGCGCAGGCCGCAAGCATTTCCGTGCAGCCCTACCCACAGGAAGACGCTGCAAGGCGCGATGGCGATGCGGTGCAGGCCATGCTCGTCCTGCAGCAGCAGGTGGACGCCATTCGCGCCCTGCGCAGCGAGATGGGTTTGGCGCCGGGGCAGCGCGTCCCATTGGTGGCCCAGGGCGATGCCGACATGCTCACGCGCAACCAGCCCTATCTCTTGGCCCTGGCGCGCCTGGAGACCGTGCGCATCGTCGATGCCCTGCCCGATGTCGGGGCGCCGGTACAAGTCGTGGGCGACACCCGCCTGATGCTGGAAGTCCACATCGACCGAGACGCCGAACGCCAGCGCCTGGAACGGGAACTGGCGCGCCTGCAGACAGAGATCGACAAGGCCGGCGGCAAGCTGGCCAACCAGGCCTTCGTCGCCAAGGCCCCGGCGGCCGTGGTGGCGCAGGAACGCGCCCGCCTGGCGGACTTCAGCGCAACGCAGGAAAAGATCAGAGAGCAACTGGCCCGGCTGGCGGGCTAGCGTTCGGGCATCTGCGTCGGAGGGCTCGCCAGCACGATCTCATCTTCGGGCGACAGCAGGCCCTGCCGGCGTGCATGCGCAATCAGATCGGGGCGCCGCGCCTGGGTCAGACGCAAAGAGCAGTCGCGCCGCCAGCGCGCGATGCGCGCATGGTCGCCCGACAGCAGCACCGCCGGCACGGGCAGTCCCTGCCAGCACTCGGGCCGGGTGTAGTGTGCGCTGTCCAGCAACCCGCACAGATCGGGCTGAAAGGAATCCTGCGCGGCGGACTCGGCGTGGCCCAGCACGCCGGGCAAGAGACGCAGCACGCTGTCCATCACGGCCAGCGCGGCGATCTCGCCACCCGACAACACGAAATCTCCCAGGGAGACTTCCGCGCTCACGCAGCGATCGATGAAACGCTGGTCCACGCCTTCGTAGCGTCCGCAGACCAGGATGCAGCCCGTCCCTTGCGCGAATGTCTGGGCCATCCCCTGGGTGAACACGCTGCCCGTCGGGCTCAGAAGGATGACGGGTGCCTCCGCGTCGCCGCGCCGGGCCTGCGCGGCGCGCACGGCGCGCGCCAGCGGATCGGCCTGCATCACCATGCCGGGCCCGCCGCCATAGAGCCGGTCGTCGACGCGACGATGGATATCTTCGGTGAAATCGCGCGGGTTCCAGACCTGCAGGGACCACCGGCCCTGCGCATGGGCGCGACCGCTCACGCCCTGGGTGCACAAGGGCGTGAACATATCGGGAAACAGGGAAATCACGTCAAAGCGCATGCGCGCCTCATTCCACCGGCCAGTGGCTCAACAAGCGGCGCGCGGGCAGATCGACCGTGTGCACGTGCGCGGCCACGAACGGCACCAGCTCTTCGCGCACGCGGCCTTTCGCATCCAGGCAGGCCTGCACGCTGCCGTCCGGCAGCTCGTGCTGGCGCAGCACGCGCAGGATGCCGTGCGCGCCATTGTCCATCACCGAATGGACCTCGCCCAGCAAGGCGACCTGAGGGCCGTCGTCTGCAGTTTTCTCACCATACACACGGCAGCCGATCAGATCCACCCAATAATATTCGTCGCCCTGCGTCGGGGGGAAATCCGCGCGGCGCAGGCAGACGGACCAGCCGCGCAACGCCAGCGCCGCATCGCGGTCTGCGACGCCGTCGAGCTGCGCGATCACGAGCGCACCATGCAGCCGGCTCTGCTGCACTCGCACACGGCGCGTGGACGACACAACGCCCGCAGCCGGTGTGGCAGCGGGCGATGCGAGCACCCAGTGGGATGCGGCGAGCAGGCCGGGGGCACCATCGGAATAGGGCTGGATGCGCAGCCAGCCGCGCACGCCGTGCGCGCCCGCGACGCGCCCCAACGTGATCAAGGTGTCTGACGCCGGCGCAGCGCCCGTCCCGGCCGTGCCCATTGTGTCGTGACCATCCTGCCGTGCCCGCCCGATAGCGGGCCGGTCAGGCGGCGGTGGCCTGCGCCTTGTATTCCTTGATCAGGCGCGCCACAGCGGGGGAAACCTGGGCGCCGCAGTCGATCCAGTGATTCACGCGATCCAGCGCCAGCCGGACACCTTCCTGCCCGTCACCTGCCAGCGGGTTGTAAAAACCCAGGCGCTCGATGAAGCGGCCATCACGACGGTTGCGCGCATCTGCGGCAACGACATTGTAAAACGGGCGCTTTTTCGAGCCACCACGGGTCAAGCGAACCACAACCATGGATAATCCTTTGAATTCGTTGTGCAAAGTCGCGTATTTTAACACCGCGCCGGGAAAGCACGCAAGCGATCCGCTCAGGCGGGCTGCGCCTGCCGGGCCGTCAGCGGGCTCACGTTGTTGCGCGCCGCAATATACTCGGGACGCGGCGTCAGGCCACACCGGGGTGCATCCAGCGCATTCTCCATGCTGTTATACACCATGAAGACATTGGCGCGCGGCCAGGGCGAAATATTGCCCGCCGATCCGTGCATGGTATTGCAATCGAACAGGATGACGGAACCGGCGCGCGCGATCACCGGTTCGATGCCGCCCTGCTCGACCAGCAGGCGCAGGCTGAGCGGATCCGGAACGCCGTATTCCTGCTGGCGCAGCGAGACCTTGTAATGCTCGTCCGGCGTTTCCCCGACGCAGGAGATGAATTGGGTATGCGAGCCGGGCACCAGCATCAGCGGGCCGTTGCAGGCGTTGTTGTCGGTGAGCAGCACCGAGCAGCTCAGCGCGCGCATGGTCGGCATGCCGTCTTCCACATGCCAGGTTTCGAAGTCGGAGTGCCAGTAGAACTCCTTGCCCTTGAAGCCGGGCTTGTAGTTGATGCGCGACTGGTGGATATACACTTCCGAGCCCAGGATCTGGCGCGCTGCGTCGAGCAGGCGCGGATCGCGCGCCAACGCGTCGATGCGGGCACTGAGCTCATGAACCCGGAACACGGAGCGGATCTCCTGGCCTTGGGGTTCGATGACGGCTTCCGGCAGCCGTGCCACGTCAGCATCGCCGCGCAGCGCGTCCATTTCGGCCAGCAGCCCGGCCACTTCCTGCGCATCGAAAAGATCCGGCAAGACCAGGAAGCCCTGGTCTTCGTAGCGCGCCAGTTGCGCGCGACTGAGCGCATGGGCGTACTCGCCCGCGCCATAGACGACAGGATCCTGGCGCGTGATGATGGCCGCGCCCCTGTCCGTGCGTGATGGATAGTAATCATTCATCGTGAATTCCTCGCAAAAACCGCCCGACGCCGTCAGGCGCTCTCTGTCACGAGCGGGTAGACGCCCTCCCCGTCGTGTACTTCCGTGCCGGTCAGCGGCGGGTTGAAGACGCAGATCACGCGCAGCGGTTGCGTCCCCCCGCGCAGCCAGTGCTCGTCATGCGCATCCAGGGCATACACCACGCCGGGGCCCAAAGCGTACTTGCGCCCGTCGGCCACGGTCTCGATTTCGCCGTCGCCCTCGATGCACCAGACCGCTTCCAGGTGGTTCTGGTAATGAATATGCGTTTCCGTACCGGGAAAGATGATGGTTTCATGGAACGAGAAGCCCATGCCGTCCTTTTTCAGCAACACGCGTCGGCTTACCCAGTTCTCCGTGCGGATCTCGCCATCCGTTCCGATCACATCCCTGACATTTCTGACAATCATTGTTCATGCTCCCTTCAGGTTCAGAATGCGGCTGTGCACGCCCTGCTCGTGCAGGACTTCCGCCACGCTGCGCTCGATGATGTCCAGGCCCAGATCCAGCGTCTCGTCCGGCGTCGTCAGCGCGGGCAGCAACTTGAGCACCTCATCGCGCGCACCCGATGTTTCGATGACCAGGCCATGGCCGAAGGCACGCTGGGCGAACAGCGCGGCCAGCTCGGGTCGGCTCTCGCACGCCAGGCCTTGCATGAGGCCCCGGCCACGCACCACCAGCCCAGCCTGCGGATGACGGCGCGCCAGCAGGCGCAGGCGCTCCTGCACGCGCGTGCCCTTGGCTTGCGTGGCATGGGCAAAGGCATCGTCGGCCCAGTAGGTCTCGAGCGCCAGGGCGGCGGTGACGAAGGCCATGTTGTTGCCGCGGAAGGTGCCGCTGTGCGCGCCGGGCTTCCAGACGTCCAGCTCGGGGCGCAGCAGCACCAGCGACATGGGCAAGCCATACCCCGACAACGACTTGGACAGCGTGACGATGTCGGGCGAAATGCCCAGCGGCTCGAAACTAAAGAAGGTGCCCGTGCGCCCGCAGCCCGCCTGGATGTCGTCCACGATCAGCAGCATGTCATGCGCACGGCACAAGGCCTCGAGCTTTCTGAGCCACTGGCCCGAGGCGACATTGACGCCGCCCTCGCCCTGGATGGTTTCCACGATGACGGCCGCCGGCTTGTCCAGCCCGCTGCTGTTGTCTTCCAGTAGACGGGATAGCCATTTCGTCGTATCCACGCCCGTGCCCAGGTAGCCGTCATAAGGCATGAAGCTGGCGTTGCCCAGCGCCACGCCCGCGGCCTCGCGAAACTTGGCATTGGCGGTCACGGCCAGCGAACCGCCGCTCACACCATGGAAGCCATGCGTGAAGCTGATGATGTTCTGCCGGCCCGTGACCTGGCGCGCAATCTTCAGGGCCGCCTCGACGGCGTTGGTGCCGGTGGGACCGGTGAACTGCAGCCGGTAATCCATGCCACGTGGCTTGAGCAGGCGCGTTTCCATCGTTTCCAGGAACGCCTTCTTGGCCGTGGTCGCCATGTCCAGGCCATGGACTACGCCGTCCGCCAGCAGGTAATCCAGCAGGGCCTGCTTGAAGACCGGGTTGTTGTGACCGTAGTTCAGAGTGCCGGCACCGCTGAAGAAATCGATGTATTCACGTCCCTGCGCGTCGGTCAGAATGGATCCCTGCGCCTTGTTGAAGACGACCGGGAAGGAGCGCACGTAGCCGCGCACTTCGGACTCCAGGCGTTCGAAAATTTCAAGATCATTGTTCATGTACTTTTTCCTCCAGTCGTTCAAGATTCATGGGGCCGATGCGAAGCAAGCGCTCGTCTTCATGCGCCTGCTGACCGAACAGGTGCGGCGCGAAGAGCGCGCTTTCCTGCACCGTGGCCTGCGTAGCGCGGGCAATATGGCCGAACAGCCGCCGCGAAGGCAGGTTCTCGGGCCCCACCGTGGTTTCAAGGGTATGGACGTCGCGCAGCCCGCGGCGCTGCAAAAGATGGCGCAGCATGGCCTGCCCCAGGCCGCGGCCGCGTGCCTGTGCATGCACCGCCACTTGCCAGACGAACAACACGCCGTCGCGCTCTGGGTGCAGGTAGGCCGACACGAAGCCGAGCAGCCGGGCCTCTTCACGCGCCACGACACAGGTGCGCGAGAAGTGCTCGCTGAGCAGCAGATAGGTGTAGATGGAATTCAGATCCAGCGGGGGACACTGGCCTATCAATGCGTGGATGGCATGCCCGTCTTCCTTGACTGGCTGCGCCAGTTCAATGGTTGACATGCGAAATTTTCCTTTCAATCAATAACAACACAAATGAATCGCTTCAAAATCATTTCGACTCGAATCATAAGCACTACGAAAGGAACTGTCAAACCTGGGTTATAATCGCATGATTTCTTGTAAATCAACGACTTATAAAGCAAACAAGCGCGCGAAGGCCTGCGATTTGCCAAAATTCAGCAAATCGCGTCTATATGTAAATAATTGCTACGTAATGAACGAACCTCAGCGCCGCCGGATCAGGTGCAGCAGGCCCGCGCTCGCGGCATCAAGCTGCTGCGCAAGCAGCGTATTGCCGCTTTGCGCGCAAAACGCCTGAAAATCGCTGCCCGCATGCGTGTCCGTCGTCAGCACGCGCAGAACCTGGCCCGACGCCATGCCGGCCAGTGCCTTTTTCGCCCGCAATATGGGCAGCGGGCACTTCAGGCCGCTGGCATCGACAACGACATCGGCCGCGATATTGGCCATATCGGAAACATCGGAAGGAGTCATGAGAATCACCTCGCGCCGTGCTCAGGCCGGGAGTCGTTCGAGCACCCAGGCATGTACGCCATCCAGCGCGGCCGGCAGTTCGGCCACATTGCTACCGCCCCCCATGGCCATGTCCGGGCGCCCGCCGCCTTTACCGCCAACGCGGCGTGCGACCATGGCCACCAACTCGCCGGCCTTGACGCAGCCCACCAGGTCCGGCGTCACGCCGGCCACGAGGTTGATGCGATCCTGCGCCACGCTGGCCAGAACGACCACGGCGGACTTGAGCTTATCCCGGGCCTGGTCGGCCATGCTGCGCAGTGCGCGCGCGTCCAGGCCTTCCAGCGTGCCCACGAGCAGCCGGGCCTCGCCCGGCAGGGCAATCGCCTGATCCATGAGCGCGCCGCCTGCGGCCGAGGCCAGCCTGTCCTTGAGCTGATCGCGTTCGCGCTCCAGCGTGCGCAATTGCTGCTGCAAATGCCCGATACGCCCCACCAGGCCATCCGACGGCGTGTGCAGGGCTTCCGAGGCGGCGTCCAGCGTCTGCTCGACACCATGCAGCCAGGTGAGCGCCGGCACGCCCGTCACCGCTTCCACCCGGCGCACGCCCGCGGCCACGCCGCTTTCCGACACGATCTTGAACAGGCCAATGTCACCAGTGCGCGCGACGTGCGTGCCGCCGCACAGCTCGCGCGAGGAACCGATGTCGAGCACGCGCACCGTGTCCTCGTATTTTTCCCCGAACAAGGCCATGGCCCCTTCGGCCAGCGCCGCATCGTGCGCCATGAGGCGCACGCGCACGGCCTGGTTCTCGAGAATCTCGGCGTTCACCTTGTCTTCGACGGCGCGAATCTGCGCCGCGCTGACGGGCGCGTCGTGCGAGAAGTCGAACCGCGTGCGCTGCGCATCCACCAGGGAGCCGCGCTGCTGGACATGGGCGCCGAGCACTTCGCGCAAAGCCTTGTGCATCAGGTGCGTGGCCGAGTGATTGCGCATGATGTGGGTGCGGCGGGCCGCATCCACGCAGGCGTGTACCGTGTCGCCCAGCGCCAGCGCACCGCTGCGCAGACGCCCTTCATGACCGAAGACCTGCTTCTGGATCTTGCGCGTATCTTCGACGTCGAAGACCTGCGCATCATCGCGCATCAGCACGCCCGCATCGCCGACCTGCCCGCCCGATTCGGCGTAGAACGGCGTTTCGTCGAGCACGACCACCGCCTGCTCGCCCGCCGCGATGCGGTCGACCGGGCTGCCGTCGACATACAGGGCGGTGATGCGCCCGCGGGTCTGCAGATGTGCGTAGCCCTCGAATTGCGTAGGTACGCCGTCATACTCCAGCGCCGCCTCGCCCTGGAACTTGCCAGCCGCGCGCGCCTGTTCGCGCTGCTGCGCCATAGCCTGCTCAAAGCCATCGAGATCTACCTTCACCCCGCGCTCACGGCAGATGTCGGCCGTGAGATCGACCGGAAAGCCGTAGGTGTCGTACAGCGTGAACAGGGTCTGCCCGTCCAGCTGCCCGCCATCGGGAACTGCGGCCAGCGCCACTTCCAGGATCTTCATGCCGTGCTCCAGCGTCATGCCGAAGCGCAATTCCTCTTGTTCCAGCACCTGGGCGATGCGCGCCCGCTGCGCAACCAGCTCGGGATAGGCATCGCCCATGAGCGTCACCATGTCCGGCACCAGGCGATGGAAGAAAGGCTGCGTCTGGCCCAGCTTGTGCCCATGACGCAAGGCGCGCCGGATGATGCGGCGCAACACATAGCCCCGTCCTTCGTTGCCGGGAATCACGCCGTCCGTGACCAGGAAGCAACAGGCGCGAATATGGTCGGCAATCACCTTCAGGGAAGAGGCCGCGAGGTCCGTCGCGCCCGTTTCCCGCGCCGCCGCGCGGATCAGCGACTGGAAGAGATCGATCTGATAGTTCGAGTTGACGTGCTGCAAGACGGCGGCCATGCGCTCCAGCCCCATGCCCGTATCCACGCAGGGGCTGGGCAGCGGATGCAGCGTGCCCTGCGCATCGCGGTTGAACTGCATGAACACGAGGTTCCAGATCTCGATGTAGCGGTCGCCATCCTCTTCAGGCGATCCCGGTGGGCCGCCCCAGACCTCGGGGCCATGATCGTAGAAGATCTCGGAACACGGGCCGCAGGGACCGGTATCGGCCATCTGCCAGAAATTGTCCGACACATAGCGCTGCCCTTCCTTGTCGCCGATGCGCACGATGCGTTCGGCGGGCACGCCGATTTCTTCGGCCCAGATGCGCCAGGCTTCGTCATCTTCGTGGTAGACCGTGACCCAGAGCCGCTCGGCCGGCAGGCCATAGACCCCGGTGAGCAGCGCCCAGGCGTAGGCAATGGCGTCGCGCTTGAAGTAATCGCCGAAGCTGAAATTTCCCAGCATCTCGAAGAAAGTGTGGTGGCGCGCCGTATAGCCGACGTTTTCGAGATCGTTGTGCTTGCCCCCGGCGCGCACGCAGCGCTGCGCCGAGACGGCACGGACATAGGGGCGCGTTTCCTTGCCCGTGAACACATCCTTGAACTGCACCATGCCGGCGTTGGTAAACAGCAGAGTGGGATCGTTGTGGGGTACGAGCGATGACGACGGCACCACCTGATGCCCGCGGGACTCGAAAAAGGACAGAAAGGCACGACGGATGTCAGAGGTCTTCATTGAGCAAGCGCTTGAAAGAATGGGCAACGTTTGATTATAGAGGCAGGCGCAAAGTCTGTCCGCCGCCTTCGCTGCCACCATTCGCTGCCGCCGGTCCGCAGCCCCGCCCCGCGCTCAGTCCACGCAGAGATAGCCGCGTGTGATCCCGCGCGACGAAGCCGCATCACCACCTTCGGAAAACGGCACGGTGGCCGCGCCTGGCGGACAGCTGCAGCTACCCGTCGCCGGGTTGGCGGAGCTGCGCCCTTCGGGCGTGAAGCACCCATGGTTGCTGTTCAGCGAATAGCCGCCCGATGAGCGCACGGCCGGCATCCAGAAGCCGTAATGGCAATACAGCAGGCCGCCGCGCTGGTCGCGCGCCACGGCACCGTCCTCTTCGCACAGCGTCCACCAACTGGCTTCGCCGGCCACGAACAAGTGCTCTTGTGCGCGCAGCGAAGCGCCGACGAGCACGTCGCCGGCCACGCTCGCATCCGACTGGAATTGCGGGTCACGCCAGTCACCGACGCGCAGGAAATCAAAATGATCTCCGGCGAGCCCCAGCACCACCGTACCTGCGGGCAGCACAGGACCGTCCGGCAGCGGATTGGGATAGCGCGCCGCCGGCCCCTGCACCCAGCCGGGTGCGGCGGGCTGAACGGCGGCACCCAGGCCCTGGGCCGCTACCAACCACTCCGCCACCATAGCCGCATCGACCTGCCCGCGCGCATCCAGGAAAGGCTGAGCGGAGTACACGACGGGACTGATGCGGCAGGGCCGCTCGGGACAGTGACCATCGCGCAGCACGAAAACACCCGCCGAGCCTACGGGGCGGACCTGCAGGGGAAAGCCGGCCGGCAGCAGGCCCGCTGCCTTGAGCTCGGCCAGCGTCGGCGCGCGCCAATCGGCATAGCCCTGATCCTGCAGCTGGCCGGCGGCACCGCCCTCGCGCAGGACTGGCGCATGGCGGATCACGTAGTCCTGGGCCGCGCGCTGGGCAACACGCATCCAGGCAGCGACTGCCTGCGCTTGCGCATCCTGCAGACGATTGACCATGGCCCGGCTCGCCCACAGGGCCAGCAGACCCGCCAGCGCGGCGGCCAGCGCGAGTTCGACGATGACGGCACCCCTTTGCCCGGCCATGGCCACGCCTCAGCCGATGGTGAACACGAAGGTGTTCACATCGCCCTTTTCGCAGGCCGACTCGGCCGTCACCGCGTTGTAGGACAGGCTGTCGTTCTTGACCGGTGTCGCCGCTTCGCCGGCACCGATCTTGATGGTGCGCACGACGCGCTGCATCACGGAAGCCAGCGCCGGGCAGGCGGCATGGTTGACCTTGCTGAGCGTCAGGCTGAATTCCGCACCGCCCTCCTCCTTGTCGACCGTGACCGTGCCCTCATTGCCCAGCCCGTGCTGGACCTGCACACTCTCGCCCGAGCCGCTCACGGTGAACAGGCCGGAATCCCGTACCGCATTGGCGAGATTGACGGTCTTGATGGTCGTGTACGGCGTGTCCGTACCCGGCTGGGCGTTGATCTGGGTCTGCAGCACGAAGCGCGCCAGCTCTTCGCCGACCTTGGGCACCTTGTTCTCGATGACATAAGCGCCCACGGCCGGTATGGCGATGATGGCCAGCAGCAGCACGATGGCCGTCACGATCGAGACCTCGATGAGGGAAAAACCCGCCTGAGGGCCAGCCCGGTGATGCTGCGGCGCAATGACGGTGACATGCGTCATGATGAATCTCCTGAAATAGGACAACAGGGATGAAACGGTGGCCGCCGCCTAGGGCAGGCCACCGGGGGAAGTCGCGAAATACAGGGACAGGGCCCGGCGCAGTTCGTCGATCACGGCGTAATGCCACAAGACCAGACCCAGCAGGACGGCCAGGCCGCCCAGCAGCAACAGCCAGCGCAACGCATGCGCCTGGCGCGCCACCTTTTCCAGGATGTGGCGCCGGATGCGCTCGCGCGCCAGCTCGAGGCCGGGCCGCAAGCCCCGGGCGAGCACCATGTCGCCCGCGAACCAGAGCTGTTCGGCCGTGAACAGGCCCGTGTCCAGCGTGCGGATACCCATGATGCCGGCGTCCAGGCGCTGCAGCATGCGATCGACATGATCCGCGAGCCAGGGACTGGCGCCGGCGCGCTGGCGCAGGAGCGCGTTGCGCAGGCGTATCGATTCCTCTTCCTCATTGCCCAGAGCCACGATCAGGAAGGACAGGAAGCGCAGGGCCTGCACCTGGCGGTACACATCCCACCACAGCACGCGGTCCAGTATGCGGCGCAAGCGCCCGCGCAGATGCGTGAAGGAAGCGGCCAGCAGTACGCCCGCGCCGGCAAAGCCGACCAGGCCGGCCGTGGCATGCGCCTGGACTGCGGCGGCAAAGGCCAGCAGGGCCTGCGTGCGGCGCCCGTAGTAGTCGGGAGGCACGAAGGCGAAGGTATCGAGCAGCCGCGGGACGGTGAAGCCGGGCACCGCCAGCACTACAGCCACCACCAGCCCAAACGACAGCAGTGCGGGCCACAGCAGGCTGGCAAGAATGCCAGCGGCGCGACGCAGCAGGGCCAGCATGCGGGCCAGATCGCCCAGCGTCTGGATCAGGCCCTCGTTGCCGACGCACTGCGCGGCACGGATCAGACCCAGCTCCGCATCCGGAAAATCGCCGTCCCAGGTGGCCTGCAGATCACCGCCGGACTGCTCCAGACGCCGCTGCCAGCGCTGCGCCATGCGGCCGCGCAGGCTGCGCCCACCCTGGCGCTCGGCGTCGGCACGAAAAATTTCCCGCAGCGTGCGCGCCCCGCGTTCTCCGGCGAGCAAGGCGGCCAGGTAATCATAATAGTCGGCGCGCTGCGAACGAAACCGCAAGCGGTCCAGCCCGGTCAGTACGCCATCCAGCGTGAGCCTTGCCACGCCCCTGCGTTCGCGAGCGCTCATGCCTGCCTCCGGTTCAGGCGATCCTGGCGCCAGCGCGTCTCGAACGCCTGGAAACGCGGCTCGATATCGCGCGGATCGACATCCCCCTGCACTGCCCTGAGCACGGCCACGTCCATGGCGCTGCGCCATACGCCCTCAGCCTGCACGCCCACACTGCCGACGTGCGCCGCCTGGCGCGCCTGCCAGTGCGCCGCACGGCCGTCGCGCACGGCATCGAGAAAGTCGGGGCACAAGGCCGGTTCGATGAGCTCGGCGGCAACGGTACGGCCCGCATAACCGTTCAGGGCGGCCACGCCGTTCACGCCACAGTGCGCGCAGCCGGCCGGGTTGCGCACCTGCAGCTGCTCAATGTCGATGAGGAAGGTCTCGCCGATGCACGCCAGCCACGATTCCCAGCGGGCCCGCGCCGGCGCACCGTACGCGGCATGCGCGGGCCAGGCCGTGGCCGGCAGGCGGCAATGCGGGCACAGGCGTGGCAGCAAGGCCTGGTGCACGATGAGGCGTAGACTGCCCGGCGCGAGCAGGAAATCGCGCGCGATGCCGATGAACTCGGATGCTAGGCGATCGGGCACCGCGGCAGCCGAGGACGCATGTACCGTGGTGTAGACGTTCACACCGGAGCTGGCCAGATCCATGAACGCAAGCCCGGTTTCGGCATCGCGGATTTCGCCCAACAGCACGTCGGTCATCGCGGACCGCTTGAGCATGCGCAATTTGGCGCCGAAGGCCTGGGGCTGGCTCATGTCCAGACTACGCACGACGGTATTCTGGATGGCATCGGGAATGTGATATTCCACCGGATCCTCGAGCGTGATCAGCTTGCGGTGCGCGGGCAGGCCGGCGGCAAGACAGGCCAGCGTGGTCGACTTGCCCGACCCCACGGTTCCTGAAAAAACGATGGCACCGCCTTCCGCCAGCATGACGCGCGCGATGCAATCGATCTGGTCCGCCAGATAACCCAGCGACGCCAGGCTGGTCTGCCGGTCCTGCAGGTCGCGCACCAGCAGGCGCAGGCAGATGCTGGGACCCGCTTCGGCCGCCAGGGACGCCCAGCGCAGCACCACCTCGCGCCCGTCCACCCGGCGCGTCAGGCTGCCCTGCTGCTCCACACCGGGGTCGAACAGGGCGCCGTTGCCACCCCGCACATCCATCCAGGCGACGGCCAGCATGTCCGTGAGCAGGGACGTCGGCATGTGCCGGAACCGCTCGGGAGCAACGTAATGCCCGCCGATCGTGTATTTGACTTCCGAATGCGCGCGGCCCTGGTGCACGTTCAGGTGCAGATCGCTGGCCTGATGGCGCACGCCCCACTCGACGAGTTCCTGGAACGCGGCCGCGAGATCGCTGCGCGAATGGCGCAAGGCGGTGCCCGCGCGCGCCGGACCCAGCTCGTTGCGCGCCAGCGCCAGCAGAAGGGGCGCATCCATCACGTAGCGCGCCGGCTCGGCCAGGGCGTAGCCACGGGCCTGGACGCGGCGCAGCAGTTCGTCGGCCTGTCCGCTGGCGACGTGCTCTTCCAGAGCAAACAAGGCGACGCGGCCATCCTGCAGCAGCGCCGGACACAGCCGCGCCGCCATGGCTTCGACGTGAAACTCGCGGCTCAGGTTGCTGCGGATCGGCGGCACCAGGCGCTCCAGCGCGTCACGCCCTGTGATATGCAGGCGGCCGGGCCGCGGCAGGCCGGGACGCATCAGCGCACCCCTGCCAGCGCCGGGATCAGGCACAGCGGCAGGCGCGCTTGCGCGCCGCCCGAATCACCCTCCAGCACGAGGCACTGCGTATCCAGCGCCAGCAGGCGCGGCGCACCGCTGCCGGCGTCCGCGCCCACGGGCCAGGCATGACCGCTGCGATAGCGGTAGCGCTGCGCCCGGAAAACGACATCAGCGACGAGGCGCTCGCCCACGCCGGCAATGGCGAGCAGCTGCGCGCCCGATGCCGCATCGGCCGCTGATGGTGAAGCGCTGTGTGCCGGACCGGGCGCCCGCACGACACCCTGGCGGTCACGCGCATGCGCGAGCGCCTGCTGGGTTTCCAGCCGCATCAGTTCAAGCACGCTGGCCGCATCCGCCCCAGGGGCGCCATCATCAGCCAGCACGGGCATGGCCAGCAATGCCAGCCACAGCGGAATGCTCTTTTTCATACACAGCGCCTTCGAGGGTGAGGATGAAACGGCTCTCGCGCAGACCGGTGCCGCTGGCAGGCGCAAGCGACAGGACGGCGGTGGTCCAGCCAAAGCCGCGACAATACGGCAGCACGAGATCAAGAGAACGCAAGGGGGCGCGCAGGCGTACGGGACGCTGGCGCAATTCCGGCAGGCCCGGCGGCCGCGGGATGGCCCGGCCCGCATCGTCCAGGGGCGCATCGACCGGCAAGACGCCGGGCGCGTCGAAACGCGCCGCCGCCAGGGCGGGACGGATGGCCTGCAGGGCGCTGAACAGTGCGTGCTCGCTGGTGCGCGCATCGCCCAGGCGCGCCTGCCCCGCGTGCTCACCGGCGGCCGGCGTTTGCCAGCGCACCTGCGCCTGCTCGAGGGGAATGAAGCGAATCTGCCAGTCCGGGTGTGCACGGCGCGTGAACCCCGCGTTGCTCGCCGCCATCGTGCGGCGCTCGTAGTCCGCACGGCAATCCCAGCGAGATTCGCGGGCATGGCATTGCGCGCGCGACAGGTGCCAGCCGTCGAGGTCGACCGGCAAGGCATGCAGGGCATCACGCAAACCTTGCGTGCCCGCGATGCCATGCACCCAATGCCGGGCCGCACTGCGCCGCAGGCTGTCCTGCCAGGCGGTGCGTGCCGCCAGCTCCGCCAGTGCCGAGCGCTGCGCAGAGGGCTGCGCACCGACCCCGTCCAACAACGCCGCCGCGAGCAGGCACGCCACGCCCAGCCCGACGCCATATGCCGATCCCCGCCGACGACGGCGCCACAGGGGCAGACGCACCAGCCGCGCCCCTGCGGCATTGTCCTGCGCCAACTCTGGCCAGGGCGGCAGCGTATCGGCGCAGATTTGGCGTAGTGCTGGATAGGCGGCGCGCAATGCGTCGACCGCCTGCTGAGCCGCGGCGTCACTGGCGAACAGCCGATCGCTGCGCGGGATGACCGCGCCATCGTGCGCCCCGGCCATCCAGAACAGGCCACTGGACAAAGGCAGCACCACGGCCACGCTACCCGAGGGACAATGCTGCGCGATCAGCTGCGCAGCGGCCAGGCAAGCTGCGGGCACTGTCCGTGCGGTGTCGGCCGCCAGCAGGCCCACCGTGGCCATGACCTCGCCGCTGAGCACGAAGCGACTTGCGCCCTGCCTTGCCGCCAGACGCACGGCCTCGGCGCGCACGCGGTCACCCAGCACGACATGCCAGTCCAGACCGTAAACCAGCGCGGTTCCGGGCAGATGCATGATATGCAGGACGGACGGGGCCGCCGTCATGTCGCGTCCTCGACGCGGGCAGTCACGATGAGGATGGTCAACAACTGTTCCGACACCGCCTTGTCGCTGCCGCCCAGCAGCAGCGGCGCATCCGGGTTCAGGCGGCGCGCCACGCTTTCGTCCTGACGTCGCTCGAAACCGGAAATGACCATGGGCTGCCCGGAGTGCAACAGGACTTGCTGTACCGTGCCATTGCCATCGATGGTGAGTTGCTGCAGCTGCAGGGGATGGGTGCGATCGCCGAAGCGAATGCTCCTGAGCGGCTGCGCCACGGTGTTGTCATAGGCCACGGACAGCAGGATGCGCCCGTCATCCTGGGCATCCGGCACCAGCGTGAGCAGCGAGCCGACCGTTTCTTCTTTCTGGCTCACGGACACGGAAGGCAGGGCCAGGCCGTTGCCGTCGGAAAACGGAACCGTATCAACCTTGTCTATATAGGAAAATGTGGTCCGCACCGCATGCGTGACCGGCCGCCGGTTCAGGGTGAGCACGGGCACGCGGCTATGGCGCACGATGCGCCCCGACTGCGCCAGGGCCGAGAGAATGAGCTCGCTGCCCCTGAACGGCCCTTTCAGGACGCCGGCGCTGACCCGCTGGGCATCGGCATCCGTCTCGCCGCGCGAGGCCGCGCCGGCCTGGGCGCGCTGGCTGGCGAAGACCAGGTTCCAGTCGATGCCCCATTGCCCTGCCTGCGTGTTGGCGAGCGTGACTTCCTCGAACACCAGGCGCACGCGCCGCGTCAGGACGCGGTTCTCGCGCTCGAGATAGCCGGCGATGCGGGCCAGCACGTCGGGCGTGTCGGTGACGACGATGGAAGCACTCGCGCCCGACTGCGCCACCAGCACGCCGGCGCGCGACAAAAAGGGTTCGATGCGCGCCTTGACGACGGCAAACACATCGGCCTGGTCGGCGTTGCTCAACGTCGTGCGCGAATGGCTGGCGAACCCGCCCTCGTCCCGGACGTCGGTCCCCGAGCCCAGACTGGCCTGCGCGTGCGCCTGCAGGGTGAGCGCGCGCACGTCGAAGACTTGCGTGCGGGTTCGATAGAATGCAATGCGTTCCTGGGTGTACTCCCAATGCACGCCAAAGGACGCGGCAATGCGGTCCAGGATGGCGACCAGCGGTTCGGATTGCCCGGCGAAGCGCATGCGCGGCACCGCGGCCGCGTCGGGCAGCACGGCATCGCCCGTGAGCCGGGGCATGAACGCCGATGCCGGCAGCAGCGCTTCCTGGTGGACATGCACGGGAATGCCGGTCACGGCCGTGACGCGCTCGGCGATGGTGGCCAGGTCCAGCCACTCTTCGGCAAACAGCAAGGTGACCGGGACGGGGGTGCGCAGCAGGGCCGGCAGGCGCAGCTCGCGCGCCAGCGCCTGCGCACGCCCGGCCACCCAGGGCAGTTCGACCTGGCGCGCGGCCTGCTGCGATTGCGCGTCTTCAATGGCGGCCCGAAAGTGCCCATGCTCCCGATCCAGCGAGACCTGCGCATCCTCGCCGCGATGCCGGATCGCAGCGAGCTGCTCTTGCAGGGCGCAGCCGTGCAGCGCCAGCGTCGCCAGCAGCCCCAGGCAGAGGCGGTGCGCGCTCATGACCGGACGGCCGCGGGTGCGGGCTGGCAGGTCTGCGTGCGGGCCACGATGCGCAGCACGCGATTGCGATAGAAGCAAGGCTGCAAAGGCCAGTCGCCCAGGGACGTGGCGGCCAGCAGATCGTCTACCGCGGCTTCGAAATCATTCCCGAAGCTGGCTTCGCCCGACACCGGAACATCGACCGCTACCGCCCAGTGCTCGGGCGCGAACGTCCAGCCCGCCAGGCGCGACCAGCGCGCCAGCGCCTGGCGCAGGGTGCGATCATCCAGCCGCAGATCGTACGCGGGCTGCACCCGGCCCCCATCGTCCACCGCAAGCACCTGCACGGCAGACGCAGGAGCAATGGCAGCAGCGGCAGCCGACGGCGCGGCAAGGCCGGGCGCGTCTTCCTGCGCGGACGCCGGGCGGTCTGTGTCCGGCGGCAGCACCAGGGACGCGGGTGCCTCGACGCTGGCCGCCTCGGGGCGCTGCGCGAGCGCCTGCAGCCGCCCGCCCCGGAACACCAGGGTAGGCCAGACACCGTCCAGGCGCAGATACGCGCCTTCGGCCTGCGCATGCAGCAGTTGCTCGCCCCCGGCCGTGCGCCCGAACAGCGCCGGCGCGGCCTGATCCTGCGCGAACTGCAGCCAGGTGCGGCGGCCGTCATCGAACACCTGCAACGGCGCGACGGCCGGGTCGCCCGACAGCACCCAGTCGAAGCGGTAAGAATGGCTGGCGACAGCGGCCGTTGGCGCGGCCGTGGCCGCAGCGGGCCACCAGGACGGCGGCGGCGCGCAGGCCGCCACCAGCGCGGTGCCGGCGACAATGACGGATAAACGCAGGATAATGCATCGCAACATGACGGGCCCCTCCCGGGATTGCAGTTCGAGTCGATACCCTGCAATGGTGGGGCAAGCCCGTGCGCGCCGGCAGGCGCACAATCACGTAGTCGCTTGATGGGCAACATCAACAAAAAAGGGCAAGCGATTGATTCACAACCGCTTGCCCCTGCGACACACCCGTAATCTTACGCCCCGCACAGCGGGACAAAAGCATCCTTGCGGCCTATTTTCCCCCGGCCATGCGCGAGGCCTCGGAAGACGCCGTCTTCAGCGTGGTGACGGCCGTGCCCTGGCCGCTCAGGGCGCCATCCAGGCGCCGACCGAACATAGCGCGGATCTCGGGGTAATTATTGATCTGGAAGCCTTGTGCCGTGGCCACGGGCGTGTTTGCATAGGGCGCCGCCAGTGCGTGCCACTGCTTGACCAGCGCGTTGCCGCCGCGCGCCTGCTCGAAGCCCTGGCGTGTGAGCGGCAGGAAGCCCGTGCTTTCGAACCATTTGACCACCTGTGCAGGCTGCGCCAGCCAGCCCAGCAATTCCATGACAGAGACATCTTCCATCTTGCCATGCCCGCGAGTGGCCCACAGCGCCCCGCCACCGACGAACGCCAGCCCTGGCGTCTTGGTGACTTCGGGATAATACGGCAGGCCTTGCACGCCGAACTGCTGCGCGCCGAGCGAGGCGAACCAGCCCAGATTACTGGATTGCGACATCAGCACGGCGCACTCGCCCTTGGCAAAGCGTTGCGTGGCCAGATGGTTGAATTCGGGCTTGACCATGAGCTCCGAGCGCACCCAGCTGATCATGAGCGAGAGGTGGCGAATGTACATCACGTCGAAATCGAAGCCCGGCGCGGCCCCCGCGCGCTTGGGCCGCACATAGGGCTGGTTGTTGACCGCCGCCAGGTTTTCCAGATTCACGGACACGGACTGATCCGAGGTGAGCGGGCAGCGGCGCGAACCATTGTTGGCCGCGGTGACCAACTGCGCCTGCAGGCCCGTCCAGGACCGCTCGGGTTGCGGCGGCCGTATGCCGGCCTTGCGAAACGCATCCAGGCTGTAGTACATCACCGGGATGTCGAGCATATAGGGAAAAGCCATCAGCCGGCCCTGCGCGTCGCGCACCGCCTTGTTTTCCGATGGCAAAAACCAGTTGAACCCCTTGAGCGGGTGCTTGCCCATGAGCACGTGCAGGGGCTGGATGTAGGCCCGCCGGGCAAGCAGGTCGGGCAGGTTGCTTTCCTGCAGCTGCACCAGATGCGGGCGATCGCGATCATTGCCGATGCGCGCCAGGGCCGCATCCAGCGCGGACTCGTCCTCGAAAGACTGCAGCCGCACGCGCGTATCCGCGCTCTGGCGGTTGAACTGCTTGACCAGATCTTCGAAGACCTGACGGTTATGCGGATTCAGCGTGTGCCAGACCTGGATTTCAGTCGCGGCCAGCGCCGGGACGGCCAGGCCGGCCAGCAACAGCGCAAGGCCGGTACGCCAGCCCGGGACAAGCCGGTGGCGGGCAGCACCCGGCCTGCGGCATGTGAAGGAAGAAAACATCATGTCGTGGGTGCCACATCGGCTTCGCTGGTGAACGCATCGGCAAAGAAGGCCTCGCGCGAGAGCTGATTGTAATGGATGAAGTCCCGTTGCGCACTTTCCACCATAGCCGGCGTACCGCAGGCATAGACCTGGTGGCCGGACAAGTCCGGAAAGTCGGCCATTACGGCATGGTGGACGAGGCCCTCGCGCCCGGCCCAGGCATCTTCGGGCCGGGCATCGGACACCACCGGCACATAGGTGAACGCCGGCCATTCGGCCGCCCATTGGCGCGCCAGCGCATCCATGTATAAATCGCGCGGCCGGCGCCCGCCCCAGTACAGCAGGGTGCGGCGCGTGCTGCCCGTCGCCGCCATGTTTTCCAGGATAGCCTTGATCGGTGCAAAGCCCGTGCCGCTGGCCAGGAAAATGACCGGCCACGCATCGTCCTCGCGCAAGAAGAACGAACCCAGCGGCCCTTCGACGCGCAGGATTTCCCGCAGCTTCATCTGCGTGGCGCCCGCGCCGAACACGTGATCGGTAAACGCCCCGCCCGGCATATGGCGCAGGTGCAGCTCTACCTGGTTATTCGCATCGGGCGGATTGGCGATGGAGTAGGACCGGCGCCGCCCGTCGCGCAGGATGACCTCGAGGAACTGGCCCGGCTGGTAGCGAAACGGCTCGCTGGCGGGCAGCTGCAGGCGCAGCAGGCGCACATCATGCGCCAGGTTTTCCATGGCGATGACGCGGGCCGGCATTTTGCGCACGGCAATGTCATCCGCCATGCGCACGACCTGGGCCTCGATGACCAGGTCGGATTGTGGCCGGGCCTGGCACAGCAGCGTCACCCCGCGCGCCAGTTCCTCGGCCTCGAGGATGTGCTGCGGGGCCTCGCCCGCGTCCCATTCCCCCGCCACGATGCGCCCCGCGCAGGTGGAGCAGGTCCCGCTGCGACAACTGTAGGGCAGGACGATGCCCGCCTCGAGCGCCGCATCGAGCACGGTCTGCCCCGCACCGACGCTGAACTCCTGGTTGCCCGGAAGCACTGTTACCTTGAAACGCATGTCTGACCTGATTCTGGATTTGAAAACAAAGGCTTCATTCTACGCGCCGGCCAACTGCGGCTCGCGAATACGACTACTGAATTTGCGCCCTTTGCGGCCGCGCTGCCCGATATAGGCCTGCAACGCCGGCAGATCCAGGACATCGGTGATCGTCTTGCGTCGATACACCCCCTGGACGGCCAGGCCGGCCGCGCCGATACACACCCACTGCGCAATCGCGTCGCCGGGATCCAGCGCCATCAGCCGCGTGCCGCGTCCGCCGGACGCCAGCGTGCGAACCGCCTCCAGTGCGATGATCAGCATGCGCCCTTGCGCGCTGAGCAGCACGAGATGGCTGTCCGTATCGCGCACGATGAGCGGGCGCAGCAGGTGATCGCCCTCATCCAGCACCATGAACTGCTTGCCGGCGCGCTGGCGCGACTGCATGGCACCCAAGGTCGTGGCGAACCCCATGGCCCGCTGCGTTCCCAGAAGGCGGCGCGCCGCAGCGGGGCCGGAAAGCATGTGGACGATCTGCGCCCCCGGCTGCACGTCGGCCAGCGCCGTCACGGGCTGCCCGTCGCCGCGCCCCGTGGGCAAATCAGCCACGCTCACGCTGTGTACGCGCCCCGTATCAGCCAGCGCGATCAGCGTATCTGTATTCAGGCATTCGATGAGGCCATACAGGCCGTCGCCCGCCTTGAAGCTGAAGCTCTCGGCGTCATGGCCATGCCCCTGGCGCAGGCGCAGCCAGCCTTTGCGCGAAGCGATCACCGTGACCGGCTCTTCGACCAGTCGCGGCTCGACGATCGCCTTGCTGGCCGCCTCGATCAGGCTGCGTCGCGCATCGCCGTATTGTCGCGCATCCGCTTCGATCTCGCGCGCCATCAAGCGCCTGAGCTTGCGCGGACTCTCCAGCAGCGCCGCGAGCTGCTGCTGCGCCTCGCGCTGCTTGCCGAGTTCCTGCTCGATACGGATACCTTCCAGGCGCGCCAGCTGACGCAGGCGCATGTCGAGGATGTCATCGGCCTGGCGCTCGCTCAGGGAAAAATGGCGCATCAGGTCGTCGCGCGGCGTCTCGGCCTCGCGAATGATGCGGATCACCTCATCGACGTTCAGATAGACCACCCTGCGCCCCTCCAGCACATGGATGCGGTCGGTGACGCGATCCAGGCGATGGCGGGTGCGGCGCGTCACCGTGGCTTCGCGGAATTCCAGCCACTGCGTGAGGATGTCGCGCAGCGCGCGTTGCGCGGGCCGGCCATCGCGACCCAGACACACCAGGTTGATGGCGACATTGCCTTCCAGGCTGGTTTGCGCCAGCAGCGTGTTGATGAACTCGTCGCGGTCGATGCGGCTGCTGCGCGGCTCGAACACCAGGCGCACGGCGTCCTGCTTGCCGGATTCGTCGCGCACGCCGTCGAGCAGGCCGAGCATGAGGCTGCGCGTCTGCTGCTGTTGCGGGCTCAGGCTCTTGCGGTTGGCACGCAGGCGCGGATTCGTGGCTTCCTCGATTTCCTCGAGCACGCGCTGCGCCGAGGCGCCGGGCGGCAGCGCCGTGACGACGCACTGCCACTGGCCCCGCGCGCGCTCTTCGAAATGCCAGCGCGCCCTGACCTTGATGGAGCCCCGCCCGCTGGCATAAACCTGGGCAATCTCGCGGGCCGGGGAGATGATGTGCCCGCCCCCGGCAAAATCCGGCCCCGGAATATGCGCCATCAGGGCTGCGTCGTCCAGCGACGGGTCGGCCAGCAGGGCGGTGCAGGCCGCCGCCACCTCGTGCAGATTGTGCGACGGGATCTCGGTGGCCATGCCGACCGCGATGCCGGATGCGCCGTTGAGCAGCATCACCGGCAAGCGCGCGGGCAAGGCCGCGGGCTCTTGCTGGCTGCCGTCGTAATTCGCGTTGAAATCCACCGTGCCTTCGCCAAGCTCATCCAGCAGGACGCGGGAAAACGCCGTCAGCCGCGCTTCGGTATAGCGCATGGCGGCGGCGTTGTCGCCATCGCGGGAACCGAAATTGCCCTGGCCGTCGATGAGCGGATAGCGCAGCGTGAAATCCTGCGCCATGCGCACCAGTGCATCGTAGGCGGCCTGATCGCCGTGCGGATGGTATTTGCCCAGCACATCCCCGACCACGCGGGCCGATTTCACCGGGCGCGCATCCGCGCCCAGTCCCATCGCGTGCATGGCGTACAAAATGCGCCGCTGCACGGGCTTCTGGCCATCGCCCAGATCGGGCAAGGCGCGCCCGCGCACCACCGATACCGCGTAATCCAGATAGGCCTGCTCGGCGTAATCCGCGAGCGTGATGCCCTCGTCGCCGCCCGTTGCGCCGCCGTCGAACAAGTCCGCCTGTATGCCGTCCATGATCAGATATCCACCTCGGCCAGATTGCCTTTTTCTTCCAGCCAGCTGCGCCGGCGCGATGCTTCGCCTCTGGCCATGAGCATGTCGAAACGATCCCGCGTGCCCGCCAGCCCGGGACTGCCGTAGTGTACGGGCAGCAAACGGCGCGTATCCGGGTTCAGCGTCGTGTCCCAGAGCTGCTCCGCACTCATCTCGCCCAGCCCCTTGAAGCGGCTGATGCGCCAGCTGTCCTCGCGCACCCCTTCGCTGCGCAAACGCTCCAGCGCCGCGTCGAGCTCGTCCTGGTCCAGACAGTACAGCTTGCGCGCCGGGCGCCGGCCCACGGCCGGCACGTCCAGCCGGAACAGCGGCGGGCGGGCGACGTAGACGTGACCGGCATCGACCAGGCGCGGAAAATGGCGCAGGAACAGGGTCAGCAGTAGAACCTGGATATGCGCGCCGTCCACGTCGGCGTCCGAGAGAATGCAGATACGCCCGTAGCGCAGACCGGACAGATCGGCCTTCTCTTGCGCCCCGTGGGGATCCACGCCGATGGCCACGGCAATATCGTGAATCTCATTGTTGGCGAACAGCCGGTCGCGCTCGACCTCCCAGGAGTTGAGCACCTTGCCGCGCAGTGGCAGGATGGCCTGGAAACTCTTGTCGCGTCCCATCTTGGCGGAGCCCCCCGCCGAATCGCCTTCGACCAGAAACAGCTCCGTGCGCGCGGGATCGCTCGACTCGCAATCCGTCAGCTTGCCGGGCAGCACCGCCACGCCGGTGGACTTGCGCCGCTGCACGCGCTGACTGGCGCGCGAGCGCGCCTGGGCGTGGCGGATGGCCAGCTCGGCCAGCGCCCGGCCGTATTCCGCATTGGCATTGAGCCACAGTTCCAGCGCGTTGCGCACCATACCGCTGACCAGGCGCACGGCGTCGCGACTGTTGAGCCGCTCCTTGATCTGACCCTGGAACTGCGGATCCAGGATGCGCGCCGAGAGCACGAAGCTGGCGCGCGCGAACACGTCATCCGCCGTGAGGCGCACGCCCTTGGGCAGCACGCCGTGCAGTTCCGCGAAGCCGCGCAGCGCCTGGAACAGGCCATCGCGCAAGCCGGCTTCGTGCGTGCCGCCCGCCGGCGTGGCGATCAGATTCACATAGGATTCGCGCAGCAAGGGGCCTTCGGCCGTCCACGCCACCAGCCAGTGCGCGCCCTCGCCTTCGGCATAGGTATCATCGTCCGGCGCTGCGTACTGCCGACCCTCGAACAGGGGCAGCAGCAGGGCTTCCCCATCGAGCGCCTGCTCCAGGTAGGAGCGCAGGCCATCCGCGTAGCACCACTCTCGGGTTTCCCCCGTTTTCTCGACCACCAGGCCGACCTGCACGCCGCTCATGAGCACGGCCTTGCTGCGCAGGATGCGCGCCAGATCGGCCACGGCGATCTCGGCCGAATCGAAAAAAGCGGGATCGGGCCAGGCGCGCACGCGCGTGCCGCTGCGCCGCCGCCCGACCTTGCCCACGCACTGCAAGGGCTGGTCGACGCGGCCATCGCGAAAACCCACGCTGTACTCGGCACCGTCGCGCCACACACTCACGTCCAGGCGCGTGGAAAGCGCGTTGGTGACCGCCACGCCCACGCCGTGCAGCCCGCCGGCAAAACCGTAGGCGGCGTCGCCCTTCTTGTCGAACTTGCCGCCGGCGTGCAGGCGCGTGAACACCAGCTCGACCACCGGCGCGCCTTCGACGGGATGTTCGCCCACGGGAATGCCGCGCCCGTCGTCCTGCACGCTGACGCTGCCGTCCGCGTGCAGGGTGACATCGATGCGCCGGGCATGACCGGCCAGCGCCTCGTCGGCCGCGTTGTCCAGCACCTCCTGGATGATGTGCAGCGGCGCATCGGTGCGCGTATACATGCCGGGCCGCTGACGCACCGGCTCCAGGCCCTTGAGAACCTGGATGGAAGATTCATCGTAGCGTGCAGTGGACAAGACGTCTCCGGTCGGATAAAAACCTGTATTTTAAGGAATGCATCGAAAGTCGGTCGATGTTATGCTTTCGTTACCCGTATCCGCGGACCGTTTTCAACATCAGCTTTCAGACCTATTCCCATGAGCGACTCCATCAAAACCATTACCGACGCGTCCTTCCAGGCCGATGTTCTGGACTCTTCACAGCCCGTGCTGGTTGATTACTGGGCGGAATGGTGTGGCCCCTGCAAGATGATTGCGCCCATCCTCGAACAGGCTGCGGGCGACTATCAGGGCCGCGTCACCATTGCCAAGCTCAATGTCGATGACAATCCCGACACCGCCGCGCGCTTCGGCGTACGTGGCATTCCCACGCTGATGCTGTTCAAAGACGGCAAGGCTGTGGCCACCAAGGTCGGTGCGCTGTCCAAGACCCAGTTGGCCGCCTTCCTGGACGAATCGCTGTAAAATCCTGCTGTTTCAATTTGCGCGAGCCTTCCCCGGCTCGCCGCCTCTCTTGCCCAACCATCCCTCTCTTTTTCACCCATGCACCTCAACGAATTAAAAGCGTTGCACGTCTCGCAATTGCTGGACATGGCCGCTGCCCTGGACATCGACAACGGCGGGCGCCTGCGCAAACAGGAACTGATGTTCGCCATCCTGAAGAAAAAGGCAAAACAGGGCGAACAGATCTTCGGGGACGGCGTGCTGGAAGTCCTGCCCGACGGCTTCGGCTTCCTGCGTTCGCCCGACACCTCGTATCTTGCCAGCACGGACGATATCTACATCTCCCCCTCGCAGATCCGGCGCTTCAACCTGCACACCGGTGACTCTATCGAAGGGGAAGTGCGCACGCCCAAAGATGGCGAACGCTATTTCGCCCTCGTCAAGGTCGACAAGGTCAACGGCATGCAGCCCGAGGCGATCAAGCATCGCATCATGTTCGAGAACCTGACGCCGTTGCATCCAAACGCGGTCATGACGCTGGAACGCAACATCAAGAGCGAGGAAAACATCACCGGGCGCATCCTGGACATTTTCGCGCCCGTCGGCAAGGGCCAGCGCGCCCTGATCGTGGCCAGCCCCAAGTCCGGCAAGACGGTAATGATGCAGCACATCGCGCACGCCATCACCACCAATTATCCCGATGCGACCATGATCGTGCTCCTGGTCGACGAGCGCCCGGAAGAAGTCACGGAAATGCAGCGCACGGTGCGCGGCGAGGTCGTCGCCTCGACCTTCGACGAGCCCGCCACGCGCCACGTGCAGGTGGCGGAAATGGTGATCGAGAAGGCCAAGCGCCTGGTCGAGCTGAAAAAGGACGTGGTCATCCTGCTGGACTCCATCACCCGCCTGGCGCGCGCCTACAACACGGTCGTGCCCGCCTCCGGCAAGGTGCTCACCGGCGGTGTGGACGCCAATGCCCTGCAGCGGCCCAAGCGCTTCTTCGGCGCCGCGCGCAACATCGAGGAAGGCGGTTCGCTGACCATCATCGGTACGGCGCTGATCGAAACCGGCAGCCGCATGGATGAAGTCATCTACGAAGAATTCAAGGGCACGGGCAATTCCGAGATCCACCTCGAGCGCCGCCTGGCGGAAAAACGCGTCTATCCGGCCATCAACCTGAACAAGTCGGGCACGCGGCGCGAAGAGCTGCTCATCAAGCCCGAGCTGCTGCAAAAGGTCTGGGTGCTGCGCCGCTTCATCCACGACATGGACGAGATCGAGGCCATGGAATTCATCCTGGACAAGATCCGCGCCACCAAGACGAACGCCGAATTCTTCGACATGATGAAGAAGTAAGGCATCGCGCGTTCAGCGCCCGGGGGCGGGGCTTTCCTCGGGCACGAGGCGCTCGACGGACTGAATCTGCGGCGCGTCCCAGTCTCCCTGGATGCGGTAGCGCGCCGTCATGGCGGCCGCCAGCGGCGTCTTGAGCAACCACTGCCCCAGGAATGCACCGATGCCGACCACCGGGTTGATCGCCACCCCGGCGGCGATGGCGGCGCCGCTCACATCCAGGTTGGGTACTACCACGGCTTCCAGATCCAGCGTGCCGGTCTTGAGCGCCACCAGCCCTTCGAGCACGATGGTGCCCGCCGGCCCCACGATGCGGTAATCCCGGGTACGCAGCTGCCCGTCCTGGAACTGCAGCGCGCCGCGCAGCACATCGTAGGCAAAGCCTTCCCGCGCCACGCCACCAGTGGCCAGATCCAGTCGCGCCAGGCGGCGCACCGATTGCAAGGACAGCAGTTCGAGCAATTGGGCCGTATGTGAATTGACGGTGTTCAGACGCCCTTTGGCAAGTTTGAACTCCAGATCGCCGCTCAGCTTGTCGATATCCGCGCGCCAGGGCAGATCATGCCACTGCAGCAGCCCGTGCACCGTGCCCTCGCCGCCCTGGACCAGGTCCGGAAAACCAATCTGCGCCAGATAATCTCCCAGGTCGGAAACATCGATGGTGGCATCCAGCGTGAGCCCGCGAAACGGCCCGCGCAAGCGCCACAGGCCCTTGCCTTCCAGGTGGGCCGAAGGGCTGGACAGCGTCACCTGGTGCAAATGCCATATACGGCCGCCGTCTTCATGCGTACTGCTGCCCGAGGCAATCAACTCGCCCAGCGCCCGCCCCTGGAAACTGAGCTGCGCCACCTTGAGGTTGACGTCCGGTATCTGCACAGGCGGCGCGTCGTCCTCCTGGGCGGTGTCGTCCTGCCAGCGCGCCGAGGACGCGCCCGACTCGCCCAGCGCAAGGCGCTGAAACACCGCCTGCAGCGGGCCCTCCACGCGGCCGCCCTGCTGCGCCCAGCGCACGCTGCCCTGGGCCTGCCAGGCCCGGATGTCCGCGCGCCACTGACCCGGCTGCACTTGCGCCAGGTGATAGTCCAGGTCATCCAAGGCCATGCCCAGCATGTTGGCCTGGGTCGCGGCCAGCCGCAGGTCGGCCAGCGGCGGGAGCACAGGATTCGCGTCCGCAGCGCCCTGCCCCGCCGGCGCGGAAAGTTCGCGCACGATGGCGTCCCAAGCATCCGCATCGAAGGCGGGCTGGGCAATGCTCACGTGCAAGCCCTGCGGCGGCAAGGCGGGCATGGCCTGCCCTGCGGCGATCACCCCACGCTGGAAATACGAACCCGCCGCCGTTGCCGCACCGCGCTCGAAGCGCGCCTGCAGGGTCTCGCGCAGCGTGACCGAGAGAGTGCCGGCACTGGACCAGCGCACGGCCAGGGGCCAGGCCTGCGCGGCCGCCTTGTCCAGCGGCGGCGGCAGCCGCAGGCCCACGCCTTTCAGATCCGAATCAAGTGCCAGCACCCACGCCGGTGATGCCTGGCGCAAATCCAGGTCCGAGAGATGCAGGCGCAGATCCGTCTGCCCCGAGAGCCGCCGCTGCAAGGCCGGCGCCCCCAACTGTCGGGCCAGGCTCGCGGCGTCGAAACGCCCGCGCAGGCTCAGGCCTTTGCCCTTGGGTGCCAGATCGCCCGACAGGGTGACGGCGGTGCCGAGAAAGCGCGCCTCGGCCTGGACCGCGCGCACCGCGTCGTGGTCGAATTCCAGCACGCCGTCGACCTGCTCGAGCGCCGGCACCTGCGGCGCCAGACGCAGCTGCGAACCCGACATCGCCAGGCGGCCCGTCACTTGCGTCTGCACCGGATGCGCGAGCGGCACCTTCAGGCCCAGATCCAGCGCCCACCCGCCGTCTACCTGCGTCTGCGCCAGCGCCGGCGCCAGGCGCGGCGCCACCGGCGAATGCGCCACCAGGGCCATGAAGGCCGGCGCTTCGCCCGTGATCCTGCCGTTCACTTCCAGCACCGAAGACCCGCGCAAATCGGGAATGACGGCCCGGATGCCCGCAAGCGCGAGCGGCTGGTCATCGGCCGGCTGCGCGTGGGCCGTGTCCGCCGTGACCGACAGCTGCGCGCCGGCGACGTCCACCGCGCCCTGCAGATCGAGCAAGGGCGGCCAGTGCCGCCCCTCATGACCGCCGGGCACGTAATCCAGCGTCGCCGCCGAGAAAGGGATATGCGCGCTGAACTCGCCGTCGGCGTCCAGCGCATCGAAAGGGAAGTCCCGCAGCCGGCCGCGCAGGCGCAGCTGCGCCGCGTGCGCGTCGCCACCGCGCAAAGCTGCGCGCAACCAGGCATGCACCTCGTCATCCACCGCCAGCGGCAGATAGCGGTGTATGGCGGCCAGCGCCATGCGCGGCAGCTGCAGTTGCGCATCGATCCGACCCGGCCAATCCTGTGGCCCGCCCTGCCATTGGCCTGTCGCATTCGCCTCGAAATCCGCGTTCATCACGTCCATGCGGGCGAGCTGCACGCGCAGACCGTCGCGCGCCTGCTGCAGCAGGCCCGCCCCCGTCACGGTGGCGAACGCCAACGGCGCGATGAACTGATGCGGCAGATCCAGGGCCAGATCCTTGCCCTGCACCTGGAATTGCGCCCCGGTCCGCACGTCGCGCGGTACATCGCCCAGCACGCGCCCAGGCTCACGCCAGTGCTGCCACAAGGGTGCCCAGGGCGTCGCCATGATCAGGCGCAGATCCTGCGCCGCCAGGCTTGCCCCTTCCCCGGTCTGCCAGTGCGCCTCCCGCATGCGGAACTCGCCGGCGAGGCGGGCCTGGGCATCGATCCGATGCGTCAGCCAGAGGCGGGCATCGACCTCGCGCGTGCGCACCGCCTCGGGCCAGGCGAGCCATTGCGCCCAGTCGGCGGGCCGCAGGTTGGCGACATGCGCGTAGAGCGTGCCCTCGTAATGGCGCAGATGCCGCGGTGCGGGTTGCCCCGCGGGATGGTGAAAATCACCGCGCAGCTCCACGCGCTGCGCCGGGGCGTGCGCCGGCCGCGCCAGCACGGAAAACCGATGATGCTCGCCCTCGTTGCGGATGTTGATGTCGAGGCCATCCAGGATCAAGGGTGCTGCCGAGCGCGATTCATCCAGCCAGCGCAGGCGCGCCTCGTACACGCGCAACTGCGGCTGCGAGGCGAGCCACTGCACGGTCAGGCGCAGCGCGTCGCTAGGCGCGGCCGCCTGCGCCGACAGCGGCGCATCCCGCGTCATGAGCGGCTGGCCCAGCAGCCAGAGCTGCCCATGCCGGTCGCGCCGCAGCAGCAGATCGGGGCCCGACGCCTGCAGACTGGACAGCTGCGGCGTGCCGTCCAGCAGACTGCGCCAGGACAGGACGGCATCGACCTGCGGGATGGCCAGCATGGACCAGCCCCGCTCGTCGCGCCACTGCACGTCGCGCAGCTGCACGCGCAGGCTGCGGGCCCAGCGCGCGTGGATGCTGCCTATCGTGACGCGCGCACCCAATTGCCGGGACAGCAAGGCTTCGATTTGCGGCCGATAGTAATCTATATTGGGAAGTACCAGGGTGCGCAGGCCTGCGAGCAGCACGGCAGCGGCAAAACACAGCACCACGACCATACCCAGCAGCCAGCGCAAGCCGGTACGCATGACCTTCAACACGAAACGCCTGCCCATGCCTTTGCCAGACGACATTATATTCACCCCCGCCCTGCGCTGGTCCGGCGCCCTGCGACGTGCGCTCGAGGCCCAGCCCGGCCTGGCCGACTGGCTGGCCAACGCCAGCCGGCAACGGGTCACGCGAGCCGTCCTGGAAGACGGGTTCACGGACTTGTGCGCCCAGGCCTCGGCGGATCCCGCAGCGGGCCCGCTGGAGCCCGCGCTGCTGCACCGCCTGCTGCGCCAATTGCGCCAGCGCTGCTTTCTGTGTCTGATGCTGCGCGACATCGGCGGCCAGGCCGGCGTGCTGGAAGTCGTGCGCGCCATGAGCGCGCTGGCCGAACTCGCCATCGCCCAGGCCTATCGCAGCGTGGCGCGCGCACTGGCGGCCGTTCACGGCAAGCCGACAGACCCTGCCACGGGCCGGCCCATGGAGCTGCTCATCATCGGCATGGGCAAGCTGGGCGGGCGCGAACTCAACGTGTCCTCGGACATCGACCTGGTCATGCTCTATGCCAGCGACGGCCGCACGGACGGCGCGCAGCCCATCAGCCACGCCGAATTCTTCCAGCGACTCACGCGCCGCCTGGTGGGTCTGCTGTCGGATATCGACGAGCATGGCTTCGTGTTCCGTTGCGATTTGCGCCTGCGCCCGGACGGCACGGCGGGCCCGCTCGCCTGGCACCTGGACGCCTTCGAAAAATACCTGGTGCGCCAGGGCCGCGAATGGGAGCGCTACGCCTGGATCAAGGCGCGCGTCATCGCGTGCAAGGCCTTCGACGGCAGCGATGCCGAGGCGGACGCGGCCCGCGTCGAGGCGCTGCGCCGCCCCTTCGTCTACCGCAAATACCTGGATTACGACAGCCTGGCCGCGCTGCGCAGCCTGCGCGAGCGCATCCGCCAGGACTGGGAGCGGCGCGCACGCGGGCGCGCCGGGGTCGACGCGCAGCACAACATCAAGCTGGGTCAGGGCGGCATCCGCGAGATCGAATTCGTGGTCCAGCTCAATCAGCTGATTCGCGCGGGGCGCCAGCCCTCTTTGCAGCGCCGCAGTCTGCACGCCGCCATCCTGCGCCAGCGAAAGGCGGGCGTGCTCGCTGCGGATCTGGCCGAAGGCCTGATCGAGGCCTATTTCTTTCTGCGCCGCCTCGAGCACATGCTGCAATACCGCGAGGACGAGCAAACCCATCTGCTGCCCCGCGATGCGGTACAGCGCGCGGCGCTGGCTCAGGCAATGGGCCTGGAGGCGAACGTGTTCGAGCGCCAGCTGCGCGACCATCGCCAGTTCGTGGCCGATCGCTTCCAGGACGCCTTTCGCATCGCCGGCATGGGCGCGGAAACGCCTCCTCTCCCGCCGGCGCGGCCCGACGGCAGGATTCCGGCCCCCACGCCAACGGCCCAGGACTTCGGCGCGGAAAGTGCGGCCGTCCAGCAACAGCTCGAGCATCTATGCAACAGCCATCGCGTGCGCCGCTTGCCGCCCGCCAGCCGGCAGCGGCTGGAACGCCTCTTGCCTGCTCTCATGGCTGCGGCGCGCCAGCAGGGCAACGCGGCGACCACGGCGCAGCGCCTGCTCGATCTGATCGCGCACATCGCACCCCGCAGCGCCTACCTGGCCTTGCTGGAAGCCTATCCCGACACCCTGTCGCGCGTGGCACGCCTGGTGTCCGCCAGCCCCTGGGCGGCGCAATACCTGCGCCAGCATCCCTTGTTGCTCGATAGTCTGATCGAATGGAACAGCTTGCTGCAGCCGCCCGACTTTCCGCGCCTCGCCGAGACGCTGCGCGCCGAACTCGACGCCTGCGTGCTGCCCCAGGGGGGGCCCGATGTCGAGCAGCAGATGAACCTGATGCGCGACCTGCAGCACCAGATCAGCTTCCAGCTGCTCGCCCAGGATCTGGAAGGCCTGCTCAGCGTGGAAACGCTGGCCGATCACCTCTCAGCGCTGGCAGACCTGCTGCTGGAAGAGACCATCGTCCGGGTCTGGCCGCTGGTTCAGGATCGCGCCGCCGCCAATGCGTGCGCAGCGACGCTTGCCCCTCCCCGCTTCGCCGTGATCGCCTACGGCAAGCTGGGCGGCAAGGAGCTGGGTTACGCCTCCGACCTGGATCTCGTGTTTTTATACGACGACCCGGATGCGCACGCCAGCGAACGCTATGCCCGCCTGGGCCGGCGCATGAGCTCCTGGCTCTCCACCCTGACCTCCTCGGGACGGCTCTACGAGGTCGATTTGCGCCTGCGACCCGACGGCGATGCCGGCCTGCTGGCGGTAAGCATGGACGCGTTCGAGCAGTACCAGACGCGGCACGCCTGGCCCTGGGAGCATCAAGCCATCACGCGCGCGCGCTTCGTCGCCGGCAACCAGGAACTGGGTGCGCGCTTCGAGGCGGTGCGCGAGCACGTCCTGCTGATGCCGCGCGACCCGGCGCAACTGCGCGCCGACGTGCGCGGCATGCGCGCCCGCATCACGGCCGCCCACCCCAACCGCTCGAACTGTTTCGACATCAAGCACGACCGGGGCGGCATGGTGGATGTGGAATTCATCATCCAGTGGCTGGTGCTGGCGCACGCGCGCGACACCCCGGTGCTGCTGGGCAACCTGGGCAACATCGCCCTGTTGCGCCTGTGCGCCGAGGCCGGCCTGATCCCCGAAGCGCTGGCAGACCAGGTCGCCCACGCCTATCGTACCTTCCGGCGCCATCAGCACCGGCTGCGCCTGCAGGGCGCCGACCGGGCGCGCTTACCCGATGATGCCCTGCAGGACGAGCGCCGCGCCGTGCTTACGCTGTGGCAGCATGTGCTCGAGGATTGAAGCAGAACGCGCCCTGCTCCCAATCTACGCCCACGACATCCTTGGGGCCGAACTGCCCTTCGATGATGCGTCGCGCCACCGGGTTCTCGATATGTTGCTGGATGGCCCGCTTGAGCGGCCGCGCGCCGTAGACCGGATCGAAGCCGGCCTGCGCCAGCTGGGCCACGGCGGCATCCGTGACCTCCAGCCCGATCTCGTGCTCGGCCAGCCGTTCGGCCAGCCGGCGCAGCTGGATGCGCGCAATCGCGGCAATGTTGTCCCGGTCCAGCGCGTGGAACACGACGATCTCGTCGATGCGGTTGAGGAATTCGGGCCGGAAATGCGATTTCACTTCCTCCCACACCACTTCCTTGACCGCCTCATAGGGCTGGCCCACCATGCTCTGGATGTGCTGCGAGCCCAGGTTGGACGTCATGATGACGACGGTGTTGCGAAAATCCACCGTGCGTCCCTGGCCGTCCGTGAGGCGGCCGTCATCCAGTACCTGAAGCAAGACGTTGAACACGTCGGGGTGCGCCTTTTCCACTTCATCCAGCAGAATCACGCTGTAAGGCTTGCGCCGCACGGCCTCGGTCAGGTAGCCGCCTTCCTCGTAGCCCACGTATCCCGGCGGCGCCCCGATCAGGCGCGCCACGGAATGCTTCTCCATGAATTCGCTCATGTCGATGCGGATCAGGTGGTCTTCGGAATCAAACAGGAACCCCGCCAGCGCCTTGGTAAGCTCGGTCTTGCCCACGCCGGTGGGCCCCAGGAACAGGAAGGAGCCGTCCGGACGCGCGGGATCGGCCAGGCCGGAGCGCGCGCGCCGGATGGCATCGGCCACCAGCGTGACGGCCTCGTGCTGGCCCACCACGCGCTGCTCCAGGACTTCTTCCATGCGCAGCAGCTTGCTGCGCTCGCCCTGCATCATCTTGGACACGGGGATGCCCGTGGCGCGCGAGACCACCTCGGCGATCTCTTCCGCGCCCACCTCGGTGCGCAGCAAGCGCGGCTGATCCGACTCCGGGGCCGCCTTGCCGGCTTCGGCGGCGGCCAGCCGGCCTTCGAGCTCGGGCAGCGTACCGTATTGCAGCTCGGCCAACTTGTCGAACTGGCCCTTGCGCTGCAATTCCGCCATGGTGGCGCGTGTGCGCTCGATTTCTTCCTTGATGGCCTGCGAGCCCTGCACGGCCGCTTTCTCAGCCTTCCAGATTTCCTCGTAATCGTTGTACTCGCGCTGCAGGCTTACGAGTTCCTCGTCGATGGCCTGCAGGCGGCGCCGTGACGCGTCGTCCGTGTCTTTCTTGACCGCTTCGCGCTCGATCTTGAGCTGGATGATGCGCCGGTCCAGACGATCCATGACCTCGGGCTTGGAATCGATTTCCATGCGAATGCGCGCCGCCGCCTCGTCGATCAGGTCGATGGCCTTGTCGGGCAGGAAGCGATCGGTGATGTAGCGGTGCGACAGCTCGGCGGCCGCCACGATGGCCGGATCGGTGATGGCGACGCCGTGGTGCAGTTCATAGCGCTCTTGCAAGCCGCGCAAGATGGCAATGGTGGATTCCACATTGGGCTCATCCACCTGGACTTTCTGGAAGCGGCGCTCCAGTGCGGCGTCTTTCTCGATGTATTTGCGGTATTCATCCAGCGTGGTGGCACCGATGCAGTGCAGCTCGCCGCGCGCCAGGGCGGGCTTGAGCATGTTGCCGGCGTCCATGGCGCCTTCGGCCTTGCCGGCGCCCACCATGGTGTGCAATTCGTCGATGAAGACGATGTTGTTGCCGTCATCCTGGGACAATTCCTTGAGCACCCCCTTGAGGCGTTCCTCGAACTCGCCGCGAAACTTGGCGCCCGCCAGCAAGGCGGCCAGATCCAGCGCGAGCAAACGCTTGCCTTTGAGCGTTTCCGGCACTTCGTTGTTGATGATGCGCTGCGCCAACCCTTCCACGATGGCCGTCTTGCCCACGCCGGGCTCGCCGATCAGCACCGGATTATTCTTGGTGCGCCGCTGCAGGATCTGGATGGAACGGCGGATCTCGTCATCGCGCCCGATGACCGGATCCAGCTTGCCCTGGCGCGCCAGCTCGGTCATGTCGATGGTGTACTTGGCCAGCGCTTCACGGCGCGCCTCGCTGTCGGGGTCGCTGATGGATTCGCCGCCGCGCACGGCGTCGATGGCGGCTTCGAGCGGCTTGCGCTGCAGCCCGGCCTCGCGCAGCAGGCGCCCGGCCGCCCCCTTGTCATCGACCATGGCGAGCAGGAACAGTTCACCGGCGATGTATTCGTCGCCGCGACGCGCGGCCTCTTTGTCGGTACGCGCCAGCGCCGTCTGCAGCTCGCGGCTGGCCTGCACCTGGCCGCCGGCTTCCTTGACCTGCGGCAGACCTTCGATCTGCTGCGCCAGCGCCGTGGCGAGGCGGTTCACCGCCACACCGGCGTGCGCGAGCAGGCTGCCGGCGCCACTGTCCTGATCGGCCAGCAGCGCGGCGAGGACGTGGACCGGCTCCAGATAGGGATTGTCATTGCGCACGGCCATGCTCTGGGCATCGGCCAATGCATGTTGGAATTTCGTCGTCAGCTTATCGTATCGCATGAGGGTTCCAGAGATTTTTACTGGGCGGGGGGCAACCCCGGAATGCTGAATAGATAAGGATGAACGGCCGGATTTCAAGCGCAGGCAGGCGCGGCGGCATTATCCAATGTCGCGACAAATCACCAACAAGCTGGCATAATGCAAACTACGACTACATGTGCCACCAGCGCAGGCACGGCTTCAGGGAGAAGCGCATGCTGGGCGTCATCAAGAAATGGGGCAACAGCGCAGCCATCCGCCTGCCCGCCCCCGTACTGAAATCGCTTGATCTCAAAATAGAAGACCAGGTCCGTATCCGGCTGGAAGATCACACCATCGTCCTCGAACCCGTGCGCCAGGAGGCTCCTGGCCTGCACACGCTGCTCGAGGGCGTGCACGCCGACAACCTGCACGCTGAAATCGATTTCGGCACGCCGGGCTGACAGACGGGCACGCCGCATGGCCACCAGACAATACGTTCCCGACACCGGCCATATCATCGAATTCCATTTCGATGTCCCTGCGGGTGCCAACATTCCCGCCACCCGGCCCGCACTGGTGCTCAGCCCGGCGGCCTACAACCGGCGCACCGGGCTGGTCGTCGTGTGCGCCATCACGCGCCAGTCGCGCGGCAATCCTTTCGAAGTGGCCATCGGCCCCGATGCCATGGCCATACTGGCCGACCAGGTCAAGAGTCTGGACTGGAAGCATACGCGCATCAGCGCACAGGGCCGGGTCACGCCGGCCGAACTCGATCAGGTGCGCCAGCGCCTCAAAGCCTTGCTTTTCGACGCCTGAAGCGCATCGCGCGGCGGCAGGGCGCGGCATGGCTTAAAATGCTGCCGTGGCCTGCTTCGCCGACGAAGTGGGACAAGCCAGGTTGCTTCGCTTATACTTGATATAAATCAATTGTGACGGATAATCCTCGGCAGGTAGTCCAATTGATGCGTCCAGGCACCCTTTGCCTGGCGTCTGCGGCCAAAGGCCTCTGACAGCAAACATGAAACGTTTTCCTATCGCACCCGATGCCACCCGCTGCTCCACCTGCATCCTCAGTGAGCTCTGCCTGCCCGTGGGCATGTCGGCGCAGGATGTGGTGCTGCTCGACGAATTCGTCAAGGAACGCGTGCGCGTCCCCAAGGGTACGGCGCTGTTCACGCTGGGTGAGAAGGCAGAGGCCATCTACAGTTTGCGCTCGGGTGCCCTGAAAACGCAGCTCGAAGACGTCGGCGGGCAGGTGCAGATCACCGGTTTCGTCCTGCCGGGCGAGATCATCGGCATGGACGCCATGGTCAACAACCGCCATGTCTCCAACGCCATCGCCCTGGAAGACAGCGAAGTCTGCCTGATCCGCATCGAAGACATCGACCGCATCTCGCCCCATGTGCCGCAGTTGCAACAGCAGTTCCGCCGCATCATGGGCATGGAAATCAACCGCGCCCATCAACTGGTGATGACGCTGGGCACCTTGCGCTCCGAGCAGCGCGTGGCGGCATTCCTGCTCAACCTGTCGCAGCGCCTCATGATGCTGGGCTATTCCGGGCGCGAGTTCATCCTGCGCATGAGCCGCGAGGAAATCGGCAATTACCTGGGCCTGACGCTGGAAACCGTCAGCCGCCTGCTGTCGCGTTTCGCGCGCGAAAAACTCATCCGCATCAAGCAGCGCGAAGTCACCATTCTCGACATGGACGGCCTGCGCCGCCTGGCCGGCACGGACTGCGGCTGACGCCAGAACCGTCAACGTAGGGGTTCACCAAAGTCATCGAGCTCGGGCTGGCGGGGCGCCATCAGCAGGCTCAACGCGCTGGAGCCAGCGGCCATCAGCCAGAACAGGAAAAATCCCAGCGCATACACCCCCTGGCGGCTTGCGCGCCAATGCCCCAGAAACGTCAGATCGAGCGGATCGATCAGGGCGAATACGATCGCACTCGTGGCGCCCGCCGCCAGAAATGACGGCCATAGTATCCACATCAGTTGGCGCAGTTTCATCAAGCCTGTCTCCGTTTTGTTTTCTCTTGCGCTCAGGGCTGCGTCGGGGGTGCCGGCCGGCTCACTACCAGGCCTTGCCGCACGCCGCCGTCATCCATGCCTTCGTCAGAAAAATTCTGCACCGCGAGCACGATGGTGATGACGCAGCCGATGACGGCCGCCGCCGGCCCGGCCATGAGCAACCACGGCCAGGGCTCGCGCCACCAGGGCCTGGGTGCTGCCTGCGTAGCGGGAGAAGATGCGGAACGGGCATCATGCGTCAGGTCTTGCGTCATGTCTTGCTTCATCGGGCTCATTGCGGAACGAAATAACCGGTTGCCTCCGAGGCCACGTGGGCGTGACCGTCGCGGTCAATACCCCTACCCTCAATATGGATATCATACAGCCCTGGCGTCGCGCCTGCAGGCACGCGCACGACCACGGGCACCAGGCGATTCGACGCCGCCTCTACCTCGACCACGTCCTTGCCGTCCGCCGTCGTGATGCGCAAGCCGTCCAGCGGCCCGCTCACGCCCAGCGCGATCTCGAGCGGTTCTTCGGTGACGTTGATGAACTGCAGCCGGTAGACGTTCTCGATCAGGCCGCCCGCCACCTCGCGACCCAGCGCGCCGCGATCGCGGATCACATCCATGCGCAGCGTGGACCGCGTGGCGAGCGACACCACGAAAGCCACCGCGATGGCCAGCAGCAGCAGGCTGTAGGCGATGACGCGGGGGCGGAAGATACGTCGGCGCGCCTGCGGCTGCGACATGCCCTCGATGATGGCGCGCCCCGAGGTGTAGCGGATCAGCCCTGGCTCATAGCCCATCTTGTCCATGACCTGGTCGCACACGTCCACGCAGGCGCCGCAGCCAATGCACATGTATTGCAGGCCGTCGCGGATATCGATGCCCGTGGGGCAGACCTGCACGCACAGCGTGCAGTCGATGCAGTCCCCCATGCCGGCATCCTTGTGGTCGACCTTGCGCGAACGCCCGCCGCGCGGTTCGCCCCGCTTGTGGTCATAGGTGACCACGAAGGTGTCGTCATCGACCATGACGCTCTGGAAACGCGCATAGGGGCACATGTATTTGCACACGGCCTCGCGCATGAAACCGGCATTGCCCCAGGTGGCGAAGGAATAGAACACCATCCAGAACCACTGCCAGGGCCCCAGCTCCAGGTGCAGCAGGCCCGTGCCCAGCTCGCGGATCGGCGCGAAATAGCCGATGAAGGTGGATCCGGTCCACCAGGCGATGGCCAGCCAGATGAAATGCTTGGTGGCCTTGATGCGGATCTTGCGCCAGGTCCAGGGCTGTTCATCCAGGCGGATGCGCGCTACCCGATCGCCTTCGATGCGACGCTCGACCCACATGAAGATTTCCGTATACACGGTTTGCGGGCAGACATAACCGCAGAACAGTCGCCCGGCGATCGCCGTGAACAGGAACAGCGAGAAGGCCGAGAGCACCAGCAGGACGGCAAGATAGATGACGTCCTGCGGCCAGAGCACCATGCCGAAAATATAGAACTTGCGCGCAGCCAGATCGAACAATACCGCCTGGCGCCCGTTCCACTGCAGCCACGGCAGCCCGTAGAAAATCAGCTGCGTGACCACCACCATGACGATGCGCCAGTTGGCGTACACGCCCTTGACCGAGCGCGGATGAATCTTGCTGCGCACATCGGCCAGGGCCTTTTCGACCTGGGGAGACGTGCCCCCCCGACCCCGGCTGATCCGCGGTGGTTGCCAGGCCGGTGCCGGACCGTTGCCTGCGGTCTGGCCCGGTTTTTCGGGGGTGCTGCCGCTCATGCCTTACCTCTACTGTGCTGCTTCTGTTCCCTGTTGTCCGGACAGGCCCCAGACCCAGGCCGTGAGCAGGCGGATCTGGTCTTCGCTCAGGACGTCTTTCTGTGCCGGCATCTGGTTTTCACGACCATTCAGGATGGTCTGTACGATGCTGGCTTCAGAGCTGCCGTACATCCAGGTATTGGCGGTCAGGTCCGGCGCCCCGACGATCGGGTTGCCCTTGCCTTCGGCCCCGTGACAGGCGACGCAGGTCGCCTCGAAGCCGCGCTTGCCGCGCACCACGCGCAGCGGGTCTGACGCCAGGCCGGAAAGCGAACGCACGTACTGGGCGATATCGCCCGCTTCCGCCGGCGTGACCACGGCATTCCAGGCCGGCATGACGCCGTGACGACCTTCGGTGATGCTGGTCTGGATCTGCTCGGGCTCGCCCCCGTGCAGCCAGTGCGTATCGGCCAGGTTGGGGAAGCTGCCCGCCCCGCGGGCATCCGACCCATGGCACTGGGCGCAGTGATTGAGGAAGAGCCGCTGGCCCATCAGGCGCGCATCATCGTCCGCCGCAATGGCCGGAATGTCCATCTCGCGAAAGCGCGCATAGACGGGTTCGATGCGCTTTTGCAGCGCCTGCTGGTCCGCCAGCACGGACTGCGCCGTGGTGTAGCCCAGCACGCCCTTGAAGCTGCCCAGACCCGGATACAGGATCAGGTAGATCAGGCCGAAGGCGCACAGCGCCAGGTACATGACGGTCCACCAGCGCGGCACCGGCGTATTCAGCTCGGTCAGATCGCCATCCCAGACGTGGCCCGTATCGGGCACTTCGGACGTGATCTTGAGCCAGGAACGCTGCGTATACAGCAGCCAGAGGCAGAACACGATGCCCGCCAGCGCCACGGCGGCGATGTAGATGCTCCAGCCACCACTGAAAAAATCACTCATGAGAACCCTCTTGTTCGTGCTCGCCGGCGTGCTCGTCCGGCACGATGAACGGCAGCATGGCCGCTTCGTGGTTGGCCCTGGCCCGCCCGGCCGAAAACGCCCACCAGAAAATACCCAGGAAAGTGGCCAGCGCCAGCGCGGTCGCGACCCCGTTCACGATCCCCATCATGGCTGCACGCCTCCCTGCATCACGGCCTGCGCGGCGGCGGCCCGCCCGGCCACGCCCAGACCCTGCAGATAATGGACGACGGCATCCTCTTCGGTCTTGCCGACGAGCTGCTCCGGTGCGTCATCGATTTGCGCATCGCTGTAGGGCACGCCCAGCGTGCGCAGCACGCGCATACGATCCTGGACGTTGCTGCCCTCTACCGTGCGGCGCTGCAGCCAGGGGTAGGCCGGCATGTTGGACTCGCGCACCACCATGCGCGGATTGCGCAGGTGCACCCGGTGCCATTCGTCGGAATAGCGCCCGCCCACGCGCGCCAGGTCCGGACCCGTGCGCTTGGAACCCCACAGGAAGGGGAAGTCATACACCGACTCGCCCGCGAGCGAATACGGGCCATAGCGCTGCACTTCCGAGCTGAGCATGCGGATCTGCTGCGAGTGGCAGCCCACGCAACCTTCGCGGATGTAGATGTCGCGGCCGATCAGGGCCAGCGGATCATAGGGCTGCACGCCTTCGGCCGGCTGCGTCGTCGAGTGCTGGAAATACAGCGGGATGATCTGCACCAGTCCGGAGAACGAGATCACCAGAATGCTCAGGATGATGAGCAGACCGACATTTTTCTCGATGGTCGCGTGTGAAAAGAAACGTTTTGAATTTTGTGACATCAGACCACTCCTCAGGCGACGCTTTGCGCAGGACCCACCAGGGCCGGATCACGCGCATCGGGATTGCGCAGGGGAACGACCGGGTTGACCTCGGTCTGGCCCCGTACCGTCATCCAGGCGTTCCAGGCCATGATGGCCATGCCGCTCAGGAAGAACAGGCCGCCCGCGAGGCGAATCATGTAGAACGGATAGGTCGCCTTCACGCCCTCGACAAAGCTGTAGGTGAGCGTGCCGTCCGCTTCGGTCGCGCGCCACATCAGCCCCTGCATGACGCCGGCGATCCACATCGCGCTGATGTAGAGCACCACGCCCAGGGTGGCGAGCCAGAAGTGCAGCTCGACCAGCTTCATGTTCGCCATGGCGGTGCGCCCGTACAGCCGCGGCAGCATGTAGTACACCGAGCCGAAGGTGATCATGGCCACCCAGCCCAGCGCGCCGGAGTGTACATGCCCCACCGTCCAGTCCGTATAGTGCGACAGCGCGTTCACCGTGCGGATCGACATCATCGAGCCTTCGAACGTGGCCATGCCGTAGAAGGACAACGCCACCACGAGGAACTTGAGGATGGGATCGGTGCGCAGACGGTGCCAGGCCCCCGACAGCGTCATGATGCCGTTGAGCATGCCGCCCCAGGACGGCGCAAGCAGGATGAGCGAGAACACCACGCCGAGCGACTGGACCCAGTCGGGCAGCGAAGTGTAGTGCAGGTGATGCGGCCCGGCCCACATATACGTGAAGGCCAGCGCCCAGAAGTGTACGATGGACAGCCGATAGGAATAGATCGGGCGCTGGGCCTGCTTGGGCACGAAGTAATACATCATGCCCAGGAAGCTGGTGGTGAGGAAAAAGCCCACCGCATTATGCCCGTACCACCACTGCACCATGGCATCCTGCACGCCGGAATAGGCCGAGTACGACTTCCACATCGACACTGGCAGCTCGAGGTTGTTGAAGATGTGCAAAACCGCGATGGTGACGATGTACGAGCCGAAAAACCAGTTAGCCACGTAGATGTGGCGCACGCGCCGGCGCGCAATGGTGCCGAAGAACACGATGGCGTAGGCGACCCAGACCAGCGTGATCAGGATGTCCAGCGGCCATTCGAGCTCGGCGTATTCCTTGGTGCTGGTGTAGCCCAGCGGCAAGGTGATGGCCGCGCCCACCAGCACCGCCTGCCAGCCCCAGAACGTGAAGGCGGCCAGCGTGTTGCTGAACAGGCGCGTCTGACAGGTGCGCTGCACGACGTAGTAGGAGGTCGCGAACAGGCCGCTGCCGCCGAAAGCAAAAATGACGGCATTGGTGTGCAACGGGCGCAAGCGGCCGTAGCTCAGCCACGGGATCTCGAAATTCAGCTGGGGCCAGATGAGCTGGGCGGCGATCAGCACGCCGACCGCCATGCCCACTACGCCCCAGAAAATGGTGGCGATCGTGAACAGCCTGACCACCCCATAATTGAAGCGCTCGGCCGACGATCCCGGAGAAGCAGAACTGCTCATGGAACGATTCCTCAAAGAAACAAAAAAATGACCTCCGGCCCGCTTGCCCGGCCGGAGCACATCCGATTCAACCGCCGTCGCCGCCCGTATCCGCAGGCACGCCGTCGTCATCCTCGAGCACGGCGCGGCCCGCAGCCTGCGCATTGTCGAACTGCCCGGAAAAAATAGCCCACCAAAAGGCCGCGCCGATGCCAATGACAAACAGTACCGATATGGGTAAAAGCAGATAGAGCGACGCCGTCATGCCAGCTGCTCCCGATGCGTCGCAACCGCCGTGTAAGGCGCGCCCTCATCCGAATGACGCAGACGCCGGTACAGCAGCCAGGCATGCGCAGCCACCGCCAACGACGAGGCCAGCATGGTGAGCGCGGCCAGCCACGGCGCCACCCAGCCCACGGCGGCCAGGGGCGTGACCAGCAGGTGCCAGAGGATGGCACCAAACAGGCTTTGCCGCGCCACCCGCGCCGTGGCGCGCAGGCGGGCCGCCATGGCGGGCCCCGACGTGCCTGCATGCGCGCCCGACGCTACGGCCAGGCTGGCGTGGGCCGCCGCCACCGCCGTCGGCACGGCCATGGCCATGGCGCAGGGACAGCTGATGACGATGAGGGCCACGACGACGCCCAACGCTTTGTCGGGTTGCCACGACAGCCAGGCCGCACCGGCCGCCACTGCGAGCGCGAGCTGCGCCAGCACGAACCAGAAAGCCGCCCGGTCTGCCTGAGTCGACAGGGCGCGGCGCAGTGCCGCCACCCGGGCGTGCAGCCCGCCCTCGCCCACGGACTGACGCGCGCACAGCTCCAGGTAGCGCGCCGTGAGCAGGAATGCGATGAACATGCATACCGACTCGAAATACACGGCGCCGTGGCCCGCGAGCGTGCTGCGCACGCTGGGCACGAAGGCCACGAGGATACCCAGGGCGACGGGCACATCCATGCTCATGCCGCCCCGGCGCAGACCGCGCCAGGCGCCCGCCCACACCGGCCAGGCGCAATACAGTACCACCGGCACCGTCAGGGCCAGGCTGAGACCGTTCATGAGCACGATGGCATCGTCGAGCAGGGCAAGATTGTCCGGGCCCATGCGTTCGCTGCGCAGATAGCCGGGAAAAGCAAACATCATGACCTGCATCATGGCCAGCCACGCCAGGCCCATGCGTGCCAGTAGATGGCGTCGCGCGTGGCGCTGGGCCACGCTCAAGCCAAGAGGGGTGGAAAATATCGAGAACGCGCGCATGGGCCGAACTATAGCAAGGCGACACCTGGAAAGTATTGACATAAATCAATACGGCCCCTGCGCGCCCCGCGGCCAGCCTCAGGCGCTGACACTCACCTCTGGCACGCGCGCATCCAGGAACTGCGCCGCCTCCGTGGACCCTTGCAAAGCCGTCGTTGCGGCATCCGCGCCTTCAATCGCCTGGGTGACGGCGTCGAAATAGCCGGTGCCGACTTCGCGCTGGTGGCGCACCGCGGTGAAGCCCTTCTCGGCGGCGGCGAATTCACGCTGCTGCAAATCGACATAGGCCGCCATGTGGTTACGCGCATAGGCGTGGGCCAGATCGAACATGCCATAGTTCAAGGCATGGAAGCCGGCCAGCGTGATGAACTGGAAGCGATAACCCATGGCGCCCAGCTCGCGCTGAAAACGGGCGATCGTTGCGTCGTCCAGGTTCTTCTTCCAGTTGAACGAGGGCGAGCAGTTGTAGGCCAGCATCTTGCCCGGGAAGCGCTTGTGGATGGCCTCGGCAAAGCGGCGCGCATAAGCCAGGTCGGGCGTGGCCGTCTCGCACCAGAGCAGGTCGGCATACGGCGCATAGGCCAGGCCACGGGAAATCGCCTGTTCGATGCCGGCGCGCGTGCGAAAGAAGCCTTCCGGGGTACGCTCCCCGGTCAGGAAAGGCCGGTCATTGTCATCGATGTCGCTGGTGACCAGATCGGCCGCATCGGCGTCCGTGCGCGCCAGTAGTACCGTGGGCACGCCCAGTACGTCGGCGGCCAGACGGGCCGCAACCAGCTTGGCCACGGCGTCGCGCGTAGACACCAGCACCTTGCCGCCCAGATGACCGCATTTTTTCACCGAGGCCAGCTGATCCTCGAAATGCACCCCCGCCGCACCGGCCTCGATCATGGCCTTCATCAGCTCGAAAGCATTGAGCACGCCGCCAAAACCCGCTTCCGCATCGGCAACGATGGGCGCGAGGTAATCGACATGCGCCGCGTCGCCTGCCGCGATGCCTTCCATCCACTGGATCTGGTCGCAGCGCATCAGGGCGTTGTTGATGCGGCGCACGACCTGCGGCACCGAGTTGGCCGGATACAGCGACTGATCCGGATACATCTCGCCGGCCAGGTTGGCATCGCCCGCGACCTGCCAGCCCGACAGATAGATGGCCTTGAGCCCGGCCTTGACCTGCTGCATGGCCTGATTGCCGGTGAGCGCGCCCAGCGTGTTCACGAATGGTTCGTCGTGCAGCAGCGCCCAGAGCTTTTCCGCGCCGCGACGCGCCAGCGAGTGTTCGATGGCGACCGACCCGCGCAGGCGCACCACGGTTTCCGCACTATAGGCACGGCGGATACCCTGCCAGCGCCGGTTTTCGGCCCAGGACTTCTGCAATTCGCGAATCATTGTTTCCCGATGAGACATAAGAGACTCCATGACGTTGTTGTTGAAAAAGAAACCGATGAGAAATTCTATCGATTTTGTGCGTCACGGAAGGCACTTCAATCTTATATAAGATAAAAAATTATTCTTCGTAATTTCAATAGATTGCATTTTTCATTCCATGATGAGAAATGAAATTTCTTGCTATGAAAGGATTTTCCTTGCGCCGCAAGATGGTCGTTTCAGACTATGATGACCGTACGTCGCCATGTGAAAAACAGCGATCTACAATGCAACCCGCCTTTCCTGTCGCATCACCGGATTCCCTTTATGCATTTCGCGCTTGAAAACACGCCACTGGGCCGGGCCGTGCCCAGCCCCGAGCACTACGATCCTGCACTGCTTGTCGCCCTGGATCGCGCGCCCAATCGCAGTGCGCTGGCGCTGCCCGCGCGCTGGTATGGCGCCGACGCCTGGAACGCCTGGGAACTGTCGTGGCTGAACGCGCGCGGCAAGCCCCAGGTGGCCATGGGGCGCCTGATCTTCCCCTGGGACAGCCCGCGCCTGATCGAATCCAAGTCGCTAAAGCTGTATCTGAACAGCTTCAACCAGACCCGCCTGGCGGATGCCGACCACCTGGTGCAGCACCTAGTCGAGGACTTGTCCGCTGCGGCGGGCAGCGCCGTCACGGTAGAGATTCTTTCACTGCACGACGCCGACGCGCGCGTGCTGCGTCAGCCGGAAGGGACTTGTCTGGACACCCTGGATATCGCGATCGAAGATTATCTGCCCCGGCCCGGCCTGCTCGCCTGCCGCACGCCCGCCAATGTCGTGAGCGAGACCCTGTACTCGGACCTGCTGCGTTCGAACTGCCCCGTCACGGGCCAGCCCGACTGGGGCAGCGTACAGATCCGCTACACCGGCCCGGCCATCGACCACGCCGCCCTGCTGAAATACATCGTCTCTTTGCGCCGCCACACCGAGTTCCACGAACACTGCGTGGAAATGATGTTTTGCGACCTCTGGCGCAGCTGCCGCCCCGAGCAGCTGTGCGTCGCCGCCTTCTATCTGCGTCGCGGCGGGCTCGACATCAACCCCTGGCGTGCCAGCCAGCCCATGGCACCCCCCATGCTGCGCACGCCGCGACAATAGGGCACCACGGCGGGGCACCACGGCGGGGCACCACGGCGCCCCCGGCGTTCAGCCCGCCGCCCTGGCCACGGGGCGGCTTGCGCCCAGGCTGGCCGCATGGGCCACGTAGACTGCCAGCGCCGCCGCCGCGCAGAAAGCCACGGCCGCACCCACCCAGGGCGCTTGCACATAGCCCAGGTCGAACAGAATGCCAAAGCCCGTGGGCGCGAGCGAAGAACCCACGTCCATGCCTGAATACACGAGGCCATAGACCGTGCCTGTAGCCCCCTTGGGCGTCACACGGCGAATGAGCATGTCGCGCGAGGGGGCGGACACGCCGGAACAGAAGCCCGCCAGCGCCACCAGCGTCATGGCGAAACCCGAAGGAACGGCGCCCAGGGCCAGCACCAGCAGCAACAGGCCCGCCAGTATCAGGGAAATGGCGACCGTGCGTTCGGTATTGGGCGTTGCGCCGACCAGAAAGCCGCCGGCCGCCATGCCCAGCGCGGCCGCGAGCATATAGGCCGACAGCGTGGTGCCTGCCAGGACCTTGTCGATCCCGTACACATGGCCCAGCATGGGGATGGTGTAGTTCTGCACGGCCGATAACGCGATGGTGGTGCAGGCGAAGAACAGGAAAGCGCCCCAGAGCGCAGGCTGGCCGAGTAGCGTGCGAAAGGTGTCCCAGGCACTTTGGCGCGAGAGATCCAGCGCCGCCGGCCCTTTGGTCGCCTTATCCTGCGTGGCGTCGGCAACGGACGCGGCAGCAGCCTGCGTTTCCCAGGCCGGCCCGCGCCCGGCCAGCAGGTGGCGTCCCAGCCAGGCGCACAGCAGGATGATCGCGATCAGGCCCGCAGCCGCGAAAACGGCCACGCGCCAGTTGAACCAGTGGATGAAGCCGGCCATGAACACAGGCGTGAGCGCCCAGCCCAGATTGCCCGTGAGCCCATGCACGCTGAAAGCGTGCCCCAGGCGCTGCGGACTGATGCGGTGGTTGATGATGGCATAGTCGACCGGATGAAACACGGCATTGCCCGTGCCGCCGATGAAGGCGGCGAGCACCAGCATGGCATAGCCATTGGACAAGCCCATCAGCACTGCGGCAACCACGAACAACGACAGGCCGACCAGCATTACCGGCGTTGCGCCGATGCGGTCCACGACGAAGCCTGAAGATGCCTGGCCGAAGCAGGACACCAGAAAGAACACGGAGGCGAGCAGGCCCAGCTGGGTAAAATCGTAGCCGTATTCGTGCGCCAGCGACAAATACAGCGTTGGCAGGATCAACTGGAAAAAGTGCGAACTGGAATGCACCGCACCGATCAGGCCGATGATGGTCCAGTCGCGACGGCGCACGCCGGAAGTGTCGAATGCGGTGACGGAAGCCAGGGTGCTCATGATGGTGTCGCCCGATGAATGACGGTTTGGTTCAGGGATTTGCCGCGCCACTGGCGCGGATTTGCGGCCAGGCACGCTGCAGGTAGTAAAACATGGACCAGAGCGTCAGCACGGCGGCGATGACAATGAGGATACGCCCCGGAACGATGGTGGGCACGCCGTACAGCGGCTGCCAGTACAGCAGGCAGGGAATGGCGATCATCTGCGCCGCCGTCTTGAACTTGCCCAGCCAGTGTACCGCCACGCTGCCGCTGGCGCCCATGCGCGCCATCCACTCGCGCAAGGCGGAAATGGTGATTTCGCGGCCGATGATGATGAGCGCGATCAGGCTGTCGACCCGGCCCAGCTTGAGCAGGATGAGCAGGGCGGCACACACCATGAGCTTGTCGGCCACGGGGTCGAGGAAGGCGCCGAAGGCGGAAGTCTGGTTCCAGCGCCGCGCCAGCCAGCCATCGAGCCAGTCGGTGATGGCGGCGATGATGAAGGCCGTGGTACCCGCGATATCGCGCACAGGCACCGGCACCCAATCGCCCGGGATGGCATAAATGCCGACGATGAGGGGGATCATGGCGATGCGCATCCAGGTGAGCGCGATGGGCAGGTTCAGTGGCATGTTCCAATACTACCTGATCGAGGGGCTAGCCTGGAAATTTCACGATAAGGGTAAAAAGGAATAGGCGATCCTTGCCCAAAGGCTTATGGTTATTGGTATTCCACGCCAAACAATCAAAAGGATCGCCCATGCCAAATCGTACCACTGAAGCGCTGAACTTTGGGCG
>JACDJB010000139.1_pt1 | contig 100240 bp, 91 predicted proteins | sample 7454121 | NCBI WGS metagenome assembly JACDJB01 (sample SAMN14253290, study PRJNA609438) | sludge metagenome | isolation source: sludge after 25d culture with pyrite | collected 2018-12-20 | reverse complement strand
GGCGGATATCTTCGACTACATCGAGATGTTCTACAACCCGAAACGGCGCCACAGCCATGCTGGCGATCTTTCACCGGTAGAATTTGAGAAGCAGCACTTTTTGAAAACCGAGACCGTCTAGAAAACCCGGGTCGATTCAATGTGAATGGAATGTAAAAGCGCCCGCGGAGGCGGGCGCGCAGTTCGAACGATAGGTGGTGGGTGTCCTTTTCCGGATCCTCTTCCGGGCCTCAGGATTTAGTCCTGCTGTTTTTGTTCGTTGGCCGTTTTTACCATGCTGTCATATAGTGTCAGAATGCGTGAGCGGTACGGAAATACCATCTTGGCGAAATCGCTTTGGGAATCTACTACTTTCTTGAAGAAAGGATTTGCCTCGGCATATTTCTTGGTGATTTTGCGCTCGGACGCGATGAAAGCAGCGTAGTAATCGTCTGGCGTATCGAGAACTTCTACCTTGTCTTTTTCAATGAAATCGTGCAGGGCGATGGCATTGTCATAGATGTTGGCATCCAGGGTGTCTGCGATATTCGCCTTGGCGGCGACACGAATGATTTCCTGTAAGTCCTCGGGCAAGGATTTCCAGAATGTGCCATTAATGAAAATCTGTCCGACATCTGTTTGTTGATGAAGGCCTTGCAGATAGTAGTACTTCCAGATTTTCTGCAAGCCCAGATTTCTGTCGTCGGCAGGACCGATCCATTCTGCGGCATCAATGACCCCGCGCTGTGCCGATGGTACGATATCGCCGCCGGGGACACCCACGGCAGAGATGCCCATGTCCTGATAGGTTTCACCCGGGATGCCGGGAGGCGAGCGGTATTTGAAACCCTTGAATGCATTTACGCTTTCGATCGGCTTCTTGAACCAGCCTAGTGGATCGGGGCCCATGGGCTGCACCAAGAATGCCTTGACATCGAAGCCCATCACGTCTTCCAGCAATTCCCGGTAAAGCTCTTCACCACCGCCCCGATAATACCATGACACCAGGCTCGATTGATCCAGGCCGGTGCTGGCCGGCGCATTCGAAAACAGCACAAATGCGGAGTTCTTTCCCGAGAAATAGTTGGGCCAGACATAACCTGCCTTGACGACATCGTTGCTGACCGCATCCAGAATTTCAAATGGCCCAACGACCGCACCGGCTGCAAGGACTTCGACTTTAAGCCGACCTGCCGACATCAAATCTACCTGCTTGGAAAACTGCTCCAGCAGCTTGAAGTATAAACTGGCATTGGGTACGGCCGTCTGAATGGAGAATTTGTAAACTTGTTGGTCCGCTGCCTGGGCGCTGACCGGTGCGAACAGCATGAGCGGAGTGCACAGCGCAAATATCGTGCCGGCAACTTGGGATTTCACACTTCGGATCATGGTAATTCCTCCTTTAGTAAATTTACTGGTTGTCCAGGTTCACATTTCCATTTCATTCTCCTTGCCCGGTATTAATCAAGCAGGCCAGTCACTCTCGGGAGCCAGTGCACTAGCCCTGGGAAATTGATCAAGGTCGCGACGACCAGTACCTGCAGCCCCACGAATTGCACCATGCCCAGATAGATATCTCTCATGCGCCATTGCGGAACAACACCTTTCAAGAAATAGGATGACAACGCCAGAGGCGGTGTAAGCCATGAGGTTTGAAGTGTGACCGCGATTAGGATGCTGAACCAGAGAATATCGAAATCGAGGTTGTGAGCGACTGGTAACAGTATGGGGACCACGACCAGCACGATGGGTATCCATTCCAGTGGTCCGCCCAAAACGAAGATCAGTGCGAGCATCAGCAGCAGCATGATCGTGGGCGAAACCGGTAAGGTGGTAAGCGTTTGCGTGATCAGTTGACCGCTGCCCAGTCGTGCAAAAACCGCACCGAAGAAATTCGCGGCGCCGATGAGGAACATGATGAAGGCACTGACTTCCATGGTCTTTACGACTGCGATACGTACGGAGCGCCAGGTCAGGCGTCGATATATGGCGGTCAGTACCAGCGATGCGAACGTTCCCGTTGCTGCCGCATCAGTCGGAGTGGTCACGCCGCCGACGATCAGGCCCAATGTCGCCATGATTACGACCGTGATGGGAATGACACCCAATGCCAGTTCCTTGAACTTGTCGCCGACAGACAATGGCGGCCCGTCGTAGGGAATGGGCGGGCCGAGCCTGGGATTGATATGGCAGCGAATGACGGTGTAGAGGATGTATACCCCGGAGAGCATCAGCCCGGGAATTACCGCAGCGGCAAAAAGAGTGGAAACGGGAACGCCGACCAGTGGACCCATAACAATCAGCATAACGCTCGGCGGAATGAGTATGCCGAGCGTGCCTCCCGCAGCAATGCTTCCTGCGGATAAGCGCGTGTCGTAGCCGCTTCGTATCAGCATGGGGGCTGCCATGACGCCCAGGACCGTCACTGACGCACCGACGATTCCGGTGGCGGCGGCAAACAGCGTTGCGGTAGCCAGCACGATGACATAGAGGGAACCCTTGTATTTACCGAGGATGATCTGCAGGGCCTTGAACATCCGATCCATCAGACCGGATTGATCCAGTACATAACCCATGAACAGGAACAGCGGAATGGCGGCCAGCTCAACGCTGGTCATCAAGGAAAAGAACTGGTAGGTCAGCAAGTTGAAGACCTGTTGTCCGATGGCAATGTAGCCGAAAAGCAATGCGACGAAGATGAATACGAAAGCCATGGGAAAGCCGGTGAGTATGGCCACCACGACCACCAGCAGGGATACCAGGCCAAGGATAGGATCGCTCATGACTGCAACTCATCGGCTTTGAAAGGAGTGTTATGACGCACGACCCAGAGGGCTTTGAGCAGCTCTGCCACACCTTGCAGCAGCAGCAGCAAAATCGTGAGAGGAATGACGGCCTTGAGCGGGTAGATAGGCGGCATCCATGGGCTTTGCGGGTAGAGTTCGCCTTGCATCCAGGATTGTTTTGCGAAGCGGAAGCTGATAGTGAAAAATAGCCCCATAGCTGGGAAATACAGGAGCAGGTAAAGCAGGGTGTCCATCAGTGCCTGCCAGCGCGGTCGTAGCATCGCGAGCAGAAAGTTCACGCGCACATGGCTTCCCTGCTTCAATGCATAGGCGGTGCCAAGCATGAATACGCTGCTGGATAGCATATAGGTCATGTCATACGCCCATATGGTGGGTCGATTGAAGACGTATCTTGAGACAACCTCATAGACAAGTGCGCCGGTCAGGGGCACGATGAGCCAGCCGGCCAGTTTGGCGATGATTTCCGAAGGGAATTCCAGGACAGCCAGAATTTTGCATAGGCGGGCGGACGGGGTGTAGGAGGAGTTCATTGGGCCGCACTCCGCGCCGAAGAATGAATGGCCTGCACAGATGGTTCGCGCTTGGCGTCATCAAGAATAAATTCGGCCGCGCGTTCTGCCACCATGATGATGGGTACGTTGGTGTTGCCTGATACCAGGGTCGGCATGATTGCGCCATCGACGACGCGCAGCCCTTCTATACCGTGAACCTTGAGTTGGCTGTCCACTACTGCCATTTGGTCTTGAACAGGGCCCATCTTTGCTGTTCCAGTCGGGTGGAAAATTGTCGCACCGTATTCGCGGCAGAAGTGCAGAATTTCGTCATCGCTTTGGGCTTCGTGGCCAGGACGGTATTCGGCTTTCATCAATTGCTTTAAAGGGGAGGTTGCGGCGATGCTGCGTGCGAGCCGCACGCCCGCAATGGCTGTCCTGCGATCGTGCTCTGTCGAAAGATAGTTGGGTTGCATTGACGGAGGTTCGAACGGATCGGTTGATCGGATGCGAACATAGCCGCGAGATTCTGGCCTCAGCTGGCATACCGAATAGGTACAGCCAGAAAAATCATGCACCTTGCCACCCGCCAGTTCCGCTGAAAGCGTGGCCAGATGGAATTGCACATCTGGCGTCCTGGCATCATTCAATGCGCGTGCGAACAGCGCTCCCTGATTGATTCCGATAGCTAACGGCCCGCGTCGGAACAGTAACCACTGCAATCCCATGGAGAGTTGTCCCCAGAGACTGCGCAATTGATCGTTGTTGGTGATGGGTTTTGCAACCTCGTAAATGAGCCGCAACTGCAGATGGTCTTGCAGGTTTGCACCAACGCCCGGGAGCGCATGCGTAACTGGGATGTCGTATTTTTGCAGCAGTTCGGTAGGGCCCACACCGGAGAGCTGCAACAGTTGCGGCGACATTAAGGCGCCGGCAGAAACAAGCACTTCCCGATTGGCACGAATCGTCTGAATGGCATTACCGCGTCGATACTGGACACCCACAGCACGCTTGCCTTCGAAAATAATACGGCTCGCATGTGCATTAGTGATGACGCGTAAATTGTCCCTTTTGCGTACTGGCTTCAGATAGGCGCTTGCCGCCGAGCAACGCCAGCCTTTATGCGTCGTGAGCTGATAGTAGCCAACCCCTTGCTGATCGCCCGTGTTGAAGTCGCGGATACGCTGAATACCGCTGGACTCTGCTGCGGCAATGAACGCGTCTACCAATTCGTGGTTGCTGCGGATGGATGTCGCGTATAAAGGGCCGTCTGTGCCGCGCGTAGGTCCTGGGCCCAGATCGTTGTTTTCCAGCTTGCGAAAATAAGGCAGGCAATCTTCCCAGCCCCAGCCCGGATTGCCTTGATCTCTCCAGTGGTCATAATCTTCCCGCTGGCCGCGAATGAAGATGAGCCCGTTGATGGAGCTGCTGCCACCCAGCGTTTTCCCGCGAGGCCAGTAAATCCGGCGATCGAGCATGTTGGGATCCGGATCAGTGTAAAAGCCCCAGTTCAGCGACTTATTGAACATCGTCTTTCCATATCCAATTGGGATATGGATCCATATGTTGCTATCCGGCGGTCCGGCTTCCAACAGGCATACCGAATGTTCACTTGCACTGAGGCGGTTGGCCAGTACGCAGCCTGCTGAACCTGCTCCGACAATGACGTAATCGGCGGCTTCGTGCATGGGATGCCTGCTCCTAGAGATTTATTGATGGCTTATCGCGTATTGCAATGGCACCGGATCGCTTCAGTTTCAGTGCGGACAACGCATTTCTCTATGGGGTAAACACCATGAGTTTCAGTGCTGGTACGAAATGTACACTTTGTGTTTCAGTAGTGCGCCGTTTTTTTTGCCAAAGCGATGGATGAGGGGCAAATGACTTTAGAAACAGGGCTTGGGACACCTATTGATAAGAGTGGTCGGTCGCTACGCGCACTCCGTCTCATCGACATATTGTCTCGGGCTAGTTTGCCGTTGACACTGACGCAGCTTGCGTCACGAATGCGCTTGTCGAAAAGCAGCGTAATGCGGTTGCTGGGTGAGCTCGAAGCACTCTCCTTCGTCATTCGCGCACCTGGGTCACGTGCTTATGTCACCGGCCCGCGTGCCCATGCGCTAGGTTTATCCGTGGTGCAAGGGCCGGCTTTGCTGAGAGCATGCCATGGCATTCTGGAAAAATTGGTCGCCATTACAGGAGAAACTTGTAATCTCAACATTCGATCCGGTGATGCCGTGCAGTATCTTGCGCGTGTCGAGAGCCCCGGACATTTACGATTGCAACTGCGTATGGAGATCGGTTCCCGAGTCCCGCTGCACTGCACTGCAAGTGGAAAGCTATTCCTCGCGTTCACGCCTCAGCCCGAATATGGACAGGTGCTGGCACGTATGGATTTGACGCGCATGGGGCCGAAAACAATTACGCATCGTGGTGATCTCGAATCAGAGTTGCAGTGGATTCGCGCACGCGACATGGGTATCGATAACGAAGAGTTTGTGGTCGGAATGGTTGCTGTGGCTGTCCCCGTGAGGAACCCTCAGGGCCAGATGATTGCGGCACTTGCATGCCATGCCCCTACTGCGCAGGTTTCTCTTGAAAATCTGATGACGCATTCCGTACCCATGCGCGAGGCCGCTGCGCAACTGTCAGGTATTCTGTCGCCGGCAGCATGAGACAAATACATCCTTAAAACGCGAGCTTATCGTGGACGCGGCAACGTTTTCCATTTACTCTGACGCGCATGACGATCCCTCGCTCAATGCTCATCCGACCCTGCGTAACGCCTTGGTATCATGTGGTGAACCGATGCGTGCGTCGAGCCTATCTGTGTGGCACCGATCATGTCAGCGGACGCTGCTATGAGCATCGGCGAGGCTGGATCGTGCGTCAGGTCAAAAAGCTAGCGAGCATATTTGCCATCGACATCGCGGCATACGCCGTCATGAGCAATCATTATCATTTGGTACTGCGAATCGACACACAGCGATCCGAAGGTTGGAGTGAATTTGAGGTGCTGGAACGCTGGAGCCGTCTGTTTCGCGGCGCTGGGCCAGTACAGCAATTCATGTATGCCTGCGCGGGCGCCGATGCTGCGGGCGTGATTCCTTGTCCGACGGCGCTGCGGTCTTGGGTGCGTCTTTACCGATCGCGACTTTCCGATGTGTCCTGGTTCATGCGAGTGCTGAATGAAACCATCGCGCGGCGGGCGAATGCGGAAGATGCTGTGTCGGGGCGTTTCTGGGAGGGACGCTTCAAAAGCCAGGCACTGCTGGATGACAGGGCCGTCCTTGCTGCGATGGCTTATGTGGATTTGAACCCAATCCGGGCTGGAATGGCGAGCACGCCGGAAGACTCCCGGTACACGTCCGTCGCGGAACGGTTGGCCGATGTTAAAGGATGGCACGGAAAACAGGTCCATCACGCCAATACGCTGGTGGCAGTTCGGGACCATGCCCGCGCCGACGGTGGCGCGGATGGTGAATCAGTGATGGGTAACGCACCAAGGGCGAGACAGTCGGTGTCCGGAGCGAAAAGGCGCTCTCGTCTTCGCCTGGAATCCCGACTTGCATCTTTGCCATTGAAGCAGCTGATGCCATTCAGTGCGCAAAACCAGAATCGTCCAGCGATCCCCTTTACAATGGGAGAGTATTTTGCACTTATCGAAACGGCCGGGCGCACGTTGCATACGGGAAAACGAGGTTCGATGGCGCACGACACGCCACCTCTGCTGATGCGGCTTGGGATTGATTCCGATTGTTTTGATCAATGCATGTCAAGACTGATGGCGTTGTTTGCGACAGCCGTAGGATCGGTGGAAAATCTTCGGGCTCTGTGCAAAGTACGTGGGATTCGACATTTGCACGGAATCGGGCCTGCACGGCGGATTTTTGGCCCTGGCTGAGAACAGCTTGTCCATCCTGGCGTCTCCTGCAGGAATCGAACCTGCAATCTTCCCTTAGGAGGGGAAAGTTATATCCATTTAACTAAGGAGACGGCATCTTTGCGGGGCTGCCATTATAGACGATGGCCTGATGTCCGGCCTGTCCGAGCGTGTGCAGCAGCGGCTCAGTTATAGTTTGCTCTCGCTGTCCCCCTGAGTCCTACACTCCCATGTCTGTCATTCTGCTTATTCTGCCGGACTTCATTCTAATTGCCCTGGGCTGGGTACTGCTGCACAAGCTGGGTTGGACACCCACATTCTTCCGTGACCTGGAAAAGCTGGTGTATTACATCCTCTTCCCTGCGTTGCTCTTTCAGGCCATCACCCGTACGCCGATCAGCCTGAATACTGCCGGAACGCTTATGCAGGCGAGTGTCACGCTGGTCGTGTTTGGCGTGTTCATGTCGTGGCTTGCTGTTCCTATTCTTCGGCCGGATCGGGCGGCACATGCATCCATGGCACAGACAGCGTATCGTTTCAATACCTATATGGCATTGTCGATTGCGGCGGGCATAGGGGGTGCAGCGCCTACGATCATGGCGATCTTGACCGGCTTTGCCATTCCCCTTGTGAACATTGCGGCCGTTCACAGCCTCGCGAGTCAGAATGGCCGCCTGCTACGTGAAATCGTGCGCAATCCGTTGATCGTGGCGACCTGTATCGGTCTGGCATGGAATTTTGCACGGCTTGAGCTTCCAGGTCCGCTCAGCGTCGCTTTGGATCGGCTGGGAGCGTGTGCTCTCGCGTCAGGTTTACTGTGTGTGGGTGCGACACTCTCGCTGCAAGCCTTGCGGGGTCAGGGGCGCCTCATGGCCTGGCTGATCAGCGTTCGTTTGCTGCTCATGCCTATGGCGGCATTGCTTATTGGCATAGCGTTGAGTCTGCCCAGTCTCGAGTCTCAGGTGCTATTGTTGTTTGCCGCTGTGCCGACGGCGTCCTCGGCCCACGTGCTGGCTGCACGTATGAAAGGACAGCCACAAATTGTAGCCATCACGATGTCGCTGGGCACAATACTTTCTGCGGTAACGTTGCCATTATGGCTGTTGATTGGTGCTCGACTGTAATTCCCGGAAGATCAACCTGTCCGGCGTAACTTCACCGGAAAAGAACATGCAAGTAACGCGTTTTCTGCAAGATGAATCGGCAACTGTCGCGTTGGCGCAACGGTTTGCTCCATTCCTTTGTGGCGTCAATCCGGGCGGGCGAATTCATCTGCGCGGTGAGCTGGGAAGTGGAAAGACCTGCTTCGTCAGAGCCTTGCTCCAGGCCTGCGGTATCACCGGGCGGATCAAGAGCCCTAGCTACGCGCTCGTAGAGAGTTATAATCTTTCTAGGTTGCATTTCTATCATCTTGATTTTTATCGCTTTAGCGATACACTGGAATGGCTTGATGCGGGGCTTCGCGATATTCTGCAAGATCACAATATCGTACTGATCGAATGGCCTGAACGGGCTGGTGACGGCTTGCCGGTGCCGGATCTTGATATCCAGTTTTATTACATGGGGGAGGGGCGTCAGGTGCATTTGACAGCCCATACTGACAGAGGGAAATCATGGCTCAAGACGATAACCGACCGTTTGCCGGATTGACTGCTTCCGCCTCGACAAGGCGCAGATTCATTGCCACTGCCGGTACGTTACTTGCGCTTCCAGTGTTGCCGCGTATGGCCAGAGCAGCAACCATACTGGCGGTGCGTACCTGGCCGGCGGAAGAGTACACGCGCTTAACGCTGGAACTGGACAGTGAGCTAAAGGTAGGTCATTTCGTGCTGGACGGCCCGGATCGTCTCGTGGTGGATATCGAGGGCCTGAAGCTGACGTCGGCCATCGACGCTCTGATTTCTGCCATTCGTCCCAATGATCCTTACATTGAAACGATCCGTGTGGGCCAAAACCGCCCGGAAGTGTTGCGCCTGGTGCTCGATCTCAAGCAGTCAATTGCGCCGCAAATCTTTACGCTCAAGCCAATAGGGGAATATCAGTACCGCCTGGTCATTGACTTGTATCCGAAAATAGCGCAGGACCCTTTGATCGCCATCATGGAAGATCTGGAGGCGGATCCGTTGGCCGAAGTCCTCGAACAGTTGGCGCAGGTGTCTGTGGCGCCGACACCGACGCAGCCTTCGCGGCCCATACCCGCTGTCCCCGGGCAGGTTCGTCCTTCGACGGCCAAGGCGCCGCCGCGGCCGCAAGTAAAGGCAAGGACAGCCATGCCTTCCGGGAGTTTGCCGGGCTCCGGCCGGCCTTTGCTGATTGCGCTGGATCCTGGGCATGGGGGGGAAGATCCCGGAGCCATAGGTCCCGGCGGCACGCGAGAAAAGGATGTGGTGCTGCAGATCGCTCGGCGCTTGCAAAAGCTGATCGATGCGCAACCGGGTATGCGGGCCTATCTCACACGCGACAATGATTATTTCGTTCCCCTTCAGGTGCGTGTCCAGAAAGCGCGCCGCGTGAAGGCGGATTTGTTTATTTCTATCCATGCCGACGCATGGGTCAAGCCATCGGCCAAAGGGTCATCGGTCTTTGCGTTGTCCCAACATGGGGCGAGCAGCGCCGCCGCTCGTTTGATGGCTAAGCGTGAGAACGAGGCCGATCTGATCGGCGGGATCAACCTTGCCGCACATAACCGGCAAGTGGCGCAGGTACTGCTGGATATGTCCACCACGGCTCAGATCAGTGATTCTCTTCAGCTGGGAACCGGCGTGCTCAGCGAACTGGGCAAGGTGCGTCAGTTGCACAAATCACGTGTGGAGCAGGCGGGTTTCGCAGTCTTGAAGGCGCCTGATATTCCGTCGATCTTGGTAGAGACGGCATTTATCAGCAACCCATCGGAAGAGAAACTTTTGCGCAGTGCTTCGCATCAGAATCGGCTTGCCGATGCGCTGCTCAGTGGCATCAAAGGTTATTTCGCAGCCAGTCCGTCGTTGGCGCAGCGCGGCTGATTAATTGATCCGGGGACAGCCATGCCCGCGACACATTTCATCGGAAACGACGCCGTCGGCGCCAGCACCGGTCAAGCAATCGCAGTGATGAACCCGTCCGATGGTCAGGTGTTCGATGAGATTGCCCGAGGCAGCGCGGAGGATATTGCACATGCCGTTGGCGTCGCCCAGGCAAGTATGGCGTCGCGTGCGTCGGATTCCTGGGCGCGAACATGCGCGCGCGATCGTGGCCGTCTGCTGGCGCGCTGGCGGGAGGCCGTCCTGCGGCATCAGGATGAGCTGGCTTTGCTCGAAGCGCGGGATACGGGAAAGCCGGCAAGGACGGCGCATGCTGATGTCGCTGCTCTGGCGCGTTACCTTGAATTCTACGCTGGCGCCTGTGACAAGCTGCATGGTGAGACATTGCCTTACGATGATGGGTACACGGTCTTCACCTGGCGTGAGCCACACGGGGTGACGGGGCATATCATTCCGTGGAACTATCCCATGCAGATCTTTGGCCGTAGTGTGGGAGCTGCGCTAGCAGCAGGCAACGCCTGCGTTGTAAAACCGGCGGAGGACGCCAGCCTCAGTTGCCTACGGCTAGCGGAACTGGCGGCTGCAGTGGGTTTTCCTGTGGGTGTCCTGAATGTCGTCACCGGCTACGGGCATGAAGCGGGCGCGGCATTGGCGGCGCATCCCGGCGTGAATCATCTGTCGTTTACGGGTTCGTCGAAGACTGGACAGCAGGTGGCGCAACTGGCGGCAACGCATCATTGCCCTGTCGTTCTCGAATTGGGTGGAAAATCACCGCAGATTGTGTTCGATGATGCGGATCTTGATGCAGCATTGCCGGTGATCGTGAATGCCATTGCGCAGAATGCGGGGCAGACGTGCTCCGCAGGCAGCCGTTTGTTGCTGCAGCGTGGCATTGAAGAGCAGTTCCTTGAAATGCTGAGTGCCAGCTTTCGCGGATTGCGCGCGGCGCCGGCGATGCAGGACGCTGACATGGGGCCGCTAGTCAGTCGACGCCAACTGATGCGTGTGCGCGCTTTTCTTGATCAGGCGGCCCGAGAAGGCTTGCGTGAGGCGGCGCGCGGTGTGCTCGCCGATGATGTGCCTGCCCAGGGCTTTTATCAAGTGGCTGTCCTTTATCGCGACGTACCCAATGACAGCCGTTTGCTGCGCGAGGAAATCTTCGGGCCTATACTGCTGGCCCAGGTTTTTGATGACGAGCAACAGGTGATTTCCATGGCGAATGACACCCCTTACGGTCTTGTGGCGGGTGTCTGGACGCGTGATGGCGCACGACAGTTGCGTATGGCGCGCGCACTGCGCTGCGGCCAGGTATTCATCAATAATTATGGCGCCGGCGGTGGCGTGGAGTTGCCTTTCGGTGGCGTCAAGGGTAGTGGCCATGGCCGTGAGAAGGGTTTCGAGGCACTTTACGGATTTACAGCGCTGAAGACGGTGGCAATCCGGCACGGATAAGCGGAGGGGCGGAAATGCGTCTTGAAAATAAGGTTGCCGTCGTCACTGGGGCGGGTTCTGGCTTTGGTGAAGGTATTGCAACCCGGTTTGCTCGCGAGGGCGCCAGGGTTGTGGTTGCGGACATCAATGATACGGCAGGGCGGCGCGTTGCCCAGGAAATCCGGGGTGGTGGCGGTGCTGCCCGTTTCGTGGCCGTCGATGTCAGCAAGGCGGAAAGCATGGGTGTCCTGTATGAGCAGGCGGTGGCGTTTGGTGGCGGCGCCGTCCATATCGTCGTCAACAATGCTGGCATAACGCACCGGAACAGACCGATGCTGGAGGTCGATGAGCAGGAGTTCGATCGTATCTATGCCGTCAACGTCAAAAGCATCTATTTGAGCGCGCGCAGTTTCGTGCCGCACTTTCGAGCAATGGGTGGTGGGATTTTCATCAATATTGCGTCGACAGCCGCTGTGCGTCCGCGGCCGGGCCTTACCTGGTACAACGGTACGAAGGGGGCTGTCGTCACCATCAGCAAGTCCATGGCGGCCGAACTGGGCCCCGAGAATATTCGCGTCAATTGTGTCAATCCTGTGATTGGGGCAACCGGGCTGCTGACCGAGTTCATGGGTACGAGTGACACGCCCGAACATAGGGCTCGTTTCATGGCGGGGATTCCGCTGGGGCGGTTTTCCACGCCGCAGGATGTCGCGAATGCCTGTCTTTACCTGGCCAGTGATGATGCCGCGTTCATTACCGGTGTTTGTCTCGAGGTCGACGGCGGCCGGTGCATCTAGGGTTGCGCGGGTCCGGTGGCCGTGTTGTCGAAGTGCATTGACGGGGAAGGCTATCGATCAGGACTTGGCGCAGACCACCTTGTTTCTACCTTCAGCCTTGGCACGATAAAGCAGGCCGTCAGCCAGGCGCAAGGCATCCTTCAGGGGCGTCGATCGGAGGCAGGCGGCCATGCCAAGGCTGATGCGTACATGGGTGTCCGGGATTTCAGGCAGGAACGTGGTCGTTGCCACAGCATTGCGGATGCGTTCGGCAATCACGATTCCTTCTTCGAATCCGGTGTGGGGAAGGATGACCGCAAATTCCTCGCCGCCAATGCGGGCGGGGATATCGCTCGGACGCACATGGGTGGTGATGAGCTGGCCGAGCTGGACAAGCACCCGGTCGCCGGCTTCATGGCCGTGTGCATCGTTGATGTGCTTGAAGTGATCGAGGTCGCCCAGCAGCAGGCAATAGGGTGTCATGGGCAGGGACAGGCTTTCGAAGGCGCGCTGAAAGCCGCGGCGATTCAGCAGTCCCGTCAGCGGATCGCTTTCGCTCAGCGATTGCTCGAAGCGCACACGGTGCTGCATGATGCTCATGATCAGCGCGAGGGCGAAGACGGTTGCCAATACGTAGAACGAAATCTGCGTGGCGAGCCAGTAGGGGCCGAAGTCGAAGCCGTAGTTCTCCAGGGAGGCACGGCTGGCGAGCAGGGTTCGGGGCAGATTTCCCAGGCCGATCAGCAAAAAGGTGAGGTAAAGGACTCGCTCGCTTTTGCTTTTGTGCCAGAGACTGCGGGACAGCCAAGCACCGTGCAGCAGAATCACCGTGATGGCGATGTGCAGGGTGTAGAACCGCCATACCGCCGGGGCGGTGATCAGGACGAGCCACAGGCGTGCGCTAACCGTGATTGCGAGGACAGCCAGGCCGGGCAGCCAGGGGTAAGGGTGGCGCGCCAGCAGTGTCATACCCCGCGCCAGCAGAACGACGGCGAGCAGGTACAAAAGCGTGCTCAGGCCGACATTCGTCGCCACGCTGGACGGCAGGTGCAGAATCTGCAGCGTCACGCCGCCCGCATAACTGAAGTAAGCCAGGCTCAAGCTCAGGAGATACGCGGGCCGGCGTGCGTCAGTGCGCCGGACAGCCCAGAAGGCGCAACCGAAAACGATGACGACGAGTGGATGGCTCAGGGCCAGCCAGGTTTGCGTATGATCCAAGGGGTGTCACACCTGCGAATCGTCCGGTTTCGGCGCCTCCCACAGGCCCATTTCCTTCAGCACCTCTTCCGTATGCTGGCCCAGTAGCGGCGGCGGCATGCGGTAGGCGACAGGAGTGTCGGAGAAATTCATCGGACTTGCCGTGGAGGGGACGGTGCCGGCGGTGGGGTGCGGCAGCGTCTTCCAGAGACCGCGGTGTTTCACCTGCTCGTTCTCGAAGACCTGGGCGATGTTGTTGATGGGGCCGCTGGGTACCCCCGCTTTTTGCAGCGCGGCAATCCACGTGTCGCGTTCGCGCGTGCGCATCAGGGGTTCAAGGATATCGATCAGTGTGACCCGATTGATGAGCCGCTGGCTGTTGGTCACGTAATCCGGGTTGCGCGCAAGATCGGGTTGCCCGAGAACCTCGCAGTAGGCACGGAACTGGCTGTCATTGCCCACAGCGACGATCAAATGCCCGTCACTGGCCGCGAACACCTGATACGGCACCACGTTCTGATGCGCGTTGCCGGCGCGAACGGGCGCTTCGCCGGATGTCATGTAGTTCAGCGTCTGGTTCGCCAGCATGGCCACGTGGCAGTCTAGCAGGGCCAGGTCGATGTGCTGGCCCAGACCGCTCTGGTTGCGTTCGTGCAACGCGCCGAGGATGGCGACGCTCGCATACATGCCCGTGATGATGTCAGTCACTGCCACGCCGGCCTTTTGCGGCCCGCCCCCCGGCCGGTCATCGCGTTCGCCCGTGATGCTCATGAGCCCGCCCATGCCCTGGATCATGAAATCGTATCCGGGCAGGTGCGCCATGGGTCCGGTTTGCCCGAAGCCGGTGATCGAGCAGTACACCAGCCCTGGGTTGACGGCTTTGAGGCTGTCGTAATCCAGGCCGTATTTCTTCAGGCCGCCCAGTTTGAAGTTCTCGACCAGCACGTCGCTGCGGGCAGCCATCTCGCGCACGAGGCGGGCGCCGTCCGGGGTGGCGATGTCGATGGCCACGGAGCGCTTGTTGCGGTTCGTGCTGAGGTAATAGGCTGCTTCGGTTGTGTCCCTGCCTTGGCCGTCCTTGAGGTAGGGCGGGCCCCAGCCGCGCGTATCATCACCGCTGCCTGGCCGTTCTACCTTGATGACGTCGGCACCCAGGTCGGCCAGGTTTTGCGTGCACCATGGACCGGCCAATATGCGGGACAGATCCAGTACCCTGATGTTGCTTAATGGTGCACTGCGGCCATTCATTGCCAGACTCCTGTGTAGCGTTGATGCATATTATCATGGGGTTTTGCAAAGGATGCGAGTCATGCAACTGGCTGCCAATCTCTCCACGCTTTATGCCACGCTGCCTGTCGCGGAGCGCTTTGCCGCGGCCCGGCATGACGGGTTTCATCACGTTGAAATCCTGGCGCCCTACGATCAATCGCCGCAATGGTATGCCGGGCGCCTGCGGGATCAGGGCCTGGCGCTGGCGCTCATCAATACGCCGCCTCGTGCGCCGCAATACCCGGCGGGGCTCGCGGCGCAGCCGGGTGCGCAACCCCTGTTCCAGGACGCAATGCGGACGGCAGCTGCCGTGTGTGACGCCTGCGCTTGTCCCGCAGTCCACGTCATGGCGGGCGGCCGCGACGCGCAATTCTCCCTGTCCGAGCAGCAGGATGTGCTGCTTGAAAACCTGCGCTGGGCGGCGCATGAATTTCCGCAGCTGCGCCTTCAGCTGGAGGCGCTGAACGCACTCGATCGGCCCGGCTACTTTTATGCCGAGCCGGCGCAGGTGGCGGCCATTCTGGAAAGGCTGGGCCTGCCGCGCGTCGGGATGCAGTTTGACTTCTACCACGTCGTCAAGCAGGGTCTGGATCTGGTCGAGCAGATCGAGCGCCATTACGCATGGGTCGTGCACGTACAGGTGGCGGGCGCACCGGAACGCCATGAGCCCGATCTGGATCGTGATGACCTGATGGCCGGATTCCGTGCCCTGAAGGCGCGAGCGTACACCGGGAAGGTCGGGCTCGAATATTACCCACGATCGGACGTTGCGGCCGGGCTAGGCTGGTTGCAGCCTCTGAGGGACGACGGCTGGTTGACGCCCTGAACCGCACGCCGACCTGCAGATCTTCAGGCTGTCTACATTGCGTCAGCAATAATCCAGTGGAATTTCCGTGGTGTATTTCAGTTCTTCCATGGAAAATCCGGTGCTGACGTCGAACAGCTCCGCCGTGCGGATCAGGCGTTTATAGATTTTGTCGAAGCCTTCTATGTCAGGTGCCACCACCTTCAGCAGGTAATCGATCTCGCCGCTCATGCGATAGAATTCAACGACCTCCGGGATATCCCGGACTCCCTGGGCGAATTGCTGCAGCCAGTTTGGTTCATGGCGGCTGGTCTTGACGGCGACGAAGGCGGTCACGCCCACGCCCAGTTTCTTGCGATCGAGCAGACAGACCTGGCGCTGGATGATGCCGGCCTGTTGCAGCCGCTGCACGCGCTTCCAGCAGGCCGTGGAAGAAAGGCTGACGGCCTCGGCCAGTTCCGCCAGCGGCCGGCTGGCATCATGCTGGAGCATCTCGAGCAGTTTGCGGTCTTTTGCGTCCATGAACAAATAACTTTTCGGTCAATCGCATAATATAGTCTGAATCATTGCCTGACTCGGTGCAATGTCATTGCCAGGAGAAGCCTCATGCTTTATGTCGATCTTCCTACGTTGTCCGAATTCAAAGCCCTGCATGCCTTTCGTGACGATGCCTGCGTGTCCATCTACCTTGAAACGACGCCGTTGTCACAATTTTCGGATGCGAGCCGGATCGAGCTGGGCAACCTGATGCGCAAGGCCGTGACACAACTGGAAGAAAAAGGCATCGAGCGGCATCGCCTGGCGGCCATGCAGCAGCTGGTTGGCGCGATGACGGAGGATTACGATTTCTGGCAGTTGCAGGCCCACAGCCTGGCCGTATTCGTTACGCCGGAAGCCATCCGCAGTTTCCGGCTGCCGAATCGTCTTACGGCGACCGTGCAGGTCTCGGATCGTTTCCACCTGAAGCCCCTGCTGCGCTCCATCACTTTTCGCAATACCGCGTTCGTATTGGCGCTGTCCGAGAATTCGGCACGGCTTGTCGAGGTGTTTCCGGACCTGCCGGCCTCGGTGGTTGATGTGCCCGGCGTACCCGCGGGTGCGGCGGAATTCACCGAGCGCGATGCAACGGGAGAAATGTTGCAAAACCCGCGCATCCAGGCGGCGGAAGGCCAGAAGCTGCGACTCAGTCAATATGCGCGCGCGGTCGACAGGGCGCTCAGACCCGTGCTTGCCGGGCGCGATATTCCGCTGATCCTCGCGGCCACGCAGCCGCTGGCATCGCTGTTCGCCGGGGTTTGCACTTATCCGGGGCTGGTGGGGCAGACCATCGCCAAGAGTCCTGATCGCTTGAGCGAGGACGCGCTTTCAACGGCAGCGCGCCCCATCATGGATACCTTGCACGCGCAGGAGGTGGCCGAGCTGAAGCAGCGTTACGAAGCGCTGGTGGGTGCCGAGCGTGCAACCACGGATATTGCCCATGCAGCGCGGGCCGCCACGTTCGGCGCCGTCGATGCCCTGCTGGTGGATATCGACGAGGTGGTGGCGGGTAGCATGGATGAGGATACCGGGGTGATTCAGTATGCGGGGCGCGAGAGTGCGGAGCATTATGATCTGATCGATGAAATCGCTGCGCGTGCACTGAGCGGTGGCGCCAGGGTACTGGGTGTGCGGCGCGATGACATTCCAGGGACTGCCGCGCTCGCGGCCATCTTGCGCTATCCCCTGAGCTTCGGCTGAGAAGGGCGGCTCGCGCCAGAGTTTCAATGCCCTTCGAGCGCGATGGCGGCGTGCACGGGACGCGCCTGCAGCGCTTCGGCGAGGGATCGCGGGTCAAGGCCGATCAAAAACCCGCGCCGCCCCCCGTTCACATAGATGATCGGCAGGTCCAGCAGGCTGGCTTCCATCCAGGTCGGCATGGGCTTTCTTGTCCCGAAAGGTGAGGTTCCGCCGGTCTGGTAGCCCGAGTGTCGCTGCGCCGTTTCCGGGCGGCATGGCTGGACCTTTTTCGCGCCGATCTGCCGGGCCAGGTTTTTTGTCGATACGGCCTTGTCGCCATGCATGATCACGATCAGCGGTCTGGCCTGTTCGTCCTCCATGACCAGCGTCTTGGCCACGGTGTGGGGTTCCAGGCCCAGGGCATGCGCGGCATGGCGCGCACCCCCGTGATCCACGTAGTCATAGCTGTGCTCGCTATAGGGGATGCCGTTGCGGGACAGCCATTGCGTGGCTGGTGTTTGCGAAACATGGCGGGGTTTGCTCATGGCGCTACGAATCGGTGTTCAGCCGCGTGGGTGGTGGCGGGCATGGATTTGCTTGAGGCGTTCGCGCGCGACGTGGGTGTAGATCTGGGTCGTTGAAATATCGGCATGGCCGAGCAGCATTTGCACGACACGCAGATCGGCGCCGTGGTTCAGCAGGTGCGTGGCGAACGCGTGCCGTAGGACGTGGGGAGACAGCGGAGTCGTAATGCCCGCAATGGCCGCATACTTGCGAATGTTGAGCCAGAACGCCTGCCGCGTCATGGCCGCGCCGCGCGTCGTGACGAACAGGGCGGCGCTGCGGCGCGCGCCCAGCAATGCCGTTCTGGCGTTCTCGCAATAATTCTGAATCCAGTCCATGGCGGGGGCCCCCAGTGGAACCAGGCGATCCTTGTCGCCTTTACCCCGTACGACCCGGAGGATGCCGTCATTCAGGCTGACGTCGAGGACACCCAGGTTTACCAGCTCGGAAACGCGCAGCCCGGTGGCATACAGGGTTTCCAGCATGGCTCGATCACGCAGACCCAGCAGGTGGGTCACGTCCGGCGCCTGGAGCAGGTTTTCCACCTGCGCTTCCGATAACGTGTGCGGAAACCGCGCGCCCTGGCGTGCGGCCTGGATGGCAAGGCAGGGATCCTCATCGATCAAGCCCTGGTGCCGGGCCCAGAGGAAGTAACGGCGCAAGGCGGCAAGGCGACGATTGGCCGTGCTGGCACGGGTCTGCGCGTGGCAGGCGGCAAACCAAGCCTGGATGTCCCCGGCCCGCGTCGCATTCAAGGGTTTGTTCCGCGTTTCCGTGAGCCAGCACAGGAACAGCGAGAGATCGCGACGATAAGCTGCGATAGTGTTGGCAGCGAGGCCATCCTCGATCCAGAGGGCTTCGAGAAACGGATCCAGCGCGGTCGGAACGGGTGAAACTGCCATGGGGAAAACCATGCTTGAAAACCTCATTCTAGCGCCCCACTGAGGGATGGACGTCGCGGTTTCCCGCATGCTAGGATCGCTATATACCAAACTATATAGCGAGTAGTGGACATGATGATGAAACTGATGAAATACGCGAAACTCCGCAGTTTCCTGTTCGTAATGCTGTTTCTGACTGCATTTGCGACGCAGGCAGCGGAAATTCTTGTAGGCGGAGCGGCCAGTCTGAGCAATGCGTTTAAGGAAATCGCCGCGCAATACGAAGCGGGATACGAAGCGGGACACCCACAGGATCGTGTCGTCCTCAGTTTCGCGGCATCCGACGTGCTGCAGCGCCAGATCGCCAATGGCGCACCCATCGATATATTCGCATCCGCGGATCAAGTGGCCATGGACAAGGCCGTGCAGGCCGGCACCATCGTAGACGGCAGTCGCCATGATTTCGCACGCAATACGCTGGTTCTGATCGTCCCGGCGCAAGATCAGCGCATTGCGCAGCTTGAAGACTTGCTGCAGTCCGGGGTGAAGCGCATCGCCATCGGAAATCCTGAGACCGTACCCGCGGGGCGCTATGCGCAGGCGGCGCTCACCCGAGCGGGTCAGTGGGATCATCTGGCCGACAAGCGCATCCTGGGGCAAAACGTAAGACAGGTGCTGGATTATGTGGTGCGCGGTGAAGTTGACGCTGGGATTGTTTTTGCGACCGATGCCGCGCTGGCGCCCGAACGTCTGCGTGTCGTGCAGACGCTGGATTTGCCGCAGGAGATTCTCTACCCCGTCGCGCTGGTGGCACGCGAGAATCGGCCCGAACAGGCGGCGCAATTGCTGGCATATATCCGTTCGACCGATGGGCAGGCGGTGCTCGCCCGCTACGGATTCGGGCGTCCCTGAACAGTGGCGGGCGCCTGGCTCACTCCTTTGTGGCTGTCCTTGAAAGTGGCCGGCTGGGCGACGCTGCTGGCTGCCGTATTGGGCGTTTCACTGGCCTGGGTGCTGTCCCGATGGCGCAGCGCGCTGGCTGACGCGCTTGATGCCGTGTTCACCTTGCCCATGGTGCTGCCGCCCACGGTCATCGGCTATTACCTGCTGGTCGTGCTGGGGCGGCGCGGCTGGATTGGTGAGTACCTTGCTGACTGGGGCGTCGAGCTTGTGTTCACGTGGCAGGCTGCAGTCATTGCCGCGACGGTCGTTGCCTTCCCCTTGGTACTCAAGGGCGCGCGCGCGGCTTTTGAAGCGGTGGATCCGCAGCTCGAAAACGCGGCGCGGTTGCTGGGCGTGGGCAATTTCGGCGTTTGGTGCCGCGTCACACTGCCGTTGGCCTCGCGCGGCATTCTGGCCGGCGTGTTGCTGGCATTCGCTCGCGCGCTGGGCGAGTTTGGCGCCACTTTGATGATCGCTGGCAGCATTCCGGGCAGAACCCGGACCTTGTCCATCGCCATTTACGAGGCGGTGCAAGTAGGGGACGATGCGCAGGCGAACAGCCTGGTTGTGATCAGCGCGATCACCTGCATTGCGGCGCTCTGGGGCGCGCGCTGGCTAGTGCCTGCGCATGCGAGAGGGCGGCAACAGCCATGATGACGCTGGCGTTCGCGCATGATTTCAACGCGGGCGGGCGCGTGTTCACGCTCGACCTGGACTTGCACACCCGCTCCCGGCGCATCGCTCTCTTCGGCCCTTCCGGCGCCGGAAAATCTCTGAGTGCCGCGGTGCTCGCCGGTCTGGTGCGGCCCCGCGAAGGGTGCATCGTCGTGGAGGGCACTACATTTCTGGACACCCACAATCGTGTGTTTCTTTCACCCCAGCAGCGCCGCATCGGTTTTCTGGCGCAGAATTACGCGCTGTTTCCGCATCTCACGATTGCCCAGAACATCGCTTTTGGTCTCAAGTCGGGTTGCTTTAACCCTTCGCGCGCAGCGCGCCTGCCGGCGATCGCCAACCATTGGGTACAGACGCTTGGCCTGGAAGGGGTACTGCATCACTACCCCGCGCAGGTTTCGGGCGGTCAGCGGCAGCGTGCGGCGCTGGCCCGGGCTCTGGTGCTGCGCCCGCGCATGCTGATACTGGACGAGCCGCTGGCGGCGTTGGACATCCCCCTTCGTCAGCAGGTGCGCGAGGCGTTGGCGCAGCTGCAGCAGGAACTCGCCTTGCCGTCCTTGTTGATTACTCATGACCCGCAGGATGCGGCGGTGCTTGCCGACGAGGTTTTTTGCCTCGATAACGGTCGCATCGAGCGGGTGAGTACGCCGCGGGATCTACTGAACTTTCCGGGTGCCGTGGCTTAGCGCGTGTCCCGCGCGTAGCGATCGGCATCCTTGCGGCCCAGCGTCACGGCCGATGCTTTGAAAATAGCGCGTACGGTTTTGCCGGGTTGCAGTTGCAGCGTTTCGACGCTTTCTGGGGTGAGTGCGGCGACCAGGCAGTGTCCGCCCGGCAGTTGCAATTCGATCTGCACGCTATGGGTGTCCTGCAAAATTGCGCGAATGCGTCCCTGGATCTGGTTGCGCGCCGACAGCTGTTGGCGTGCATCTGTCAAACCGATGACGATGGCGCTGGCATCGATGAACAGCAGGATCTCGAGGCCGGGTCCGAGGCCGAGTGCGCGCGCCGTGTCGGGGGTGGTCTGGGCGGTGATTTCAGTCTGATCGTCGATGCGCACGGTTACGCGGATCTGCGATCCGGCCGGCACCACTCCGCTGACTGTACCGGTCAATTTGTTGCGTACGGACTGGGGCGCGGTGAGGTGGCGGATCAGATCGAGGTCGGGTGCAGCCTCGCGCGCCAGGGCGTTCAGTTGCGCGACGAAGCGTGCATGCGCCTGGTTCAGGCTGCGATACAGCGCGAGCAGCTTGCGGGCTCGTGGCGTCAATTGTGCGCCGCCGCCGCGCGCACCACCCGAGGTCCGCTCGACCAGGGCCTCGCCCGCCAGTGTGTTCATGGCGTCGACCGCGTCCCAGGCAGCCTTGTAGCTCAGGCCGATCCGGCGCGCGCCGGCGCTGATGGAGCCTTCGGTGTCGATGGCATCCAGCAGCGCCATGCGCCGTTCGCTGGCCCAGTGCTGGCTGGCGCTGCCCATGCTCAGGCTCGCGCTCAGTTCCAGCGCAGGCTGCGATGCGGATATGGAGGTCGGCGGCAAAGGGGTCGGGGGGGTGGGCATGGCGGTTCGGGCGTGGTTTCTCGGGAGGCGGTGTCCTGCGCCACCAGTATAAGGGCGAGGCCTGCTTTAGAATGGGCGCATCGTTTCTGTCCCGATGGGTGGGTGTCCATGAATCCCTCCATGAATTCTCCGCTCCTGTCAGCTATCACGCGCCTGAACTTCGCGGGCCTGGCCGCGCTCGCGCCGGCGCAGACGTTGGTGCTCAGCGTCAACAACCGCCATGCGCGGCGCATTCTTGCCGCGTTGTCGGGACGACTGGACACCCATAGCCCGGTCATGGCCGTGCCGCGCATCCTGCCGCTCAGCGCATGGCTGCACGAGCTGGCCGACGCGTATGCGTTTTGCGCTCAAAGCCGTCTGTGCGCACATGTTGCGGACGGTTTCGGCGCGCAGCTGATCTGGCGCGACGTGATCGACGCGTTCGAGTCCGCGAATCCGTTTCTCAATACGGCACAGGCTGCACGTCTCGCAGCGGAGGCGGATCGGCTCATGGATGATTGGGAAATTTGCGTTCAGGACGATGAGTACACGCCGGATCACGCGCGTTTCCTGGAATGGCGCGAGGCCTACCGTGCGCGTCTGGGTGTCCTGGACGTGGATGATGACAGCCGGACGTTGGGTAAGCTGTGCGAGGCAATCGATGCCGGTGAATTGCAGCTGCCTTTGGGCAATCTCGTGCTGGCTGGCTTCAGGGAACTTGCGCCTCGGGTCGGCCGTCTGCTGGCCACTTTGCAGGATCGAGGGCTCGCGTTGTATGCACTGGATGCGTCCGAGGGCGGTACGCAGGCGCCGATTTGTGTGCGCGCCCGGGATTCGGCCCAGGAGTGGGGTCTGGCGGCGCAGTGGGCCGCACGGCAGTTGCAGGATCATCCCGCAGGCCGTTTCGCCATTCTCGTCCCCGATTTGGAGTCCCGGCTGCCGTACGCCCATCGTATTTTGCAGCGAGAACTCGCACCGCTCGGGCTAGGCTTCAATGTGGGCCTGGCGCGCAGTCTGACGGACTGGCCGGTGCCGCGCGCAGCCCTGGCCTGGCTGCGCCTGTTGGCCTTGATGTCTCGCGGCCAGCGCGTTCCTGCGGCTGATGCGGGACTGGCGCTTTTGTCCGGTTTTTGCGCCGGTGATCCGACGGATGCGCCCGCCCGTGCCGCGCTGGATGCGGGCTGGCGTCGCGATGCGGTGCTTTCCCTGACGCATCAGCAATTTCAGGAAGCGGTGCTGCAGGCGACACCAGTGCTGGCGCACGCCTGGCGTGCCGCGCAGGCGATCGTTGGCCCCGCCCGTGAACAAGGCCTGGATGGCTGGGTCGGCGATGTGCGGCAGGCGCTGCGGGCGCTGGGTTTCCCTGGCGAGCGCACACTGGATAGCGCGGCGCATCAATCCCTGCAGGCCTTCGATGCGCTCCTGGAGCGTCTCGGCGGGCAGGCCGTGTTGACGGGGCAGGTGGGGTTTGCACCGGCCTGTCATCTGCTGGAGCAGCTCGCGCGGCAAACCCGTTTTCAGCCCCAGCGCGACGCTGATGCGCGTCTCGATGTGCTGGGCCTGCTGGAAGCCGAAGGCGGGCGCTGGGACGGTGTGTGGATCGTGGGGCTGACAGACGAGGTACTGCCGGCCGCAGCCAGCCCCAATCCCCTGGTGCCCGTGTCGGCCTTGCGCCGTGCGGGCGCTCCGCGCGCGACGCCGGAACGGGAGCTGCATTGGGCGCAGCAACTCTACCAATCTTTGCTGGCGTGCGCCCCCCAGGTTTGGCTGAGCACGCCCGCGCTGGAGGGGGATCGCGTACTCGCGCCCAGTCCGCTGCTCGCCGGCCTGGACATCGAGACTGCCGAAGCGGTGCCGACGCCGATTCCGCGTCGCGCGATGATCAGCGTGGCAGATGACGCGGGGCCGCCGCTGATGCCCGACGAGCACATCTATGGCGGCATCGCGGTACTGGACACCCAGTCCAGGAATCCGTTGTGGGCCTTTGTGCGTTTTCGCCTGGGGGCCCGCGCCATGACGGACTACGCGCGTCAGACGGACCAGAGCGTCAGAGGTTTGTTTTTGCATCGCGCCATGGAATTGCTTTGGCAGGCGCTGGGTGGGCAGGCAAATCTGTCTGCGCAGTGCGCCGCTGAAACAGTGGGTGTCCTCGTTCAGGACTGCGTGCAGCGCGCGGCGACCCAGTGGCTGCACGAGCTGCATCCCAGAGTGCAGGTTCTGGAAATGGCCCGCGCCGTGCGACTCATCGGGGACTGGCTGCGAATCGAGCGCGCCCGCCCGCCGTTCGAGATCGTGGCGCTCGAGCGTCGCGAGCGCTGGTCGCACGCGGGGCTCACGCTCAATCTGCGCCTGGATCGCGTGGACAGGCTGGAGGACGGTCGACTGGCTGTCCTCGATTACAAGACGGGCGCAGCGGCGCCCCAACCCTGGAAAGCCTGGGCACGCGAGCGCCTGCTGGAGCTGCAGTTGCCGCTGTATGCATTCCTGCGGGCTGCCGGGGATGAGCCGGTCGCCGCACTGGCATTGGTGCATTTGCAGGATGGTGCGGCGGCCATGGCGGGGCTCGCCGACGATGGGCAGCGGATGGCGGGCCTGGACGCGCCAGAGGCGCGCAAGGAGTTCGAGGGTGCGGACTGGACGGCGCTGCTCGATCGCTGGCGTGCGTCCATCACGGCCCTGGCCGAAGAGTTTGTCCGCGGACATGCCGCGAATCGCATTGAAGACATGGCCGACATGCGTTATTGCGACGCGTGGCCGTTCCTGCGTTTGGATGAGGAGGCGGCTGATGAATCCGGTCTTGCCCAGTGATCATGCGATGCGCGCCGCCGCGCTGGATGCGTCGCGTTCTTTCATCGTGCAGGCGCCCGCAGGGTCCGGCAAGACCGAGCTGCTGACCGACCGCATCCTCGCTCTCCTGGCGCGGGTGCGCCGCCCCGAAGAGATTCTGGCCATCACCTTCACCCGCAAGGCGGCATCGGAAATGCATGCGCGCGTCCTGGCCAAGCTGGCGGCGGCGCGGGGTCCATGTCCGGCCGCTGCGCATGAGCGCCAGAGCTGGATGCTGGCGAGCGCCGCATTGCAACAAGACGCAGCGCAGGGCTGGAACCTGTTGCAATACCCCGCGCGCCTGGGCATTCGCACCATCGACGCCTTTTGCAGCGGTTTGGTCCGCAGCATGCCCTGGCTCAGCGGCACCGGGGGCATGCCGCAACTGACCGACAGGCCGGGCCGGCATTACGAGGCAGCGGCGCTGGCCACGCTGGCGATGATCGGCGAGGACGCGGCGGTCGCACATCTGCTCGAACACCTGGATGTCAACCAGAATCGTGCGGTGACGCTGATGGCGGAAATCCTCGGTGCACGGGATCAATGGCTGCCCTGGCTTGCTCACGGTGCGGATTTCGAGGCCCTGAGCCACAATCTCGACGCCAGCATCTGCGAAGCGCTCGCGCAGTTGTCCGCGCTCATGCCGGCAGGCTGGGCTGCGGCAGTGGGGCCGGCGCTGGGCGATGCCGCCGCCACGCTCGCCCAGGATGGCAAGGGGCGGACCGTAGAGGTCTTGCTGGATTGGGATGGTCAGCCATTCGGTGCGGGGCGCGAATCCTTGCCCTATTGGCAGGCGCTGGCGGCCATCGTGCTCACGCAAGGCGGCGCCTTGCGCAAAAAAGTGGATCGGCGCGTGGGCTTTGCGCCTGATTCTCCATTCAAGGCGACCATGATGGCCTGGCTCGGTGCGATGCCGGCCGATGCGCCCTGGGTCGATGCCCTGTGGCGCGTGACCCGCATCCCTGCGGAAAATTACACCGCAGCGCAACGCACGGTGATCCAGAACCTGCTGCGCGTGCTGCTCGTGCTGGCGGCCCAGCTGCAGCTGGTGTTTCGTGAAGCGGGCGAGATCGACTTCATCGAGATGGCCCAGCGCGCCCGCAGAGCACTGGGGGAGGCGGAGTCGCCGTCAGAGCTCATGCTCAGGCTCGATAACGCGCTCAGCCACATTCTGCTGGACGAATTCCAGGACACCAGCCAGGCGCAAATCGATCTGCTCGAGGCGCTGACCGCCGGCTGGATGCCCGGCGACGGGCGCAGCCTCTTCCTGGTGGGCGATCCCATGCAGTCCATCTACCGTTTCCGCGAAGCGGAAGTCGGACTTTTCCTGACCGTGCGCGAGCAGGGGCTCGGGGCCTTGCCGCTGGAGTTTCTCGAGCTGAACAGCAATTTCCGCTCCCACGCCAGCCTCGTCGATGACATCAACCGGTTTTTCGCGACCGTCTTTCCCCAGGAAAACAACGCGGGGCTCGGGGCCATCCGTTATTCTCCGTCCACTGCCTACTGGCAGGGCCGGCGTCAGGGGCGCGTGCAGTTCCATCCCGTCTGGCATCGCAAGCAGACCGGTGCCCGCCGCCACCCCAGGCTCGATGCGATCGTGGACACCCATGTCGTCGCGCTCGCTGCCCAGGCCCTGGAACAAAACATCGACAGCGCCCATCCCGTGGCCATTCTCGTGCGCGCACGCACGCATCTGGGCAAAGTAGTTCAGCGTCTGCAGGAACACGGCCTGCCTTGTCGCGCAGTCGAACTGGACAGCCTGGATCAGCGCATGCTCGTCCTGGATCTCGTCCAGCTGGCCCGCGCTCTGGCGCACCCTGCGGACCGCATGGCCTGGCTGGCTGTCCTGCGCTCGCCCTTGTGCGGCATGCGCCTGGTGGTGCTGCACGCCTTGTTCGGCCGCAATCACGAGCGGCTTGTCCCCGAAGTGCTGCGCGACTGGCGTGCGCAGGGCATGCCGGACCTGGATGTCATGACGCCGCAGGAAATCCGCATCCTGGCCCAGGTCGCCGCAGCCCTGCTCGATGAGCGCAATGCATCTGGGCGGTTGCCGTTTGCCGCCCGGGTCGAGCACTGCTGGCAACGCCTGGGCGGGCCAGCCTTGTGTGCGGATGACGCCGACCGGGCCGATGTCGAGCAGGTGTTCGGGCTGATCGAGCGCCTCGCCCCCTGGGGCGCCTTGAACCCCGCCGAACTCGAGGACAGCCTTGCAGACTTGCGCGCCGCCTCCATTGACGGTGGCCGTGCCGTCGAAGTGATGACCATCCACAAAGCCAAAGGTCTCGAGTTCGAGACCGTGATACTGATGGGGCTCGAGAAACCCGTGATGGGTGACCGCCAGCCGCTACTGCGTTTCGAGCACAGCGAGGGGCGCCTGCTGCTGGGCCCGGTGAAGCGCAGCATCGATGATGCGAATGATCCCATCAGCGCTTACATTGCCGATCGTGAAGCGGCCCGCGCCGCGTATGAGCGCGAGCGCGTGCTGTACGTCGCCATGACGCGCGCCTGCCGCGATCTGCATATCGTCGCGCGCGTGGCCGTGAATGAAGCCGGCGAAGCGCAGGCACCTTCGGCCAGCACGCTGCTGGCCTGCTTGTGGGACGGCTTGCCCTTGACGGCGGTGCCGTCGTGGGACAGCCTGTGCGATCTGGCGGACGCAGGCAGTGGCGAGCAGGGGGCGCGCCTCTTGCAGCAGCCCGTCGACGCGCTGGCGCCCGATGCCGCTGCAGCCGATCTCGTACCGACCGTGGCTGTTTCCACGAGCGGGCCCGCAGCCTGGACAGCCGACGGCAGCGCTGCGCGCGAGCGCATCCTGGGCACGGTGGCGCATGCCTGGCTGGAGCGCATGGGGCACGACGGCCCGCACGCCTGGCCGCCCGCCCGGCTGGCTGCCATGGATGCCGTGTTTGCACGTCAGCTCAGCCGTGCAGGCATGGCGGCCGGTGCGCTGGACGCCGCCGTGGCTGTCCTGCGGGAAACGCTGCTGGCCACGCTCTCCAGTGAAAGAGGACGCTGGTTGCTGAGCCTGGGCAACCAGGCCTATCGCGAATGGTCTTTGCTCGGGCTCGATGGCAGGGTGTCCATTATCGATCTGGCCGTCTCCCGCGAGCAGGATTGGCTGGTGGTCGATTACAAGACTGGGTGTCCCCGCGATGGCGAATCGGTCACCCAGTTCGCGCAGCGCATGCGGGCCCTGCACGCTGACCAGCTGGCACGCTATTGCCGGCATGTCAGCGCGCTGGATGGGCGGCCGGCGCGCGCGGCTTTGTTCTTCCCGCGTGCCGACCTGTGGGTGGATTTGTCATGATGCCGCATGCCGATCGGCGGGCAAGCTGTTACACTGCTTAGTGGCGGGCCCCTTCGCATGGTTCGGCGGTGAAACTGGTCAGGTCGGGAACGAAGCAGCCATAGCCGTGCAGAATCAGTGCCGAAGTCAGGCTCGCCGCATTGTCTTTTGACGCATCGCCCTTCGACGCATCACTTTCAAGCTCTTCCGGCCTTTCGCATGTCGTATCTGGTACTGGCGCGCAAATGGCGCCCCCGCACGTTTGAGACTCTGGTGGGGCAAGATCATGTTGTCCGTGCCCTCACGCATGCGTTGACCACGCAGCGCTTGCATCATGCCTGGCTTTTCACGGGCACGCGGGGCGTGGGCAAGACGACGCTGGCGCGCATCCTCGCCAAGTCGCTGAACTGCGAGCAGGGCATCAGCGCCCAGCCTTGCGGGCAGTGCACGGCGTGCACCGAAATCGATGCCGGGCGTTTCGTCGACTACATCGAGCTGGACGCGGCATCCAACCGGGGCGTCGAGGAAATGACTCAGCTCCTGGAGCAGGCCGTGTATTCGCCTGCGCGAGGCCGCTTCAAGGTCTACATGATCGACGAAGTCCACATGCTCAGCGGCCATGCGTTCAATGCCATGCTCAAGACTTTGGAAGAACCGCCGCCACATGTGAAGTTCATTCTTGCGACGACAGATCCGCAGAAGATCCCGCCCACGGTGCTGTCGCGCTGCCTCCAGTTCAATCTGCGTCAGATGGCACCCGAGGCGATTGTCGGACATCTCGAGACCGTGCTGGGCGAAGAGGGGATGGCTTTTGAAACCGCCGGCCTGCGCCTGTTGGCGCGCGCGGCGTCGGGATCCATGCGCGATGCGCTGTCGCTGACGGATCAGGCCATTGCCTACAGCGCGGGCAACATCACTGCCCAGGCCATGCAGGCCATGCTGGGCAGTCTGGATCGGGGCGTGCTGTTCGCTCTGCTGCGCGCGCTCGCGGCTGGTGACGCCGCGCAGGTGCTGGCGGTGGCGGATACGCTGGCCACGCAAAGCATGCCCTACGGTGCAGCGCTGGCGGATCTGGCCGTGCTGTTATCGCGCGTCGCCATGGCGCAATACCTGCCGGACGCCTTGCCGGACGATGATCCCGATACCGAAGCGATCCGGGCCCTGGCGCAGCAGGTCGATGCGGATGCCGTGCAGCTGTTCTATTCAGTTGCCGTGCACAGCCGTGCCGAACTGGCCCTGGCGCCCGACGAATACGCGGGCTTCGTGATGGCGTGCCTGCGCATGCTGGGGCTGATGCGCTCGGCCAGTCCTACGCCGGCCGCGCCACCCGCCATTCCCGAAAGCCTGCCCGAAGCTGCGCCGCAACCGGTAGCGCCACCGGAGCCTGCGGCAGCGCCTGCGCCCACGCCCACGCCCACGCCCACGCCCGTATCAACGCCAGAGCCCGTATCAACGCCAGAGCCCGCATCAACGCCAGAGCCCACAGCGCCGCCGGAATCGTCCGAGGCCCGGCCATGCCTCGTCGGGATGACGCCGGCACAGTGGCCCGAGCTGGCGACCCGCCTTGCCCTGCGCGGCCTGGCCGCGCAGCTGGCGCGCCAGAGCGAATGGCTGCGTGCAGACGATAACGGGCGCGTGAGCCTGCGCGTCGCAGTTACCAGCCTGAGCAAGGGCGTGGCGCGTGAACGGCTGCAGGCCGCGCTCACGACGCATTTTGGTCTTCCCGTGCATCTGGATATAGAATGCGCCGATACCAGCCCGGATACGGCGCATGCGCGCGAGCAGGCGCGTCTGGCGGCCCTTCAGGCGCAGGCCGAGCAGTCGGTGCAGGCGGATCCCGTCGTGCAGGCGCTGCTCAGCACCTTCGATGCGCAGGTGTTGCCCGGCTCGGTGCGTCCGGCCGATGGCGCGACCGGGCCCCGGGAATAGTTTCGATTTACTTGAGCCAGGATGAGATTGCCATGATGAAAGGTCAGATTGCCGGACTGATGCGCCAGGCGCAGCAGATGCAGGACAACATGAAGAAGGTGCAGGAAGAGCTTGCCGATCTGATCGTGCAGGGCGCGTCCGGCGGTGGCCTGGTCAAGGTGGACATGAGCTGCCGCCACGACGTGCGCCGCGTGACCATCGATGCCTCGTTGTTCGAGGAAGACCGGGACATGCTCGAAGATCTGGTGGCGGCCGCCGTCAACGATGCCTTGCGCAAGGCCGAGACGACCTCGCAGGAAAAAATGGCGGCGGTGACAGCCGGCATGCCCTTGCCGCCGGGCATGAAACTGCCGTTCTGACGGCGGGGCTGGTGTCTGCCTCATGAGTACGGCACTCCCGGAGCCCGAACCGCTGCGCGCGCTGGTCGCCGCTTTGCGCCGGCTGCCGGGCGTGGGCGTGCGCACGGCGCGGCGCATGGCCTACCATTTGCTGCAGCATGATCGCGATGGTGCACAGGCCCTGGCCCAGGCGTTGGGCGATGCCGTGCGCGAGCTGCGGCACTGCGAGCGCTGCAATGGCCTGAGCGAGCAGCCCTTGTGCGAAACCTGCACAGACCCACGTCGCGATGCCGGCCTCTTGTGTGTCGTCGAAACGCCAGCCGATCAGAACACGATAGAATCCAGCCATGGCTATGCGGGCCTGTATTATGTGCTCATGGGCCGGCTTGCCCCGCTCGAGGGCATCGGGCCGGCCGAGCTGCAGTGCGAACGCCTGGTGGCGCGCGCCTGCGACGGTGAAGTGCGGGAAGTCATCCTCGCGACCAACTTCACGGCCGAGGGCGAAACCACGGCGCATTATCTCGCGCAAACGCTGCAGGCCCGCGGGCTGAAGGTGACGCGGCTGGCGCGCGGCGTGCCGGCCGGCAGTGAGCTGGAATATGTGGATCCCGGGACGGTTGCCTGGGCCTTGATGGAGCGTCGTTGAGGCGACGCATGGAATAAGCGGTTCAGGTTTATCGAGACAAAGGAAACAGGCGTGAACACCCCCCCATCTGCATCCGGGCCCCTGGCGGGCGTACGTGTCATCGAGCTCGGCCAGCTGATCGCCGGGCCTTTCTGCGGCCAGCTGCTGGCTGATTTCGGCGCGGAAGTCATCAAGGTCGAAGCGCCCGGCGTGGGCGACCCCATGCGCCATTGGGGGCGCGAAAAAGCCAAGGGGCATACCCTGTGGTGGTCGGTGCTGGCGCGCAACAAGAAGTCGATCACCTGCGACTTGCGCCGCCCCGAAGGTCAGGACCTGCTGCGTCGGCTGGTGAGTGAGGCTGACGTGCTCATTGAAAATTTCCGTCCGGGCACGCTGGAGCGCTGGAACCTGGGCCCCGATGTGCTGCGTGCGCTCAATCCGCAGCTCGTGCTGGTGCGCGTGTCAGGCTATGGGCAGACCGGTCCCTACGCCGGGCGCGCGGGTTTCGGCTCCATCGGCGAGGCCATGGGCGGCTTGCGCTACGTTTGCGGTGATCCGTCCACGCCGCCTTCGCGTATGGGGATATCCATTGGCGATACGCTTGCGGCCATGCACGCCGCCCTGGGCGCCGTCATGGCTCTGTATGCACGCGGGCGCCTGGGCCATGGCCAGGTGGTCGACAGCGCCATCTACGAGGCCGTGCTCAACTTCATGGAAAGCACGGTCATCGAATATGACCAGACCGGCTACATCCGCGAGCGCAGCGGGGCGATATTGCCTGGCATTGCGCCCAGCAACGTCTATCCCACGGCAGACGGCCTGGACATCGTCATCGGCGCCAACCAGGATACGGTGTTTCGCCGCTTCTGCGAAGCCATGGGGCATCCGGAGCTGGCCGATGACGAGCGCTACCGCACGCACGAAGCCCGGGGGCGCCACCAGCAGGAGCTGGACGAGCGCATTGCCGGCTGGACGCGCGCGCTGGGGGCGGCGGAATTGCTGGAGCGTATGGAAAAGCATGGTGTACCGGCGGGCGGCATGTACCGGGCGCCGGAAATGCTGGCTGATCCGCACTTTCAGGCGCGCGAGGCAATCGTGCGCGTGCCGCACCCGCATCTGGGCGACGTGGCCATGCAGAATGTGGCGCCGCGCTTGTCCGATACCCCGGGTAGCGTGCGCCATGTCGGGCCCGCCCTTGGCGAGCACACCCATGAGGTGCTGGCGGGCCTGGGACTGTCCGACGCCGAGCTTGAAAAATTGCAGGCGGACGGCGTCATTTGAAGGCAATCAACGGTATAGTGCAGTTTCAACCACTTGCACGCAGGAGACATCGGATGAAAACTTTTTTCAAGCTTGTCGCGGTCGCGGGGCTGGCGCTCAGCCTGATGGGAACGGCCGGTGCGACGCAGACGCTGCGCTTCACCTCGCAGCTGCCGGCCAAGCACATACTGGGCCAGAACATCGAGGCGTTCAAGACGCTGGTTGAAGAACGCAGCAAGGGTGAGCTGAAGATCGAAATCTACGATTCGGGTCAGCTCTACAAGGGCAATGAAGTCCCGCAGGCCGTCAGCTCCGGCGCGATCGACATGGGCATTGTCGAACTGGGCGTCTACGGGGGTACGGTGCCGGCCGCCGGTGCATTTGCCGTGCCTTTCCTGTTCCCGACCGAAGACGCGATCCGCAAGGCGACCAGCCCCGACAGCCCGGTGCGCCAGGGGATAGACAACGCCATATTCGATACGGGTGCGCGCGTCATCTGGTGGCAGGCCTATGGCGCAGTCCAGATGCTCAGCAAGAAGGGGCCGATCCGGGCGCCGGCGGATCTCAAGAACAAGAAGGTGCGCGTGCTCAGCAAGCCCATCGGCTACTTCATCGAGGATGTCGGCGGCGTGCCCATCGTCATCGATGGGGCGGAGCAGGTGCTGGCCTACCAGCGCGGCACGGTGGACGTCGGCATGTCGGGCACCACGGCAACCCAGTCCCGTCACATGTATGAAGTCATGGATTACATCACCATGACCAATCACTCGGCGGTCGAGTTTCTGGTCATCATGAACGACAAATCCTGGAATACGCTCTCGCCCGCGCTGCAGGACATCGTGGTGAGTTCGGCGCGCGAGGTCGAAACGGACCTGCGCAACAATGTCGAGCGCTTGAACCTCGAGGCCAAGCAGTATCTGGAAAAGGAAACCACCATGAAGGTGGTGGATCTGACGCCGGATGAAATCGAGGCCTGGCGCAAGGCGGCCGAGCCGACCATGAAGCGTTTCGCAGAGGAAAGTGGCCCCCTGGCGCGTCAGGTGGTCGAGGCGGCGTTGGCGCAATAGGGCGGCGGCATGACGCTGGCGCAATGGGCGGACCGGGTATCGGGCGCGATCGCGAGCGTGAGCGGATGGCTGTTTTTCGCCATCGGCATCGTGCTCACCTACGATGTCGCGGCCCGATTCCTGTTCATGTCGCCCACGGCCTGGGCGGGTGATGTTTCCATCATCCTGCAGATCTGGGTCGTCTATGTCTGCATGGCCGGCGTGCTGCGCGAGCGCGGCCTCATCCGCATTACGGCGTTCGTGCGCCTGCTGGGGCCCGCAGGGCGCAAACTGGCCGAAGGCTTCTCCCTGGTCTTCATCACCGTGTTTTCGGTGATCATGACCTGGGAAAGCCTACTGGTGGTGCTCGAATCGCTCGCGCGTGGGCGTCGCGCACCCACCATGATCGAAACGCCGATGTGGATCCCGGAAATCGCGATTCCCATCGGCTTCACGTTGCTGGCCTTGCAGGCGCTGGCGGAGCTGGCCCGCCTGCCGTCGCGCCCCGCGCCCGAGTGTGCCGAAGAGGATGCCAGCGAATGACCAGCGTCCTGATCATTGGCGGTCTGCTCGTGCTGTTGTTTTTCGGGGTTCCCGTGGCCTTCTCGCTGGCCGGGCTGGGCGTGCTCATGCTCTGGTTTAAGGGTTTTCCGCTCACCATCGCCGCGCAGAACCTGACGGGGGGGCTGGACAGCTTCATCTTGCTCGCCATCCCGCTGTTCCTGCTCATGTCCAACGTCTTGCTCAAGGGGGGCGTGGGCCGCGACCTGTTCGGCGCCTTCCAGGCCTGGACCGGCCACTGGCCCGGTGGTCTGGCCACCGCCACCCTCATGGCCTGCGGGCTGTTCTCCACCATCAACGGCAGCTCCGTGGCGACGGCGGCCACGATTGGCACCGTGGCCATCCCCGAAATGGCCCAGCGCGGCTATAAGAAACCCTTCTCCTACGGTCTGGTGGCCGCCGGGGGCACGCTGGGTATCCTGATCCCGCCGTCGATTCCGCTCATCGTCTATGGCGTGATCGCCGAGCAGTCCATCGTCAAGCTGTTCCTCGCCGGCATGGTGCCGGGCCTCGCGCTGCTCGCGTGCTTTGCCGTGTTCGCCTCGCTCTACTGCCATTTCGGCAAGGGCTACGTCAAGGTGGACCGCCTGTCCCTGAGCGAGCGCTGGCAGCTCACGCTGCGGGCCTCGCCCACCCTGCTGATTGCCGTCATCATCATCGGCGGCATTTATGCCGGCATTTTCACGCCGACCGAAGCGGCCGCCATCGGATTTTTCTGCGCGCTGGTGCTGACGGCCGGTATCATGCGCACGCTGGACTGGGCAGGCTTGCACCAGGCCGTGGCCGACACGATGAAGACTTCAGTGACGATCCTGCTCATCATCGTCGGGGCCAAGATTTTTGGCCATGCCGTCACCCTGTACCGCATTCCCCAGGAAATCACGGCCTTTGTCACGGCCAACTTCCATGACCCCTTCCTGTTCATGGTGGCGGTCACCGCGGTGTTGCTGGTCGTGGGGCTGTTCCTGGAAAGCCTGTCCATGCTGCTGATCATGGTGCCCGTGCTGTTCCCGTCGCTCGAGGCCATGCGCATCGATCCCATCTGGTTCGGGATTTATTTCGTGATCCTGATCGAGATTGCGCTCATCACACCGCCGGTGGGTATGAACTTGTTCGTCATCCAGGCGGTGACGCGGGCCCGCATCACCGACGTGATCCATGGCGTCATCCCTTTCGTGCTCATCATGCTGGTCACGGCCTGGCTGCTGTATGTCTTTCCCGACATGGCGCTGTGGCTGACGCGCGTGTTCTGAATCAGCGGTCCTGCGCGATCAGGGCATCCAGACGCTGCGCATCGGCGCAGAACACGCGGATGCCTTCGGCCAGTTTCTCGGTAGCCATGGCGTCGTTGTTGAGCTGCGTGCGGAAGGCAATCTCGTTGCTGGCCTGCCACTCGGGTGCGGCCGCCTTGGCGGAGTCCGGATCCAGCCGGCGTGGCAAGGGCGCCTGCGCCTGGCTCAGATCATGCAGGAATGCGGGGCTGATGGTGAGCAGGTCGCAACCTGCCAGCGCGCGAATCTGGTCGATGTTGCGAAAGCTGGCGCCCATCACTTCCGTGGCGATGTCGTAGGTCTTGTAATACTGGTAGATGCTGATGACCGACGCCACGCCCGGGTCGCCGGCGCCGCGGTGGGCTGCGTCGTTCCAGTCTGCCCCGGCGGCTTTCTTGTGCCAGTCCAGGATGCGGCCCACAAAGGGCGATACCAATTGTACCTTGGCCTGGGCGCAGGCGATGGCCTGCGCCATGCTGAACATCAGGGTCAGGTTGCAGCGGATGCTTTCGGCCTGCAGCGCGCGCGCGGCCTGTATGCCTTCCCAGGTGGCGGCAAGTTTGATGAGTACGCGCTCGCGCGCCATGCCGGCCGCTTCATACAGGGCAATGACCTGGCGGGCGCGCTCGATGCTGGCCTGGATGTCGAACGACAGGCGCGCGTCGATTTCCGTGGACACGCGGCCGGGAATCAGCGCAAGAATTTTGCAACCGAATGAAACCAGCAATCGATCCGCAATTTCGATGCGCGCGGCGTGCGGATGGTCGTGCAGCACCTGATCCAGCAAGGGTCGGTAAGCCTCTTGCTGCACGGCCTTGAGGATGAGGGTGGGGTTGGTCGTGGCGTCGGTGGGGCGAAACTGGCGGATCTGTTCCAGATCGCCCGTGTCGGCCACCACGGTGGTCATGCGGCGCAGCTGCGCGAGTTGATCGGACATGATGCAAGGAACACAAGTCGTTGAAAGAATCCTTTACTGTAGACGATTTCGCGGCCGTGGATAAACCGGGCTACGCGCCTGGCGGTCAAAATGCACAGGTTATAATTCCGCAGTCAATTCCTAAAAAGTTCAACTCCGGGGTTTCATCGTGCTGCCATCATTCTCTTTCATGGAATCGACGGCTGGCCCTGTTGCGATTCTGGCCCTCGCCGATGGATCTGTCTTCAGAGGCATTTCCATAGGGGCGCACGGGCATTGCACGGGTACGGCTGTTTTCAATACCGCATTGTCGGGGCAACAGGAAATCCTTACCGATCCCGCATCTCGCGGGAACATCGTCGCCTTCACCTATCCCCATATCGGCAATACCGGCGTGAATCCGCAAGACATGGAATCGGAGCGCATCCAGGTGGCCGGCCTGGTGGTGCGCGACTGCCCGCGGCATGCGTCCAATTTCAGGGCGACGCACACCTTGCCCCAGGCCTTGCGTGATCACGGCGTCGTGGCCATCGCCGACATCGATACCCGGCGCCTCACCCGGCTGTTGCGTGAAAAAGGCAGCCAGGGCGCCTGCATTCTGGTCGGCGAGGATGCGCAAAAAGCCGTGGCGCTGGCACGCGACGCCGCCGCAGCCGCGCCGCAGCCGCTGCCGCCGCGCGACATCCCGCAACCCTGGACGCAGACCGTCTGGCAGCCCGGTCAGGGTTTTGGCGAGGCCACCGAGGTCCGCCATCACGTGGTCGTGCTCGACCTGGGGGTCAAGTACGCGGTCTTGCGCCAACTGGCGACGGCTGGGTGCCGCCTGAGCATCGTGCCGGCGACGACGTCTGCCGACCAGATCCTGGCGCAGGCGCCGGATGGCGTGGTAGTGGCCGGCGGCCCCGGCGATCCGCGCCGCATGGATGATGCGCTCGCGTGCATGCGCGCATTGCTGGACAGCGGCGGCCCGCTGCTGGGTCTGGGTCTGGGCATGTCGCTGATGGCCTTGAGCCTGGCTGCGGACGTGCGCCTACTGTCGCCGGGGCGGCATGGCGCCAACTACCCCGTGCAGGCGCTGGCCGACGGGCGCATCTACATCAGCAGCCAGAGTCAGGCGTACCGCCTCGATGCCGATGCGCTGCCGCCGCAGGTCACGGTCACGCACCGCTGTCTGCTGGACGGTTCCGTACAGGCCCTGCGTCTGGGCGATCGGCCCGCGATCGGCGTGCAGGCGCAGGCCGAGGGCGGTTCCGGCCCGCGCGACCTGACCTTCTTCTTCGACCAATTCATCCAACTCATGGCTGCCCGGGGCTAGGTATCGCATCATGCCAAAGCGTACAGATATTCACAGAATTCTCATCATTGGCGCCGGCCCCATTGTCATTGGCCAGGCCTGCGAGTTCGATTATTCGGGCGCGCAAGCCTGCAAGGCGCTCAAGGCGGAAGGCTTTCATACGATTCTGGTGAACAGCAATCCGGCCACCATCATGACGGATCCGGAAACCGCCGACGTCACCTATATCGAGCCGATCACCTGGCAGGCGGTAGAAAAGATCATTGCGCACGAAAAGCCGGATGCAGTGCTCGCCACCATGGGCGGGCAGACGGCCTTGAACTGCGCGCTGGATCTGGCGCGCCATGGCGTTCTGGAGCGCTACGGCGTCGAACTGCTGGGCGCCAACGCACGCGCCATAGAAATGGCGGAGGATCGCCAGAAATTCAAGGATGCCATGACGCGCATCGGGCTGGAATCGGCCCAGTCGGGCGTGGCGCACTCCATGGATGAAGCCTGGGACGTACAGCGCCAGATCGCACGCGATATCGGGTCCTCAGGTTTTCCCGTGGTCATCCGGCCGAGCTTCACGCTGGGCGGCACCGGGGGCGGCATCGCCTACAATAGCGAGGAATTCGAGGAAATCTGCCGCCGTGGCCTGGAGGCATCGCCGGCGCATGAATTGCTCATCGAAGAGTCCCTGCTGGGCTGGAAAGAGCTCGAGATGGAAGTCATCCGCGACGATGCCGACAACTGCATCATCGTGTGCTCGATCGAGAACCTGGACCCCATGGGCGTGCACACGGGCGATTCCATTACCGTGGCGCCTGCGCAAACCCTGACGGACAAGGAATATCAGGTGATGCGCGATGCCTCCCTGGCAATCCTGCGCGAGATCGGGGTGGAAAACGGGGGGTCCAACGTCCAGTTCGCCATCAATCCTCAAAATGGCCGCCTCATCGTCATCGAGATGAATCCACGCGTGTCGCGCTCGTCGGCGCTGGCGTCCAAGGCTACCGGCTTTCCCATCGCCAAGGTGGCCGCGCGCCTCGCAGTAGGCTACACCCTGAACGAGCTGCCCAACGAGATCCTCGGTGGCGCGGTTCCCGCGGCCTTCGAGCCGACCATCGACTACGTGGTCACCAAGGTACCCCGTTTCGCCTTCGAGAAATTTCCCCAGGCCAACTCCCGCCTCACCACGCAGATGAAATCGGTGGGTGAGGTCATGGCCATCGGCCGCACGTTTCAGGAGTCGCTGCAAAAAGCACTGCGCGGCCTCGAGGTGGGGGTCGACGGCCTGAATCAGATGACAACGGATCGCGAGACGCTGCAGGTGGAACTGGGCGAGCCCGGTCCCGAGCGGATCTGGTACGTGGGCGATGCCTTCGCCCAGGGCTTCACGCTGGACGAGGTGCATGCGCTCACCGCCATCGATCCCTGGTTTCTGGCGCAGATCAAGGAGATCGTCGACATCGAGCTGGCGCTCGAACAGAAGACGCTCGCCGAGCTGGACGAGCGCGTGATGCGCGAGCTGAAGCGGCGCGGGTTTTCCGATCGCCGCCTGGCCTTCCTGCTGGACACGACCGAAGCGGAGGTCCGCAAGTCGCGCCACCAGCTCGGGGTGCGGCCGGTCTACAAGCGGGTGGATACCTGCGCGGGCGAGTTCGCCACCACCATGGCCTATATGTACTCCACCTACGAGGAAGAGTGCGAGGCGGCACCCACGGATCGCAAGAAGATCATCGTGCTGGGCGGCGGCCCGAACCGCATCGGGCAAGGCATCGAGTTCGATTACTGCTGCGTGCACGCCGCGCTGTCCCTGCGCGAAGACGGTTTCGAAACCATCATGGTGAACTGCAACCCGGAAACCGTCTCCACCGACTATGACACGTCCGATCGGCTGTACTTCGAGCCGCTCACGCTGGAGGACGTGCTCGAAATCGTGCATAAGGAAAAACCGGTGGGCGTCATCGTGCAATATGGGGGGCAGACGCCGCTGAAGCTGGCCAAGGCGCTGGAGGCCAACGGCGTGCCCATCATCGGCACCAGCCCCGAGTCCATCGACATCGCCGAAGACCGCGAGCGCTTCCAGAAGCTGCTCACCAAGCTGGCGCTGCGCCAGCCGGCGAATCGTACCGCGCGTACCGAGGCCGAGGCCATGGCACTCGCGGGCGAGATCGGTTATCCCCTGGTGGTGCGGCCCAGCTATGTACTGGGCGGGCGCGCCATGGAAATCGTGCACGAACCTTCCGAGCTGGAGCGTTACATGCGCGAAGCGGTGCAGGTCAGCAATGATGCGCCGGTGCTGCTGGATCATTTTCTGAACGACGCCATCGAGCTCGATGTGGATTGCATTGCCGACGGCCAGACCGTGTTCATCGGCGGCGTGATGGAGCATATCGAGCAGGCGGGCGTGCATTCCGGCGATTCCGCGTGCAGCCTGCCGCCGTACTCCCTGTCGGCCACGGTCATCGACGAAGTCAAGCGCCAGACGGGGCTGATGGCACGCGCCCTGAACGTCAAGGGGCTCATGAACGTTCAGTTCGCGATCCAGAATGGGGACGTCTACGTGCTCGAGGTCAACCCCAGGGCCTCGCGCACCGTGCCTTTCGTCTCCAAGGCCACGGGCCTGCCGCTGGCGAAGATCGCCGCGCGGGTCATGAGCGGGCGCACGCTGGCCGAACAGCAGGTCACGCACGAGGTCGTGCCGGATTATTTCTCCGTGAAGGAAGCGGTGTTTCCGTTCGTGAAATTCCCGGGCGTGGATACGATTCTCGGGCCCGAGATGAAGTCCACCGGCGAGGTGATGGGCGTCGGGCGCAGCTTCGGCGAGGCCTTCGTCAAGTCGCAGATTGCCGCAGGCAGCATCCTGCCCGATGCCGGGGTGGCGTTCATCAGCGTGAAGGCGCAGGACAAGCCGCGTGCCGTCGAGGTGGCGGGTCAGCTGGTGCAGCTGGGCTTTGCCATCGTCGCCACACGCGGCACGGCCGCCGCCATCGCGCAGGCCGGCTTGGCCGTGCAGGTGGTCAACAAGGTGACCGAGGGTCGGCCCCATATCGTGGACATGATCAAGAACGGCGATATCGCCATGGTGATCAACACGGTGGAAGCGCGCCGCAACGCGATTGCCGATTCGCGCGTGCTGCGCACGACGTCGCTGTCCGCCGGAGTCACCTATTTCACCACGATTGCCGGGGCGCGCGCTGCGGTGGAGGGTCTGCAATACCTGCGCACCGGCGGCGGTCTGCAGGTGTATTCGCTGCAGTCGCTGCACGCCAGCCTGGCGGCTGGCGGGGCTTGCAATCAAGCCTGAGATTCGCCACAATAGAAGCCTGATCGGGGTCGGGCACGCCGCCGTTGCGGCGTTGCCCTCCCGGAACCGCCGGCACGTCCGGGGTTCGGCGGCGAATCCTCAATCCCAAGGTAGCGCCGGCGTATGCCGGTGACTGTTGCAGGCGAAGCAAAGGCCTGCGGCCCGATGGGCATTGCCCGCATCCGGTTTTGCCATTTCAGACGCTTTCAAGCATTTTGCAAAGCGTCTTTTATTTTCATTTCAGGAATTGTATGTCTGCGATCCCGTTGACCGTGCGCGGCGCCGAGCGCCTGCAAGCTGAACTGCACCGCCTCAAGACGGTGGAGCGTCCCGAAGTCATCAATGCCATTGCGGAAGCCCGGGCGCAGGGCGACCTGTCCGAAAACGCGGAATATGATGCGGCGCGCGAGCGCCAGGCCTTCGTCGAAGGGCGCATCAAAGAGCTGGACGGCACGCTGTCCAATGCCACGATCATCGACCCCAGCACCCTGGATGTCGACGGCAAGGCGGTCTTTGGTGCCACGGTGCAGATCGAGGATCTGGAAACCGGGGACCGGGTCAGCTACCAGATCGTTGGCGATGCCGAGGCGGACATCCGGGCCAACCTGATCTCCATTTCCAGTCCCGTGGCGCGCGCCCTGATCGGCAAGCAGACGGGGGATGTGGTCGAAGTGCACGCACCGGGCGGCGTGCGCGAGTACGAGGTGATCGCGATTGACTACGTCTGATCGCCGCGATCTTCGGGCTGGGGCCGGTACACGATCAGCGTGCGGCCCAGATGGTCCACGGGTGCGCAGTTGAGCGCATCGCACAGCCGCGCCAGCATCGCCTCGCGCTCGGGCCGGTCGGCGCCAGCCACGCGCAGCTTGATGAGCTCGTGCGCCTTCAGGCTGTTGTCGGCCTCTTTCAGAACCGTGTCGGTCAAGCCTTTGGCGCCGATCAGCACCACGGGGTTCAGGGCGTGCGCACGGGCGCGCAAGCGGCTGCGTTCGTGCGCAGTAATGTCAAGTTTTGCCATAGTGGGGCAATTGTAAGGCAATGGCGGGCAAAAAATTTTCGCGGGCGTGGATGCAACAACATCTGCACGACCCTTATGTCAGGCTGGCGCAGCAAAAGGGGTATCGCGCCCGCGCCGCGTTCAAACTGAGTGAATTGCTGGATGCTCACCGCCTGCTGCGCAAGGGCGACGTGGTCGTCGATCTCGGCGCGGCGCCCGGCAGCTGGTCGCAGGTCGTGCGCGAGCGCCTGCTCGCCGATGGGCAGCTGCGGGGCCGCATCATTGCGCTCGATATCCTGCCGATGGACGCGATTTCCGGCGTGGAATTCATCCAGGGTGATTTCCGCGAGGATGCCGTGCTGGCACAGCTCGAAGATATCCTGGGCGGCGCCGCGGTGGACCTTGTGATTTCCGACATGGCCCCCAACTTGTCCGGCGTCAAGGCTGCGGATGTCGCGCGCATCCAGCACGTGCAGGAACTGGCACTGGCGTTCGCCCTCGATCATCTGCGCATCGGCGGCAGCCTGGTGCTCAAGGCCTTCCATGGCAGCGGCTTTTCGCAGATCGTCGAGCAGTTGCACCGCCATTTCCGCCAGGTGCAAGTGCACAAGCCGCAGGCCTCGCGCGACAAGTCCGCGGAGACCTTCCTGGTCGCGCGGGGCCTGCAGCGCAGACAGCCCTGATCAGGTAGAATGGTCTGATGAAACACTTGTTTACGGCGCTGCTCGCCACTGGCCGGGACACGTCACCGCATCACGCAGGAGATTGGCATTGAACAACTCGTTTTCCAAGGTGGCCATCTGGATGGTGATAGCCCTGGTTCTGTTCACTGTGTTCAAACAGTTCGACAGCCGGGTGGTCAGCCCCGATACGGTCAGCTACACGCAGTTCATGAATGATGCCCGGGCCGGCCGCATTTCCAAGGTGGATATCCAGGGGGATACCCTGTACGTGACGCCGGACGCGGGGCGGCCCTACAGCCTCACCTCGCCGGGCGACCTGTGGATGGTGCCCGAACTGGTCAAGTCCGGCGTGCAGGTATCGGGCAAGGCGCGCGAAGAGCCGTCCTTCCTGACCAGCATCTTCATTTCCTGGTTCCCCATGCTGCTGCTCATCGGCGTGTGGATCTTCTTCATGCGCCAGATGCAGGGCGGGGGCAAGGGCGGGGCGTTCAGCTTCGGCAAGTCCAAGGCGCGCCTGCTTGACGAAAACACTAACCAGATCACGTTTGCCGACGTCGCCGGCTGCGACGAGGCCAAGGAAGACGTCCAGGAGCTCGTGGATTTCCTGCGCGATCCCACCAAGTTCCAACGCCTGGGCGGGCGCATCCCCCGCGGCGTGCTGATGGTGGGTTCGCCGGGTACCGGGAAAACACTGCTGGCCAAGGCCATCGCCGGTGAAGCCAAGGTGCCGTTCTTCAGCATTTCCGGGTCGGATTTCGTGGAAATGTTCGTCGGCGTCGGCGCAGCGCGCGTGCGCGACATGTTCGAAAACGCCAAGAAGCACGCCCCCTGCATCATCTTCATCGATGAAATCGATGCGGTCGGTCGCCAGCGCGGTGCCGGCCTGGGCGGTGGCAACGACGAGCGCGAACAGACGCTGAACCAGCTGCTGGTCGAGATGGACGGCTTCGAGACCGGGCAGGGCGTGCTGGTCATTGCAGCCACCAACCGTCCAGACGTTCTGGATCCGGCCCTGCTGCGGCCCGGCCGTTTCGACCGCCAAGTCGTGGTGCCCCTGCCGGATATCCGCGGGCGCGAGCAAATTCTCAAGGTCCACATGCGCAAGGTGCCGCTGGCGTCGGATGTGGATGCCATGGTGCTGGCGCGCGGCACGCCCGGGTTCTCCGGGGCCGACCTCGCCAACCTGGTCAACGAAGCCGCGCTGTTCGCGGCGCGTCGCAACGCGCGCGCGGTCGACATGCATGATTTCGAAAGCGCCAAGGACAAGATCATCATGGGCGCCGAGCGGCGCACCATGATCATGCCGGAAGAAGAGCGGCGCAACACGGCCTATCACGAGTCCGGCCACGCGCTGGTGGCGCGTCTGCTGCCCAAGACCGATCCCGTGCACAAGGTCACCATCATCCCGCGCGGCCGGGCGCTGGGCGTGACCATGCAGCTGCCCGAAACCGATCGCTACAGCATGGACAAAGAGCGTCTGCTCAACACCATCGCCGTGTTGTTCGGCGGGCGCATCGCGGAAGAAGTGTTCATGCATCAGATGACCACTGGGGCTTCCAACGATTTCGAGCGTGCGACCGCGATCGCGCGCGACATCGTCACGCGCTATGGCATGACCGATTCGCTCGGCCCGGTCGTCTACGCCGAGAACGAGGGCGAGGTCTTCCTGGGGCGCAGCGTCACCAAGACCACGCATGTCTCGGAAGCCACCATGCAGAAGGTGGATCAGGAAATCCGCAGCATCATCGACGAGCAGTACAACATTGCGCGTACGCTGATCGAAGACAATCGCGACAAGATGGAAGCCATGGCGGCGGCGCTGCTCGAGTGGGAAACCATAGACGCCGACCAGATTGACGACATCATGGCAGGGCGCGCGCCGCGTCCGCCCAAGGCGTCGCGTTCGTCGGGCGGCAGCACCGATAGCACACCGCCCACCGCCGGCGACGTGGCCACGGGAGACGGCAAGGCCGCGGCGACGCCTGTCTGAGCACAATCATGCAGGCAAGCTTGCAGTGCGGGCGCTTCCGGCTGGCGCTGGATCGTCCGCTCATCATGGGCGTGCTCAATGTCACGCCCGATTCTTTTGCAGAAGCCGCGCCCAGCACGCAGCTCGAAGTGGCGCTGGAGCGGGCGCGCGACATGATCGCGCAGGGCGCCGACCTGCTCGACATCGGCGGTGAGTCCACGCGGCCCGGCGCGCTGCCGGTTCCCGAGGCGCAGGAAGCGCAGCGCGTGCTGCCGGTGATCGAAGCCTTGCGCGAGGCGGGCGTACCCTTGTCGGTCGACACGTCCAAGCCCGGGCTCATGCGCCAGGCGCTGGAGGCGGGCGCCGACCTCATCAACGACATCACCGGTTTCAGAAATCCCGAGGCGATCGCGGCCGTGGCCGGGGCGGACTGCGCCGTGTGCGTGATGCATATGCAGGGCGAGCCCCGCACCATGCAGCGCAATCCGCAGTACGATGACGTTGCGCTCGATGTCAAGGCCTTTCTGGCGGCGCGCTGCGCCGCGCTGCGCGCGGCCGGCGTGGCGCAGGATCGCATTCTGATCGATCCGGGATTCGGTTTTGGCAAGACGCAGGCGCAGAACTACGCCTTGTTGCGCCGCCTCGCGCAGGCGCGCGTCCAGCCTTACCCCTGGCTGATCGGGGTTTCGCGCAAATCCATGATCGGCCACGTCACCGGGCGCAGCCCGACCGAGCGGGTCGCCGGCAGCATCGCGGCGGCGCTGGCGGCCGTGGCGCGCGGTGCGGCAGTGGTACGCGTACACGATGTCGCGGCGACCAGGGATGCCTTGCGCGTATGGCAGGCCGTGGAACAGGGAGTGCAGGATGGCTGAAAGGCGTTATTTCGGGACGGACGGCATACGCGGCGAAGTGGGCGGGCCGCTCATCAATGCCGAATTTGCGCTGCGCCTGGGGCATGCGGCGGGGCGCGTGTTCGGCGCCTGCCACCAGGCGCGTGGCCGGCCGGCCGTGCTGATCGGCAAAGATACGCGCATCTCGGGCTATATGCTGGAGTCTGCCATGGAGGCGGGGTTTTCCGCAGCAGGCATGGATGTGCTGCTCGCCGGACCGTTGCCCACGCCCGCCATCGCCTACCTGACGCGCACGTTGCGCCTGGTGGCCGGCGTGGTCATCAGCGCCTCGCACAATCCGTTTCATGACAACGGGATCAAGTTTTTCTCTGCCGGAGGCACCAAGCTGCCCGACGAGACCGAGCTGGCGATCGAACGCATGCTGGATACGCCGGTGGCCTGCGTGGATTCACGCGCGCTGGGGCGGGCCCGGCGCATCGCGGACGCGGCTGGGCGCTACATAGAGTTTTGCAAGAGCACCTTTCCCAATGAGATGAACCTGCTTGGTTTGCGCATTGCGGTCGATGCCGCCAACGGCGCAGCCTATCATATTGCGCCCCATGTGTTCCGTGAGCTGGGCGCCGAAGTCTTTCCGTTCGCCTGCAATCCCGACGGCTTCAACATCAACGATGGCGTTGGGGCCACACATCCGGAGCACCTGGTCGCCGCCGTGCGCGAGTGCGGGGCCGACCTGGGCATCGCGCTGGATGGGGATGCCGATCGCCTGCAGGTGGTGGATGGCACGGGTCGCTTATTCAACGGTGACGAGCTGCTTTATGCCATTGTGCGCGATCGGATGTCGCAAGGCCCGGTGGGCGGCGTCGTGGGAACGCTGATGAGCAACTTCGGCCTGGAGCGGCGGCTGCAGGACCTGGGCGTACCGTTCGAGCGTGCCGCGGTGGGCGATCGCTATGTGCTGGAGCGGCTGCAGGAGAAGGGCTGGCTGTTCGGCGGCGAAAGCTCGGGCCATCTGCTGTGCCTGGACCGGCACACGACGGGCGACGGCATTGTCGCTGCGTTGCAGGTGCTGGCTGCCATGAAGCGCCACGGCAAATCGCTCGCCAGCCTGGTGTCGGATCTGCGCATGGCGACGCAGCTCATGGTGAACCAGCCCTTGCGCCCCGGCATGGACTGGCGCAGTCACGCCGGCCTGTGCGCGGCCCGCGACAAGGCGTCGGCCCTGCTCGGTGGACACGGACGCGTGTTGATCCGTGCCTCGGGCACCGAGCCCAAGCTGCGCCTGATGGTCGAGGCGGACGATGCAGCCCTGGCGCAGGCGGGCATGGACGTGCTGACGGCCGTGTCCCTCTGAGGTTCGGCGGCTCGCGAATGGCTCCCGATACGGTCGATCCCGCCGCCCTGCTGGTGCAGGAGCTGCCGCTGCTGGACGTGCGCGCTCCCGTCGAGTTTCATGCCGGCGCCATACCCGGAGCGATCAATCTGCCCCTCATGGACGACGACGAGCGGCATCGCATCGGCCTGTGCTACAAGCAGCACGGGCCCGAAGCCGCCCTGGCGCTGGGTCATCGACTGGTGTCGGGTGAGCGGCGCGACGCGCGCATTCAGGCTTGGCTGGACTTCGTGCGAGCCCGGCCGGATGGCGTTCTGTACTGTTTTCGTGGCGGTCAGCGTTCCGCCATCGCGCAGCGCTGGCTGTACGAGGCGGGCGCGGTCATCCCCCGGGTGGCGGGCGGCTATAAGGCCATGCGCCGCCGCTTGCTCGACACGCTGGAGTGCATGGGTGTCCCCGATGCCTTTCCGGGCCGTTTCTGGGTGCTGGGCGGGCTGACGGGCACCGGCAAGACGGAAGTGCTGCAGGCCGTGCCGCAGCTCAGCGTCGATCTGGAAGCGCACGCCGTACATCGGGGCTCCAGCTTCGGACGCCAGTTGCAGGCGCAGCCCGCGCAAGCCGATTTCGAGAATGCGCTTGCGGTCGACTTCCTGCGTCGCCGCCAACGCGGGGACACCCACTTTCTGCTGGAAGACGAAAGCCGCTTCATCGGCCGCTGCAGCCTGCCGCCCGCCCTGTATGCGCGCATGCAGGCCGCGCCGCTGATCTGGCTGGAGGCGCCATTGCAGGAGCGGGTCGACCGCATTCGCCGCGATTACGTTGTGGGTGTCCTCGATCAGCTGCGCGCGCGGCACGATGCGGCCACGGCTCACGCGCTGCTCTCGGAGCGCTTGCTGGAAAGTCTGGAGCGGATTTCCCGCCGCCTGGGTGGTCAGCGCCATGCGCAGATCCGCCAGCTGATGGCGGGCGCGCTCCAGGTGCATGGGAACGATGGCGATCCGCAGGCCCATGATGCCTGGATCGCGAGCCTGCTCAGCGATTACTACGATCCCATGTATGCGTCGCAAGCCCGGGCCAAGGCGGCGCGCATCGTGTTCAGGGGGCCCCGGGACGCGATCCTGGAATGGCTGCGCGCCCGCGGGGCAGGCCCTGTTTCCTGAAGGTCAGGACATCTTGCACTCGGGCGACGGCGGTGGCGTCAGCGTGTCCGGATAGGACTGCTCGATGACGGGCCGCAACACGCCGTCCTTCACCATGGCGCGGGCCACATAGTTCGGAATCACCAGCTGGTTGTCCTCGGCGCGGATCAGGTGGCGTCCATACAGGGTTTCCACTTCGGCACCGCGCAAGGCCTTCATGACGGCTTCGGGCTCGACGCTGCCGGATTTCTCCACGCCCTGGAACAGGATCATGGCGCCGTTATAGGTCTGGGCCTCGGTGTCGGACGGCAGGCGCTGGTGCTTGGCCTGGAACGCCTCGACGAAGGCCTTGGCCTGGGGCGTGTCCACATCGGCCGTGAAGCCCACATTGCCGGGAATGCCTTCCATCGCGTTGCCGGTGGCCTTGATCAGGAAATCCGAGAGCAGGGCGTGGCCGATGATGGGGGTGTCCGGGATCAGGTTGAAGTCGGCGGCCTGTTTGATGAAGGCCACGGCGCCCGATACGTCGGCATGCCAGATGGCATCGACCTTGGCCGCCTTGAGCTGCTGGATGTAGGGGGCGTAATCCTTGGTGCCGAGGGGGGCGAACAGCGTGAGGCTCACCTTCTTGCCGTGCGCCTTCATGGTTTCCTCGAAGGACTTGGCCGAATCCTGACCCCAGACGTAGTCGGCCGCCATGATGGCGAAGTTCTCGCCCGGAATGTCGCCCACCCACTCCTTGATCATGGCCAGGTCCATGGCATCCGAGTGGTTGGTACGGATGAAGCGCGGGTTGCAGGCATCGCCGGTGAGCTTGTCGGCCTTGCTGATCGTGCCCAGGAAGGCGGCATCCCAGCGTATCAGGCTCTGGCTGATCGCCAGTGAAATGGCCGAGGTGATGGGGCCCAGGATGAAGGGGTAGCCATCGCGAACCAGTTTTTCGGCCATGCGGCGTCCGGCGTCCGGTGTGCTTTCATCATCGCCCGTGGCGATGATGACCTCGCGACCATCCACGCCGCCCTTGGCGTTGATTTCTTCCACCGCGAAGCGGATGCCGTTGGCGGCATCCACACCCATGGCCGCGAAGGGGCCCGATTCGGAGGTGATCAGGGCGATCTTCAGGGGTTCCTTGGCCTGTACGGCGGAAAGTGGCAGCGCGACGGCCAGCAGGGCGCTGAGGGCCGTCAGCTTGAGAGCGCAGCGGGAGGTTGTCATGGGTGTCTCCTTGAAGTGATGGGCCGATGGTCCACCAGCGGCCCGGTTTGTGAGCGAACGCTCATACCGTGATGTGTTGTTCGAGCGCGGCCAGGCCGTCCGGGTCATGCTGCACCTCGCCCTGCGCCACGATGCTGCCCTTGGTCATGGCGAGATAGCGACGTGCCACTCGAGTCACCAGACTCAGGTTCTGTTCGATCAGCAGCAGTGCCGTGCCGGCGTCGGCCACCTGGTTGAAAATGTCGGCGAGCTGGTCGACGATGACGGGCGCCAGGCCTTCGGTCGGTTCATCCAACAGGATCAGCGCCGGGTTGGCCATCAGGGCACGCCCGACGGCCAGCATCTGCTGCTGTCCGCCCGACAGGGCGGTGCCGCGCGTATGCGCGCGCTCCTGCAGGATGGGGAACAGCCGGTAGACGGCTGCCAGGTCCCACGGCCCCTTGCGTCCCGGTGCGGCGCCCAGCATCAGATTTTCCTGCACGCTCAGGTTGGCGATGATGCGTCGTCCCTGCGGCACGACGACCACGCCGTTGCGGGCCACCACGTAGGGCCGCGGGCGACGCACGCGCCGGCCGCCGACGTGCACCTCACCCTCGCGCAGCTGGGCCAGGCCCAGGACGGTGTTCACGACAGTGGTCTTGCCCACGCCGTTGCGTCCGATGAGCGCCACGCGTTCCCCTGCGGCGATGCGCAGGCTGACGCCGTGCAGGATATGCGCCGCGCCGTAGAACGCATGGACCGTGCGCAACTCGAGCAAGGTCGTCATGCCGCGCTCCCCAGGTAGGCTTCGCGCACGCGCGGGTCTGCCCGCACTTGTGCCGGCGTGCCTTCGGCAATGACGCGGCCGAGCTCGAACACCGTGACTGCGTCGCAGATGCTGAACACCACATCCATGTCGTGTTCGACCAGGAGTACGCAAACCCGGCGCCGTGCCGTGAGGGCCGCGAGATGCGCGGCCATGTCGCGGGACTCCTGCATCGACAGGCCCGCCATTGGCTCATCCAGGAGCAGGATCGCGGGTTCGCCCGCGAGCGCCAGCGCAAGATCCAGGCGACGCTGCTCGCCGTAGCCCAGGTCTTCGCCCAGGGTATCGCGCAAGCGCAGCAGATCGAGCTCATCGAGGACATGCTCGGCATTCGCGCGCGCATCGGCCAGGCCGGTCAGGTGCGCTACCAGTTCCACTTGCTGGAACACCGTCATGCCGCCGAAGATGCTGGTGCGTTGGAAGCTGCGCGAGATGCCGCGCTTGCGTCGCTGTTCGGCGCTCAGCAGGGTGATGTCTTCATCGTGCAGCCGGATCGTGCCGCGTGTCAGGCGCAGCCGTCCGGTGATGGCGTCGATGACGGTCGATTTGCCTGCGCCGTTGGGGCCGATGAGGCCGCGGATCTGCCCGGCGCGCAGCGCCAGCGAGACCCCATCCAGGGCGCGCAGACCGCCGTAGTGCACCGAGACGTCGGATGCCTGCAGCACCGGGTCGGTCATGTCGTCCTCCTGCGTCGCACGCGCTGCAACACACTGCCCGTGATCCCCTTGGGTGCGAACACGATGACCAGGATCAGGGTCGTGCCGAAAATCGCCATGGAGTGCGTCGCCAGGTCACCCAGCACATCCTTGAAGAGGACGTAGGCCATGGCGCCGATGACGGGGCCGACCAGATGGCCGAAGCCGCCCACGATCACCATGAGCAGCGCGATGGCGGACACGCTCCAGTGCAGGCTTTCAGGCGAGATGAAGCCCGAGTTCAGCGCGGCAAGCACGCCGGCAATGCCCGTGACCACCGCCGAAAGGGCGAAGATCAGCGCACGCGGCACCGTCGTGCGGATGCCGATGAAGCGCGCGCGCTCCTCGTTGTCGCGGATGGCTTCGCTGATGCTGCCAAAGCGGGTGTGCAGCAGGACCGACACAATGGCCAGCACCACGACCAGCACCCCCCAGCTGATCATGAAAAAGGTAGCCGGCTTGAGCAGCACCGATTGCGGCATGCCGAAGACCGTGGCGGGCCAGGCGATGCCCATGCCGTCGGCGCCGCCGGTCAGGCCACGGGCGCGCGAGGCGAGCAGATAGGACATCTGCCCCATGGCCAGCGTGAGCATGCTGAAGGCGATGCCGGGCACGCGCACGATCACCAGCCCGACGAGGAAGGCGAACACGCCCAGGGCGCACAGTACGACGGGCACGGCCAGCTCGGCCGGCAGCCAGCCCTTGGCCAGGATGATGCCCATGCCATAGCCGGCCAGGCCGAAGAACAGCGCATGGCCGAAGCTGACCACGCCGTTCTGGCGCAGCAGGATGCCGATGCCCAGCGCGAAAATGGCGTAGATGACGGCTTGCGTGAAGATGCTGAGCAGGCTCCCGGAGGACACGAGCAGCGTGATGGCGATGCCCGGCAACAGGAGCAGGAAGGGCGCGCGAAGACTTTGCATGACGTGGTTCCCCGATTCAGGTGCGGCTGCCCGCAAGGCCCGATGGCCGCCAGATGAGCACGGCAATCATGAGCATGAACGGCAGCAGGACAGCCACTGCCGGCATGTAGACGGCGCCCAGGGTCTGGATGATGCCCATCAGGATGGCCACCAGGAAGGCACCGCCCAGCGAGCCCAGGCCGCCAATCACCACCACCACGAACGAATCGATCAGCACCTCCGAGCCCATGCTGGGCGAGAGCGAGAGAAAGGGTGCCGCGACGATGCCGGCCAGCCCCGCCAGCGCGCAGCCCAGGCCCACCACGCCCGCACTGATCAGATCGGTGTTCACCCCCTGCATCGCGGTCGTGACCGGATCCGTGCTGGCCGCGCGCACGTACAGGCCGATGCGCGAGAAGCGCAGCCAGGCGGTCAGGCCGACGGCAACCAGGACACCCATGAACAGGACAGCCACGCGATAGGCGGGAACGGTTTCACCGAAGAGTTCGACGGAAAAATGCAGCAGCTCGGGCGTGAAGATGGAATGATTGGCCTTGCCCCAGAAGAACACGACCACGTCTTCCAGGATCAGCAGCAGCCCGAACGTGACCAGCATCACGCTGAGCGGCTCGCGATCCTGCAGCAGCCGGAAGCCATAGCGGTCCAGCAGCACGCCGAACGCCGCCATGCTCAGGGGCGCCAGCACCAGTGCGACCCAGAAGTTGCTGCCCTGCATGATGGCGAAGCCGATGTAGGCGCCCAGCATGTACAGCGCGCCGTGCGCAAAGTTCACGACGCGGCGCAGGCCGTAGATCAGCGCCAGCCCCGAGCTGATGATGATCAGCAGCGCGCCGTAGACCAGACCGTTGAACAGGTGGATTGCCAGCATGTCAGCGATCCTGGCGCATCAGGGCGCGGCCGATGATGATTTGCTGGATCTGCGTCGTGCCTTCGTACAGGCGCAGCAGACGCACGTCACGGTAGAAGCGTTCGACCTTGGTTTCGTTCATGTAGCCGGCGCCGCCGTGGATCTGCACCCCGCGATCGGCCACCCGGCCGACCATTTCCGTGCTCGACAGCTTGCAGCAGGATACGCGCATGGAGGTGTCCGGATCGAAGGCGCCGGCGGGCTTGGCATCGAAGCGGCGGGCCACATCTTGCACCAGCGCCCAGCTCGCCAGCAGCTCGGTCTGGCTGTCCGCCAGCATGGCCTGGATCAGCTGGAATTCTCCCAGTGTCTGGCCAAACTGGCGCCGCTGGGCGGCATAGGCGATGGATTCGGACAGGATGCGTTGCGCCATGCCGCAGGCCACGGCCGAAATATGCAGACGGCCCCGGTCCAGCACCTTCATGGCGGTCTTGAAACCACGGCCCGGCACGCCGCCGATGATATTGGCCGCAGGCACGCGTACATCCTCGAGAATGACGTCGCAGGTGCGCGTGCCGCGCTGGCCCATCTTGCGGTCGGGCCTGCCCAGGCGGATCCCGGGCAGGTCGGCCGGCACGATGAAGGCCGATACGCCTGCGGCCCCGTCGCCGCCCGTGCGCGCCATCAGGGTGAAGGCATGCGCCAGCGGCGCGTTGGTGATGAAGCGTTTCGTGCCGTTGAGTACGTAATCGTCGCCATCCGCCTGGGCGCGCGTCTTCAGCGATGCGGCATCGGAGCCCGCGTCCGGTTCGGTGAGCGCGAACGACATGATGAGCTCGCCGCTGGCCACCTGCGGCAGCAGCGCGCGCTTTTGCGCATCGGTGCCGTCCATCAGGATGCCTTGCGAGCCGATGCCGACGTTGGTGCCGAACACCGAGCGAAACGCGAGCGCCGTCTGCCCAAGTGCGTAGGCCACCTGGCATTCCTGGCTCATGGACAGGCCGATGCCGCCGTAGGACTCGGGGATGGACAGGCCGAACAGGCCCATCTCGCGCATGTCGTCGATGATGTCCGCAGGTACGGCATCATCGCGCTCGACCTGATCTTCGGCCGGCATGAGGCGTTCGCGCACGAAGCGCTGGACGGTGGGAAGAAGGATGTCGAAGGATTCTTGATCAAGTGCCATGGAAATGCTCGCAGAATAGGTTCAGCGGTGCCTGAAGACAGGGTTGCGGCGTTCCATGAAAGCCTGCATGCCTTCATGGGCGTCTTCACTGGCAAACCGTGCGTAGAGGGCACGCCGCTCGAACAGTATGCCTTCGCTCAGCGGGCTTTCCCAACTGCGGTTCACGGCTTCTTTGATGGCCATCAGCGCGGGCAGCGAAAAGGCGGCGATGCGGGTGGCGAGCTGCAGGCTGTGCGTCATCAGCACGTCGTCCGGCACGACGCGCGAGACCAGGCCATAGCGGTCCGCCTCGTGCGCGTCGAGCACGCGGCCCGACAGGCACATGTCCATGGCCTTGGCCTTGCCCAGTGCGCGCGGCAGGCGCTGGGTGCCCCCAGCGCCCGGCAGCAGTGCCAGCTTGATTTCGGGCAGGGCGAAGCGGGCCGATTCCGCAGCCACGATGATGTCGCAGGCCAGCGCCAGCTCGCAGCCGCCACCGAAGGCGTAGCCGGCCACGGCCGCCAGCACCGGCTTGCGTATCTCGCGAACGGTTTCCCAGTTGCGCGTGATGAAGCCGGCCTTGCTGACGTCGGCGTACGACCAGTCGGCCATCGCGCCGATCTCGGCGCCGGCGGCGAACGCCTTGTCGCTGCCGGTGATGATGATGGCGCCGATATCCGGGTCGGCATCCAGGGCGCGCAGCGCGGTGCTGAGTTCGTCCATGAGCGCATCATCGAGCGCGTTCAGGGTCTCGGGCCGCGTCAGGCGCACGATCCCCACCCGACCGGATGCGGTCTGTTCCATGAATGTCACGACTGCAAGCCCCTTTCAGCGATCCTGCGCCGCCAGCATTTCGCGCAGCCTGAACTTCTGGATCTTGCCCGACGGCGTGGCGGGCATGGCTTCCAGGACTCTGAGCTGCTCGGGAATGTAGTTGATGGCGACGTTGAGGGATTTCAGGTAGCTGACGATGTCCGCCAGCGCGATCTGCTGATCGGCCTTGGGCACGACGACTGCGCAGGCGCGCTCGCCCAGGCGCGCGTCGGAAGTGGCGACGATGGCCACCTGCGCGATGGCGGGATGGCGATACAGCAACGACTCGATCTCCACCACGGGGATGTTTTCGCCGCCGCGGATGATGACGTCCTTGCTGCGGCCCGTGATGCGGATATAGCCCTGGTCGTCCTTGTAGGCCAGGTCGCCCGTGTCGAACCAGTCGTGCGCATCGGTCTGGTTCAGCTCGGGCCGCTTGAGGTAGCCCCCGAAGTTGGAGCAGGCGCGCAGCAGCAGGCGTCCGGCCTGCCCGGTGGCTTCTTCCCGGTCTTCCGCGTCGACGATCTTGATTTCGACGCCAGGGAAGGGGCGGCCGTCGGTGTTGCAGGCGCGCTCATCGGGATCATCGAGAAGGGTGGAGGTAACCGCACCGTTCTCGCTCATGCCCCAGGCCGAGACTACCTTGGCACCCAAGTGCGTTTGCGCCTGTTCCACGAGCGGGCCGGGGATGGGTGCGCCCGCGCACAGGAAGGTGCGCAGGGTCGGAATGCCTTGTCCGCTGTTCTGCACGGCCTGGGTCAGGTCGGTCAGGAAAGGCGTCGATGCCATGGTGAAAGTGACGCCGTGCTCATTCGCCAGCGCGATGGCGCGGGTTGGGTTCCACACGTCCTGCAGCACGGCCGTGCCCTGGAGCATGATGGGCATCATCAGGCCGTACATGAAGCCGGTCTGGTGGGCCATCGGCGAGGCCATGAGCACGACGTCGTCTTCGCCCAGATCCAGGCGCTGGGCGAAGGGGATGATGTTGGCGCCCAGGGTGTTGACGGTATGCATGACTCCTTTGGGTTCGCCCGTGGTGCCCGAGGTGTAGATGAGTTGCGTGACGTCGTCCGGCCCTGGACGGTGGGCGGTGAGGATCTCGGCGGCGTCCGCGCTGTTTTCCCACTCCGGCGTGGCGAGCAGGGCGTCGTAACTATTTTCGCCATCGCCGTCGACGACGATGATCTGGCGCAGGTCGGGCAGGCTGGTTGCCAGGCCGTTGGCCATCTTCTCGAAGTCGAAGCCGCGGAAGGTTTTGGGCACGATCAGCACCTTGGCCTCGCCGTGGCGCAGCATGAAGGACAGTTCGCGCTCGCGAAAGATGTGCATGAGGGGGTTCATGACCGCCCCGAGGCGCGAGCATGCCAGGTAGGTGAGGGTGAACTGCCACCAGTTGGGCAGTTGGCAGGCCACGACGTCGTCCTTGCCCACGCCCAGGCGCGCCAGGCCCACGGCGATGCGGTCGGCCAGCGCCGCCATCTCGCGGTAGGTGAAGCGCGTCTGTGTATCGGTATCGACGCGCAACGCGTTCAGCGCCGGTTTGTCTGGGTGATGGGCGAGGCAGTCGTCCAGGTAGTCATTGATGGTCCGGTCGTGCCAGTAGCCTTCGCGGATCATGCGTTCCCGGCGCGGGGCGAGCAGTATGGGATTCAGGTCCATCATTGTCTCCGTTGTTTGTCTTGAGAGAAGCGAAAATCGGGGTTTGAACGGGGGATCAGATCGGCACGGCCTCGCGACCGGCCCTGTGGCGCGCGATGATGGATTTCATGATCTGCGCGGTGCCGTCGCCAATCTGGAATCCCAGCACGTCGCGCAGGCGTTGCTCCATTGGGCCGCGGTCATAGCCGCCATGGCCGAACATCAGCAGGCATTGGTGAAGGGTGTCGTAGGCCAGCGCCGGCGCCCACCATTTGCACATCGCGGCCTGGGCGGAATGTGGGTGTCCATGATCCTTGAGCCATAGCGCCTGCAGGCACAGCAGGCGCGCGGCCTCGACCTGGGTGTCCAGTTCCGCGAGCGGATGCGACACGCCCTGAAAGGCGGACAGTGGGCGCGCGAACGCCTGGCGCTGACTGACATGGGCCCAGGTTTCCTCGAGGGCGACACGGGCTACGCCCAGCACCTGCAGGCCGATGAGGGCGCGCGAGAAATCGAAGCCCTGCATGACTTGCACGAAGCCTTGGTTCTCGGCGCCCAGGCGATGGCTGACCGGCACGCGCACGTTTTCAAAGAACAGGGCGCCGCGTCCGATGGCGCGCTGCCCATGGCAGTCGAAGCGGTTGCGGGTAATTCCGGGCGTATCCAGCGGTACGAACACGGCGGTGATGCCGCGCGCACCGGAACCGGCGCCGCCGGTGCGACCGAACACGACGGCGCCGGCGGCCTGGTCTGCCGCGGAAATCGAGGTTTTCTCGCCATTCAGCACGTAGTCGTCGCCGTCGCGCGTGATCTTCAGACGCAGTTGCGCGGCGTCCGAGCCGCCCTGCGGCTCGGTCAAGGCGATGGCGATGATGATGTCGCCCGCGATCAGGCGCGCCAGCCAGGGATCGACGACGTCGGGGCGGCCGTGCTGGGAGAGAATCTGGCCATTGAGCGAGGCGAGCAGGTTGACATAGCTCATGCTCAGGTCGGCCCGGGCGATTTCCTCGTGGATGATGCCGGCGGCCAGGCAGGGCATATCTTGCCCGCCCCGCTCGGCGGGCAGCTCGGGGGCGATCAGGCCCAGCGCGCCCATTTCGCGCATGAGTACCGGATCCAGCACGCGCGTGCGATCGCGCTCCTGGAAACCGGGGGCGATGCGCGCCAGGGCGAAGCGTCGCACATGTTCGCCCAGGGCTGCCAGATCGTCGTCGATGTAGGGATTGGGCATGCTGCGGCCTTACTTTGCGTAGCGGCGGAAATCGGGCTTGCGCTTTTCCTTGAACGCGTTCACGCCTTCGCGCGACTCGTCGGTGTCGTAGAACAGCTTGAGCGCATACATGCCCAAGCCAGCGATGCCATTCTGATGGGCAGTATCTACATTAAAGCTACGTTTGGCAATGGCGATGGCTGTCGGACTACGCTGGCAGATGGTTTCCGCCCATTCTTGCACTTCGTCATCCAGGCGCTCGGGCGCCACCACCGCATTCACCAGACCCATCGCGAGCGCCTCGGCGGCGCTGTAGCGCTTGTTCAGATACCAGATCTCGCGGGCCTTTTTCTCGCCCACGACGCGCGCCAGGAAGGCGGTGCCGTAACCGGGGTCGACCGAACCCATGCTGGGACCAACCTGGCCGAAAACGGCTTTTTCCGAGGCGATGGTGAGATCGCAAATCGTGCACAAGACGTTGCCGCCGCCGATGGCATAGCCCTGCACGCGGGCAATCACGGGCTTGGGCACGTCGCGGATGGCGTTGTGCAGTTCCTCCACCGGCAGGCCGATCGTGCCCCGGCCATCGTAATCGCCGTCGTGGGCGGACTGGTCGCCGCCGGTGCAAAAGGCGCGCTCACCCGCACCGGCCAGAACGATGGCGCCGACCTGGCGATCGTAGCCCGCCTTTTGCAGGGCGCGGATGAGCTCTTCGCAGGTCTGGCCACGAAAGGCGTTGAGCTTTTCCGGGCGGTTGATGGTGATCCAGGCGACGCCGTTGCGCAGCTCGTAAAGAATGTCGGTGTAGCTCATGGCTGTCCTTGTCAAGACGGAAACGAAAAAACCGGGGCAGGGCCTGGCCGGCTAGCCGCACATGCTCAGGCCGCCCGAGACGCTCAGGACCTGGCCGGTGACGTAGGCGGCATCATCGCTGGCGAAAAAGGCGACGGCGCCGGGCAGGTCTTCGGCCTGGCCGATTCGGCTCAAGGGGATGGCGCGCCGGAACGCCTCCACCAGCTTGTCGGGATTGGCCGCAGCTTCCTTGAAGCCGGCGAACAGGGCAGTGTCCGTGGGGCCGGGGCAGACGACGTTGGCGGTGATGCCGTGGCGGGCATGCTCGCGCGCGATGGTCTTGGTGAACGACACCAGGCCGCCCTTGCAGGCCGCGTAGACGGCCTCGCCCGTGGAGCCCACGCGTGCCGCGTCGGAGGCGATGTTGACGATGCGCCCGGCGCCCCGCTCGACCATCCCGGGCAGCACGGCGTGATGCAGGTTCAGCGGACCGATCAGGTTCACGGCGATGAGCTTGTCCCACAGCCCGGCATCCGTCTTGACGAAGGGCTTGAAAACATCCCAGCCGGCATTGTTGACGAGGACATCCACGGGTCCCAGGGCCGTGCGCACGGCGTCCAGGGCGGCGTCCACCTGCTCGCGCTGGCTGATATCGGCGGCCACGGCCAGGGCGCTGCCGCCTTCGGCCTCGATGGCCCGCACGGTATCCTTCGCGGCATCCGGATTCAGGTCCAACACTGCGATGCGTCCCCCTTCCTGTGCCAGGCGACGGCAGATGGCGCTTCCGATGCCACCGCCGCCGCCGGTGACGATAATGGTCTTGTTCTCGAACCTGCGCATGGGCGTTCCTTTGCTTTACACTGCGGATGCGATCTCTCGGCCGCAAGACGATGGATATGCAAATATATTGCTGCATTATGCCGAATAAACGCGATGATGAAAAGCGCGCCACAGACAGGATGAGTCATGGTTTTCCCTAGTAAACCTGAGAAGCAAGACGTTGTTAGACCGGCAGATGTCATCCAGGCTTCGGATCATGAAGCGAAAATTAATCTGGCCAACCGGGTATTCTTCCGTTTGTATCAATGTGCCAACCTGTTGCACAAAACAGGCACACGGGCGGTGGAAGAGGATGGTCTCACCACGCAGCAATGGGCGGTGCTGGGCGCCCTGGCGCACCCGCGTGCCAGCGATGGCGTGAGCGTGGGCGACCTGGCGCGCTTCCTGATGGTGAGCCGCCAGAACCTGTCCGGCCTGCTGGGGCGCATGGAGCGCGACGGCCACATCCGCCTGGCGCCGGATGGGCGCGACCGGCGCTCGCGCCTGGTCTACCTGACGGAATCGGGCTCGCGCGTCTGGCATATCGATGCGCGACCCAAGATCCATCGTTACTACGAGCAGGCGCTCACGGGTTTTTCCGTGAACGATCTCGCGCACACGCTGCACTATCTGATGGCGATGATAGAGAACATGCGCGAGGTGGATGCGGCGCAGACGCTGGAGCGCAGCAACCGCGACAGCGATTCCGCCTGAGCGTGCGCGTGGATCGGGTCAGGACTGGGGCGCTTCGGCGTCGAGGCTCTGGTTGCTGCTGTGCAATTCCATCTCGAAGTCGTTGCGCGTCCATTCCAGCCGTTCGCGCTGTAGTGAATAATCCGACAGAGGGTGGGTCTGGCGCCACTGCGCCTGGATGCAGATGCGGATGTGGCGCTCTTCGACCTGGAGCGTCAGCGGCAGCGCGCTGATGTTTTCGCGCCGGCGCGCCAGCAGTACGGCCAGACGCAGGCACAGCAGGGCCAGCCATTGCGCGTGGCTGGGTTCGAGGTTTTTTATTTTCCCCAGCTTGCCCTGATGGCCCAGCGCGAGCAGGGCGAGCAGGCTTTGGTCGTCGTGCGAAAACCCCGGCATGTCCGCGTTGGCCAGGATGTAGGCACTGTGACGATGGTAGTCGGCGTGGGCGATGCTCAGTCCGAGTTCGTGCAGTTCCGCCGTCCAGGCCAGCGCCTGGGCGAGGGTTTCGTGTTCGGGATTAGCCGGTAGCGCCAGGCGGGCGAACAGGGCCATGGCGATCTTGCGCACCCGTTCCGCCTGGCGCGTGTCGATCTGGTAGCGGCGCACGAACTGACGCACGGTTTCGTCGCGCTTGTCGTGTTGAGAGTCGCGTCCCAGCAGGTCGTACAGGACACCCACGCGCAGCGCGCCTTCGCCGGGCAGCATGCGCTGCACCCCCAACTCGCGGAAGGTGGCCATCATGATGGCGAGCCCGCCGGCGAGCACGACGGCGCGATCGGGTTTGAGCCCGGGCAGCTCGGCCAGGCGTACCTCGCCATCGGTGATGAGTTTCTCGCGCAGGCGTGTCATGCCGTCCAGCGTGATGCCTTTTTCAGACAAGCCGCCATCCTGCAGCACCGCCAGCAGACCTTTCGCGGTTCCCGACGAGCCGTAGGCTTCCTGCCAGCCCGTGCGCCGGTAGGCGCGCGAGATTGCTTCCAATTCGCGTCGGGCGGCCAGCGTGGCCAGGTCCATGCGCTCCTGCGTGATGCGGCCGTCGGGGAAAAACCGCTCGGTATAGGTGAGGCAGCCCATGGGCAGCGACGCCAGCTGCAAGGGGCGAAATTCCTTGCCGATGATGATTTCAGTGGAGCCCCCACCAATGTCCACCATCAGCCGCCGGTTGGGCGAGGGCGGCAGCTCGTTGCTGATGCCCACGAAGATCAGGCGCGCCTCTTCCTGGCCCGAAATCACGTTGATGGGAAAGCCCAGGGCGGCCTCGAAGCGCGGCAGGATGCGGTCGATGTTCTGCGCCACGCGCAAGGTGTTGGTGGCGACTGCGCGCACGCGGTTGGGATGAAAGCCCTCGATGCGTTCCGCGAAGCGTTGCAGCACGGCCAGCGCGCGCTGCACGGCGGCGTCGCTCAGCACCAGGTCGTCGCCCAGGCCGGCGGCCAGGCGCACGGTTTCCTTCAGGCGGTCGACGGTATAGATCTGGGCCTTGCCGTCCTGTTGCACCACGCGGCCGACCGAGAGGCGGAAGCTGTTGGAACCCAGGTCGACGGCCGCAAGCAGATGGTCCATGGAGGCATGCGGTGAAAAGTGGATGTCCCGATTATAGGAACACCGCCTGTATCCTGCGCGGCGCACTATACAATCAGAGCATGGATTCTGCACCCAGCGACGTTCCCGTGCTGCTCAATCGCGAGCTGTCCCTGCTCAAGTTCAATGAGCGGGTGCTCGCCATGGCTGAAAACGCCGACGTGCCCCTGTTGGAGCGGCTGCGCTACCTGTGCATCGTGAGCACCAATCTCGACGAGTTTTTCGAGATCCGCATCTCCAGCCTCAAGGAGCAGCAGCGCCAGAATCCGGCGCACGTCGGCGGTGACGGCCGCCTGCCCGAGCAGGCCTTCGAGCAAGTGCAGCTGGCGGCGCACGCTCTGACGCAGCGCCAGGATGCGCTGCTCATGGACACGCTCTTGCCAGGCCTGCGCGAGGAAGGCATCGTCGTGTTCGAACCCGATGCCTGGTCCACCGAAGTCCAGGCATGGGCGTCGACACACTTCCAGCAAAAGGTCATGCCTTTGCTCACGCCCATCGGGCTTGATCCGGCGCGGCCGTTCCCACGCGTCTACAACAAGAGCCTGAATTTCATCGTGTCCCTCTCGGGCATCGATGCGTTCGGGCGCGTGGCCTCGATCGCCATCGTGCAGGCACCGCGCTCGCTGCCGCGCCTGCTGCGCGTGCCGCGCGAGGTCGCCGGAATGGCGCACGGTCACGTCCTGCTCACCAGCCTCATCCATGCCTTCGCGGGGGATTTGTTCGTCGGACTGGAACTCAAGGGCTGCTACGCCTGGCGCGTGACGCGCAACAGCGATCTTTTCGTGGACGAGGAAGAAATCACCAACCTGCGCCAGGCGCTGCAGGGCGAGCTCTCGCAGCGCAACTTCGGTGCGGCGGTGCGGCTCGAGGTGGCGCACGACATGCCGGCCGATCTGGCGCTGTTCCTGCAGCACGAGTTCCTGCTCGAGGCACGCGATACCTATCGGGTTCAGGGCCCCATCAACCCTGCCCGTCTGCTGCCCCTGTGCAATCTGGCCGATTGTTCGCATCTGCGCTTTCCCGAGTACCGGCCGTCCGTCCCCGCGCCGTTCGACCGGCCGTTCGAGCATCCGCGCGAGCTGTTCGCGGCGCTGGCGCAGCGCGATCGGCTGTTTCACCACCCGTATCAATCCTTCCAGCCCGTGCTGGACTTTCTGACGGCCGCGGCGCGTGATTCTGCGGTGGTCGCCATCAAGCAGACCATTTATCGCACCGGGGAAGATTCGGAGCTGATGCGCTTGCTGCTGGCCGCCGCGCGCGCGGGCAAGGAAGTGACCGTGATTGTCGAGCTCATGGCGCGCTTCGACGAGCAGACCAATATCAACTGGGCCGCGCGCCTGGAGGAGGTGGGGGCGCACGTCAGCTACGGCGTGGTCGGCCACAAGACGCACGCCAAGATGGCGCTGGTATTGCGGCGCGAGGACGACGGCATCCGGCGCTACGCGCACCTGGGCACGGGCAACTACCATCCGCGCACCGCACGCCTGTATACGGACTTCGGCCTGCTCACTACGGATCCCGATATTTGCGAGGACATGGAACGTATTTTTGCCCTGCTCACCGGCCTGGGTGCGCGGCGTCCGCTCAAGCGTCTGCTGCAATCGCCGTTCACCCTGCACGAAACCATGCTGGCCCTGGTGCGCAACGAGGCGGTCAATGCGCGCGAGGGCCGGCCGGCCCGCATCATGGCGAAGATGAATTCCCTGCTGGAGCCCACCATCATCGATGCACTGTACCGCGCCAGCCAGGCGGGCGTGCGCATCGACCTGGTCGTGCGTGGCGCCTGCGCCCTGCGTCCCGGGCTGCCCGGCGTGTCCGACAATATCCGTCTGCGCTCCATCGTCGGGCGCTTCCTGGAACACTCGCGCGTGTTCTATTTTCATGACGACGGCCGCGAGAAAGTCTACCTGGCCTCGGCGGACTGGATGGACAGGAACTTCTTCCGGCGCGTCGAAATCGCGTTTCCGGTGCTCGATGCGCGCCTCAAGCGGCGCGTCATCGATGAAGCCTTCCGCTTCGCCCTGCGCGACAACCAGCTCGCCTGGCGCGGCCAGCCGGACGGGGCCTACGTGCGCGTGCGCGCACGTGGAGCGGCCTTCAGCCTGCAGGGCACGCTCATGGCGCGGCTGGGGCAGGCGGGCGATTCCTGAGCCGTCATCAAACGGTCATATTCATGGCGTATGATGGCGCCAGCCTGACGCCTGACGAGCCAAGATTTCCTGATGCAACCTCTCTTTCTGTCGGCCTGCCTGAGCCTGTGCCTGATGAGTCCCGCCCTGCACGCCATCGACCTGACGGGTGCCGGCGCCTCGCTGCCGTATCCGGTCTATGCCCGCTGGTCGGCGGACTACCATGCGCAAACGGGGCATCGGGTCAATTTCCAGTCCATCGGCTCCGGGGGCGGGCAGCAACAGATCATTGCGGCAACGGTGGATTACGGCGCCTCGGACGACGCTATGGATGCCGGGCGCCTGGCGCGCCACGATCTGCTGCAGTTCCCCGCCATCATCGGCGGTATCGTGCCGGTGGTGCATGTCCCGGGCGTGGCCCCGGGGCAGCTGCGCCTGTCCGGGCCGCTGCTGGCCGCCATCTACCTGGGCCAGGTCACACGCTGGAATGATCCGGCCATCGTCGCACTGAACCCTGATCTGAATCTGCCGTCGGCCACCATCGTGGTGGTACACCGTGCCGATGGCTCGGGCACCACTTATGGCTGGACGCAGTATCTCGCGCGTGTGTCGGCACCGTGGCGTGATCGGGTCGGCGTGGGCAAGGCGGTCAAATGGCCGGTGGGGCAGGGAGGCAAGGGCAACGAAGGGGTGGCCGCCTACGTTGCCCAGCTGCGTCATAGCATCGGTTATGTAGAGTACGCTTACGCGGCGCAAAGCGGCCTGTCCTGGGTACGCCTGCGCAATCGCGCGGGGGCATTCGTCATGGCGGGGCCCGAGAGCTTCGCCGCAGCGGCGGCGCACGCAGACTGGACCACGGCGGCGGGCATGGCCGTGGATCTCATGGACACCCATGGCGCGACCGCCTGGCCCATCACCACGGCCAGCTTCATTCTGGTGCCACGTCGGCCGCAGCGGCCCGAGCGCGTGCGCGCGGTGCTGTCCTATTTCGACTGGGCGTTTCGCGAGGGCGGGGCGCGTGCGCACGCCCTGGGCTATGTCGCGCTGCCGGCGGCCGCGGCCGAGGAAGTGCGCCGGCGCTGGGCGACCGATATTCGCGCCCCCGACGGGGCCCCGGTATGGGAATGAATCATGGCCGCCCGTGAACCTACCAGCAATGTCACCGCCGACCGCCTGTTTCGCGGGCTCACGCGCCTGAGTGCCCTGCTGGTGCTGGCCTTGTTGCTGGGCATTCTTTTCTCGCTGGCCTGGGGCGGGCGAGAATCTATCGCCGCCCATGGTCTGCCCTTCCTGTGGACCAATGAATGGGACCCGGTGCACGATCGCTACGGTGCGCTGGTGCCGGTGGCGGGTACTCTGATCACGTCCGCCATCGCGCTGCTGATCGCCGTGCCCGTGTCTTTCGGCATCGCCCTGTTCCTGACCGAGCGATGCCCTGGCTGGCTGCGCCGGCCACTGGGCACGGCCATCGAGATGCTCGCGGCCATCCCGTCCATCATTTACGGCATGTGGGGCCTGTTCGTCCTGGTACCGCTGTTCCAGCGCCATATCCAGGCGCCGCTGGTCGCGTGGGCCGCAGACCTTCCCGTGCTGGCTGAGGTGCTGGCCGGCCCGCCGCTGGGCATCGGTCTGTTCACGGCCGGCCTGATCCTGTCCATCATGATCATCCCCTTCATCACCGCCGTCATGCGCGACGTGTTCGAACAGGTGCCCGCCATGCTCAAGGAATCGGCCTATGGCCTTGGGTGCACGACCTGGGAGGTGATCTGGAAGGTGGTGCTGCCGTTCACGCGCAACGGCGTGCTCAGCGGCATCATGCTGGGCCTGGGCCGCGCCCTGGGCGAGACCATGGCCGTGACCTTCGTCATCGGCAATGCCTTCAAGCTGTCATCGTCGATTTTCTCGCCTTCGAATTCCATCGCATCGGCGCTGGCCAACGAGTTCAACGAAGCCGGGGGCCTGCAGAAATCCGCCTTGCTGGAGCTGGGCCTGCTGCTGTTCCTGATCACGACCGTGGTTCTGATTCTGTCCCGGCTGGTGCTGCATCGCCTGGCGCGCGCCCAGGGTCAGTTCGGCGCCGGAGCCTGACTATCATGGACACCCACTTCCCGCCCGACGCCCAGCGCGCACCGCTGGCCCTGGCGCACGAGCACAACCCGGTGTATCGCCGCCGGCGCCGCATCAACCGCGTCATGCTGTCGCTCTCGTCCGTGGCCGTCGCCTTTGGCCTGTTCTGGCTGTTCTGGATCATGCTCACCCTGGTGCTGAAAGGGGGCACGGCGCTGAGCCTCACCCTGTTCACGCAAAGTACGCCGCCACCGGGGGAAGCCGGTGGCCTGCTCAATGCCATCGTCGGCAGCGTGCTCATGTCCGGTGCCGGGGTGCTGATGGGCGCACCGCTGGGTGTGCTGGCCGGAACCTGGCTGGCCGAGTTCGCGCGGCCCGGATGGTTGCCGGCGACCATGCGCTTCCTGAACGATATCCTGCTCTCGGCCCCGTCCATCATCATCGGCCTGTTCATCTACTCGGTCTACGTGGCCCGCGTGGGCCATTATTCGGGCTGGGCCGGTGCCTTCGCCCTGGCCATCATCGTCGTGCCCGTGGTGGTGCGCGCCACCGACAACATGCTCTCGCTGGTGCCCAACAGCCTGCGCGAGGCGGCGGCCGCACTGGGCTGCCCCCAATGGCGCATCATCTTGTTCATCAGCTACCGCGCGGCGCGCTCGGGCATCGTCACGGGCATACTGCTGGCCATCGCGCGCATCGCCGGCGAGACGGCACCGCTGCTGTTCACGGCGCTGAACAATCAGTTCCTCTCGCTGAACATGAATGCGCCCATGGCCAACCTGCCCGTCGTCATTTTCCAGTACGCCGCCAGCCCGTTTCGCGACTGGACCGATCTTGCCTGGGCGGGCGCAACGCTGATCACCCTGCTGGTGCTGGCCATCAATTTGCTGGCGCGCCGGTTCTTCCGCCAATGACGGTTACTATCCCTGCGCTGGCGCCATTGCGCGCCGGCGCGAAGCCTGAGCCATGATGCACTACTCCCGCGAACCCGAGCCGACCAAACTCGCCATCCGCAACCTGAACTTCTACTATGGCGACGTGCAGGCCATCAAGAACGTATCCATGGATATCCGGGAAAAACGGGTCACGGCCTTCATCGGCCCTTCCGGTTGCGGCAAATCGACGCTGCTGCGCACCTTCAACCGCATGTTCGAGCTTTATCCCGGCCAGCGCGCCGAGGGCGAGATCCTGCTCGACGGTGAAAACCTGCTCACCTCGAAAACGGACATTTCCCTGATCCGTGCCAAAGTGGGCATGGTGTTCCAGAAGCCCACGCCGTTTCCCATGAGCATCTACGACAACATTGCATTTGGCGTGCGGCTGTTCGAGCGCCTGAGCAAGGGCGAGATGGATGAACGCGTCGAATGGGCATTGACCAAGGCAGCCCTGTGGACTGAAGTGCGGGATAAGCTGCACCAGAGCGGCAGCGGGCTGTCAGGCGGGCAGCAGCAGCGCCTGTGCATCGCGCGCGGCGTGGCGATTCGCCCCGAAGTGCTGCTGCTGGACGAACCCTGCTCGGCGCTGGACCCGATTTCCACGGCCCGCATCGAGGAGCTGATCGCCGAGCTGAAGTCCGACTACACCGTGGTGATCGTCACGCACAACATGCAGCAGGCGGCGCGCTGCTCGGACTATACCGCCTACATGTATCTGGGCGAGCTCATGGAATTCGGCCCCACCGATCAGATTTTCGTCAACCCGGCGCGCAAGGAGACGGAAGACTACATCACGGGCCGTTTCGGTTGAGCCACGCTGCGGCGCCCGGCGCTGGCCTAGTTCCAGCGCCCGCCGGCACCGCCCAGGCTGTAGCGCCCGGCGCCCAGAAGGACGACGGCGAGCGCGCCGAACAGATACAGACCCTGGGTTTCGATGGCCCAGCCCCACATCTTGTTGAGCTCGAAGATATGGCCCGCGTGCGCGAGCAAGATGGCGAATACCATGTTGATGGCGGCGAGCAGTGCGCCCAGTCGGGTATAAATACCTAGTATCATCAGGCCCGGACCCAGGACTTCGCCCAGGTAAACACCCCAGGCCACGATGGCGGGCATGCCCGCTGCCATGACCATGTTCTCGATACCGCCGATGCCGCCGAGCAGCTTGCCGATGCCGTGCAGGAGCAGCATCGTGCCGACGGCGACGCGCAGGGTGAGTTTTCCAAGATGGTCCAGAGAAGAATTCGACATGAGCTGGCTCCTTCGGCGATCGGCGGGATCTGTCCGGCGATTCGGGGGTCAGAGAAGTGTAATCGTTGATTATATCGAGGTTGATTTGAAGACTTTGGGAATTGTGGCCGCCATGCACGAAGAAGTGGCCGGCCTGTTGCAACAGTTGCAGGGTGAGGTCGTCACGCAGCGCATCGGCCGTCGTGATTATCACCGTGGTCGCCTGCAGGATCAGTCCTGCGTGTTCGTGCTGGCGCGTATCGGCAAAGTGGCGGCGGCCGCCACGACCGTCACGCTGATTCGCGAGTTCAACGTCGATGCCGTGGTGTTCGTCGGCGTGGCCGGCGCGGTAGCGCCCGAGGTGCGTGTGGGTGACATGGTGGTGGCGCACTCATTGTTGCAGCACGATCTGGACGCCAGTCCGATTTTTCCGCGCCACGAAATCCCTCTGCTGGGCTGCAGCCGCATCCAGGCCGATGCCGGGCTGTCCGCCCGGCTGCTTCAGGGTGCGCAGGATTTCCTGGCGCAAGATTTTGATCAGCAAGTCGCGCCCGCCACGCGCGCGGCGTTCGGCCTGTCCGCCCCGCGCGTACACCAAGGCACCATCATCAGCGGCGACTGCTTCGTGAATGACGCGGCCGGCGTACACGCTTTGCGCGATGCCGTCCCCGATGCTTTGTGCGTGGAGATGGAGGGCGCGGCCGTGGCGCAGATCTGCCATGAATACGGCGTGCCTTTTGCCGTGCTGCGCTCGATTTCCGACCGGGCGGACGGCAGCGCCGACCTTGATTTCAATGCTTTTCTGCATCAGGTCGCGCAGCAGTACTCCGCAGGTGTACTGCTGCGCTTCCTGGGGTCGGGTGAGTGAGCGGCCGCCTCAGTTGGCCGTCGGCATGGCGAACTCGGCGCCCTTGTCGATGCTTTCGGGCCAGCGCTGCATGACCGACTTCTGCTTGGTGTAGAAGCGCACCCCTTCCTCGCCGTAGGCGTGCATGTCGCCGAACAGGCTTTGCTTCCAGCCGCCGAAGCCATGCCAGGCCATGGGCACGGGAATGGGTACGTTGATGCCGACCATGCCCACCTGAATGCGGCGTGCGAACTCGCGCGCCACATGGCCGTCGCGCGTGTAGCACGACACGCCATTGCCGTAATGGTGGTGGTTGATCAGGGACACCGCTTCCCCGAAATCAGCCACGCGCACGCAGGACAGCACCGGGCCAAAGATTTCCTCCGTATGGATGCGCATGCCGGCCCTGACGTGGTCGAACAGCGTACCGCCCGTGAAATAGCCGTCTTCATGGCCGGCCACTTTCAGGCCGCGCCCGTCGACGACCAGCTGCGCGCCTTCGTCCACACCGATCTGGATATAGTTTTCGATGCGCTGCAGGGCTTCGCGCGTGATGACCGGGCCCATTTCCGAGGCGGCATCCATGCCGTTGCCGATGCGCAGCGCCTTCACGCGTTCCGCCAGGCGCGGCACGATGCGATCGCCTACGTCGCCCACCAGCACGGCTACGGAAATCGCCATGCAGCGCTCGCCCGCAGCGCCGAAGCCTGCCCCTACCAGCGCATCCACGGCCTGATCCAGGTCGGCATCAGGCATGACGACCAGGTGGTTCTTGGCGCCGCCCAGGGCCTGCACACGCTTGCCGTTGGCCGCACCGCGCTCGTAGATATAGCGCGCGATGGGCGTGGAGCCGACGAAGCTCAGGGCGCTGACGTCGGGGTGCTCGATGAGGGCATCCACGGCTGCCTTGTCACCTTGGACGACATTGAATACGCCGTCCGGCAGCCCGGCCTTTTGCAGCAGCTCGGCCATCAGCAGCGCGGCCGAGGGGTCACGCTCGCTGGGCTTGAGGATGAAGCAGTTGCCCGCGGCCAGCGCCACCGGAAACATCCAGCACGGCACCATGGCGGGGAAGTTGAATGGCGTGATGCCGGCCACCACGCCCAGCGGCTGGCGGAAGGTCCAATTGTCCAGCCCGGTGGCGACCTGGTCGGTATAGTCGCCTTTGAGCAGCTGCGGGATGCCGCAGGCGAATTCGATCACGTCGATGCCGCGCGAGACTTCACCCTGGGCGTCGCTGAAGACCTTGCCGTGCTCGGCGGTCAGGATTGCCGCCAGCGCGTCGCGGTGCTCGGTCATGAGCTCCAGGAAACGGAACATGACGCGCGCACGCCGCAGCGGCGCGGTGTCGGCCCAGCCCGCAAAGGCGGCGGTGGCGGCGGCGACGGCCGCATCGACATCCGCCGTCGTACTCAGGCGCAGCTGGCGTGCCACAGCACCGGTGGCGGGATTGTAGACAGGCTGGGTATGGCCGTTGCCGGCGCGCCGCTGCCCGTTGATGAAATTGACGACCTCGCGTTCGTCGGTAAATGCTTGCATGGATTTCTCGCTGGGTTTGTGAAAGGCCTTGGCCCGAAGCGCCACCAAGGAGTCTGGAACCAGTGTAGAGTCGGTGTCTGGTTTTGCCTAGTCAGAAGTGCTTGATTGATTGTTCAAAAACATGAACAATCAGGGTATGGATACCTTGGTGACTCACGGGATCTGGGCCTCCCTGCACTGGCTCACGGTACTGGAACAGCACGGCAGCTACACCTCCGCGGCGCGCCGCCTCGGGGTCAGCAAGGCGGCGGTCAGCCAGCGCATTGCCGAGCTCGAACGGGTTGTGGGCCTGCCGCTGGTGCAGCGCACCACGCGTAGCGTCCATCTCACGGATGCCGGGCGCCAGCTGGTGGAAAACACGCGCGATGCCTTCGATCAGATCCTCGCCAGTTTCGCGGGCGTGCGCGAACTCGCGGGCGAGCCCGCAGGCCTGTTGCGCGTGACGGTACCGGTGGCCTTGGCGCGCCAGCAGCTCGTGCCGCGCCTGCCTGAATTCCTGCGCGCCTATCCGCGCATCCGCATCGAGCTCGATCTGTCGGACCAGATCAGCTCGCTGGTGGGCGAAGGTTTCGACCTGGCCGTGCGCCACGTCGCACAGCCGCCGGAGACGCATGTGGCCTGGCAGTTGTGTACCACGCGGCCCCTGCTGGTGGCCAGTCGCGCTTATCTGGAGCGCCACGGGCGGCCCGCCACGCCCGAAGCACTGTCGCAACACCATTGCCTGACCTATCCGCGCCCGCGCGGACGCCTGACCTGGACGCTGGAGTCCGAAGCCGGCGCGGATACGGCCGGCCCATCCCGGCAGACCATCCCCGTACAGGGCGTTTTCGCGGCCAATAACAGCGAGGTGCTGCGCGACATGGCCATGGCCGGCCTGGGCATCGCCGTCGTGCCCGACTTCAGTGCTCAAGCGGCGCTGGCCGACGCCGCACTGGAGGTCGTGCTGCCGGGCTGGAAGCCCGTGGGCACGTTCAGCGAGCGCATCTACGCCATCCGGCCCTATGCGCCCCAGGTGCCGCAGTCGGTGCAGCGCCTGGTGGCTTTCCTGCGCACGGTGTTTCGCGCCGGCTTTCCGGCGCCGGGCGTGTGATCAGCGGCCTTCCTGCAGCACGCGTTCTATGGCCAGGCCGACGTCCAGGATGTGCGCATCGCGCAGGGCCGGACCGGCCACCATCAGCCCCACCGCAGCCGTGCCTTCCGGGTGGCAGGGCAGGGACAGGCCGCAACCGTCGAGGAAGTTGATGAGGGTGGGGTTGCGCAGGATGAGCGCATTGGTGGCGAAGTAATCGTCCTCCGAGGCTTCCAGGCGGGCGATTTCAGGCGCGACGATGGGTGAGGTGGGCATCAGCAGCGCATCATGCCAGCGCAGGCGGGCGTTCACGGCGCGGATCCACGCGGCGCGCGCGTCGCGCACTTCGATGTAGTCGGCGGCGGACATGTCGCGACCGCGCAGGATGCGCGTGCCGACCCGGGGGTCGTAGGCCTCTTGGGCGCGCTCCATGTGCGCCTGGTGCCAGGCCCAGGCTTCGGCCGCCACCAGGCCGCCTTTGCGGTTGATGTGCCCGACGCGGGCGAATTCGGGAATCGCGATCAGGTCGATGCGCGCGCCCGCGCGGCGCAGCAGGCTCAGGCTGTGTTCGAAGGCCTGGCGCACGTGGTCGTCCGCACTGTCCAGAACCAGGGCGTCGGGCACGGCCAGGCGCAGCAGCTCGGGCCGGGGGGGTGTCAGGCTGCGCTGCGCCTCGCCGGCCAGGATGGCGTCGGTGGTGGCGCAGCATTGCACGGAGTTGGCTAGTGGACCGACGGAATCCAGGCTGGTGGCCAAGGGTACGCCGCCGTCGATGGGCACGCGCCGCGCCGTGGGCTTGAAGCCGGTGATGCCGCAAAAGGCCGAAGGGATGCGCACCGAGCCCCCGGTGTCTGTACCCAGCGACATGACCGACATGCCATCGGCCACGGCCACGCCAGCCCCCGACGACGAGCCGCCGGGAATGCGCCCTGTGGCCCGATCCCAGGGCGAGGCGGGCGTGCCATAGTGCGGGTTGATGCCGAGGCCGGAAAACGCGAACTCCGTCATGTTGGTGCGTCCGACAATGACGGCGCCGGCGTCGCGCAGGCGCTGCACTGCGGGTGCGCTGGCTTGCGCGGCCGGCAGGTCTTTCAGGACCACCGAGCCGGCCATGGTGATGTCGCCGCGATCGTCGAACAGGTCTTTGATGGAGATGGGCAGGCCTTCCAGCGGCGAGCGCGCCTGGCCGGCTGCGAGCAGTTGGTCGGACACCCGCGCTTGCGCCAGGGCGGCGTCGGCGTGTACGCGCGTGAATGCGCGCCGGCCTTCACCGCCGGTATCGGCGATGCGCGCCAGCGCCGCCGTGACCAGCGCTTCGGAGGAGGTTTCTTGACGGGCCAGCGCCGTTTGCAGCGCCGCGATGGTGGCAGGGGACGACATGATGAATGCTTCCGTTTCTGGGTTGAAGATCACGCGATCTCGGGCAAGACAAGAATCTGGTACTCGTGGCGCAGCTGGCGCTGCAGTACGGGGTCATCCAGTTCCATGATGAAACGCGCCGACGGGCGGATGCCGCCGATGGTCGCGACGGTGCCACAGCTCATGGCGGCATCGGCGGGAATCCGGTCGGTCGCGAAATGCTGGCGCATCAGGTCCTCAGGGTGACGCAGGCTGCTGACGACGTCATCCTGGTAACGCACCTCCTGGCCCGCCTCTTCGATCCAGGCGCGCAGGATCAGACGATCCCAGTGTGCGGCTACGTCCGCCAGGCGCCAGGCATCGCGGCCCGCGGGCTTGACGCAGATCTGCTTGGATAGCGCCACGCTGTGGGCTTCCAGCATACGATCCGTGTGGTCGGAGACCAGGCTGATGCAATGCTCGCCATCGTGGTTGAAGAGCAGGATCTCGGCCTCGCCCGATGTCTGCTCGCCCACCACCTGCACCACGCCGGCCTGTGACAGCTGGTTGTTGGCGATGCGGTAGTACAGGGGGATGGTGCTGGGCCTGGGCACGCCCAGTTGGGCCAGCTCTTCGATGTGCTGCTCGATGGCCAGCGGGTTGCTGCCCGCCCAGCCCGCCACGACAAAGGTGTCGATGGCCACTTCAATCTGGCGGGGGGCGGCCTGTGCCGCCGAAGGAATCAGGGTAAAGGACAAACGCATCCGGAATCTCCGCGAGTCGGCGCCGGAACGCGCCGGCGCAGGATAAACCGGTTCAGTTTAGCTGAACAGCCGCGGCAGCCATAGTACCAGGTCGGGAACCAGGGCCAGCAGGCCGATCAGGGCCAGCAGCATGAGCACGAAAGGCAGGCTGCCCAGCATCACTGCATTCATGCTGCCGCGGCTGCGCAGGCTTTGCACCACGAACAGGTTCAGGCCCACCGGGGGTGTGATCAGCGCCACTTCGATCAGGATGATGATGACGATGCCCAGCCAGACCGGATCGAAGCCCAGCGCGATCATGATGGGGGCGACGATGGGAATGGTGGTGACCATCATGGACAGCGTTTCCATGAAGCAGCCCAGCACCAGGTAGAACACCACCAGCATGAGCAGCATCGTCGCGGCCGAGAAGCCCAGGCCGGCGATGGCGTTGGTGAGTGCGCCGATGAGGCCGGCGCCCGACATGATGAAATTCAGGAAGGCCGCGCCGATGATGATGAGCATGATCATGGCGGTGGTTTTCATGGTGCCTTCCAGCACTTCCTTGAGCATGCTGATGCTCAGGCGACGCGCAAGCGCCGCGAGCACCAGGGCGCCGCTCACGCCCAGCGCCGCCGCCTCGGTGGGCGTGGCCAGGCCGGCGTAAATCGAGCCGACCACGAGCAGGAAGATGCCCAGCGGGGGCAGGAGGTGCGCCAGGCTGCGCAGACGCTGCGACCAGGTGGCGCGGATCTTGCGCCCGCCCCAGGCTGGCCTGGCCACGCAGGACACGGTGATGATGAGCATGAACAGCAGCGCCGCCACGATGCCGGGCAGTATGCCCGCCAGGTAGAGCCGCGGCACGGACGTGTTCGTCAATACGCCATAAATGATGAGATTGATCGACGGCGGGATCAGAATGCCCAGGGTGCCGCCTGCGGCAAGGCTGCCCAGGAACAGGGGCTCGTGATAGCCCTGCTTCTCGATCTGGGGCAGGGCCACGGTGCCGACCGTGGCCGCGGTCGCCACGCTGGAGCCCGAGGTGGCGGCAAACAAGGCGCTGGCACCAATGTTGGCATGCATGAGGCCACCCGGCAGCCAGGACAGCCACAGCGACATGGCGCTGTACATGCGCTCGGCCAGCCCCGAGCGCAGCAGGATTTCGCCCAGCATGATGAACAGGGGTATCGCCACCAGCAGGAATTCAGTGCTGGCGCTCCAGGTAATCTCGCCGATCGCGCGCGATAGCGGCAGCATGGAATACAGCGGATCCAGGATCAGGCCCAGCACGCCCAGCGCTGCCCCGACCGGGATGCTGATGCCGATGAGCACCAGCAGCAGTACCAGGCTAGTGGTGATCATGGCGGGTCTCCGTGCACCATGCGCCGGCCGGTCTGGACTTCCTCACGCGCTTCTTCCTGTGCGGTACGCATGCCAGCGATGCGCTGCACGGTAGGAAGGTCGCCGGTGACCAGCGCCAGCGAGGCCCGCAGCAGCATCAGCGCCAGCACCAGGCAGAACCAGACCAGGCCCACGACCCAGAGCAGCTGTGGGATCCACAGGGGCGTGCCCAGTGTGGTGTTGGCGGTGGCATTGCGATTCCAGGAGGTGAGCGCCACCTCGCCGGCCCAGCGTGTCAGGTAGACGACGAAAACCGCCAGGCTGACCAGCGCCACCCAGTCGAGCAGGGCGCAGACGCGCACCGGCAGATGCTGGTACAGCGCGTCCACGCGGATGTTGGCCCGCTGCAGCGTGGCAAAGGAAAGCGCCCAGGAAATGCTGATGGCAAAAGCGTAGCCCGAGAGCTCGTCCGACCCCCCCAGCGGTGTGCCCAGCACGCGCCGGGCGATCACGTCGACGGTGATGTAGAGCACGCTGGCCAGCGTGAGCAGACCTGCCGCCCAGCTGGCCCAGCGCGACAGGGTGGTGGCCCTCAGCAGCAAGGCATCCATGGTGCCGGATCGGGAGGGCAGCTTACTTGCTGGCGGTGAAGCCCAGCGCCTTGCCGATGGTGGCGTTGAAATCATTCACGCACTGCGCCGAGCAGCGCGCCGCCCACTTGGGCACGACGATTTCCGCAGTAATGCGCTTGAGCTCTGCACGATCCTCGTCGGATGGCACGACCAGCTTCATCTTGCCCTTCTCGGCGTGCGGGCAGCTGTCGGCACCGGTATTGCAATCCAGACCCTCCTGGGTTTCACGCGCGGCCGCTTTCCAGATGCCGTCATAGACTGCGGGCAGATTGCTTTCGAGGAATGCCTGCACCTTGGGGTCGATCTTGTCCCAATAGGCCTGGTTGGCCGCATGGATCTGCTGGTTCCAGTTGACCGGCAGCGCGTACAGGTGGGTGGCGACTTCATACCACTTCGCCGAGTAGCCCGACATGGAACCCGTGATGCCGCAATCCACCACCCGGTTTTGCAGGGCGGGTACGACTTCGGGGAAGGGAATGGTCACGCTGCTGCCCCCGACGGCTTCCACGAATTCCGCCTGGGTGCGGCTGCTGGTGCGCACCTTCTTGCCTTTCAGGTCAGCCAGTTTTTCCACCGGCGCATTGCAAAACAGCACCTGCGCGGCGTAGGTGGAGAACCCGAGCACTTTGATGCCCTGCGCCGCGTAGTATTTATCATAGATCGGCGCAAAGGCGTCCGTGACCTGGCGCGCGATGTCGATGGTGGGCGCCAGACCCGCCAGGTCGATCGCCTCATTGATGGCATCGTCGCTGGCGAAATAAGACAGCGTTGCCGAGCCGAAAGGAATCACGCCCTGGCCGATGAGGCGCAGCACTTCCGGCCCTTTCAGGCCCATATCGTTGAACCCCTTGATGTCTGCGGTTACCTTGCCGTCGGACAGCGTGGGCACGGTCTTGGTCCAGAAGGGGTGTTCGAAATTCTGGTAGGCGGTCAGGTTGCTCAGGCCGCCGACTACGGTGAGCTTGGTCTGGGGCAGGTCTTTGACGACATCCTGTGCGCCGGCCGGGCCGGCGAGCAGCAGGCCGCCCGTCATCAGTGATGCCAACATCAGGTGCTTCATGACAATCTCCTCTTGATGGATACAGTTGCCGCCTGTGGGCCATGGAGGCCTCGGATGAATCAGAAAGCGGCAAGCTGCGTGTTGGGAATATCGGTAATCAGCATGTGGCCCGGCGCATGCGTGATACTGAACTCGGGCCGCGCCGTGGCAATCACGGATTGCGGCGTGACACCGCAGGCCCAGAAAACGGGGATTTCGCCGGGCCGGATGGTGACGGGATCCCCGTAATCGGGTTTTTGCAGATCGGCGATGCCGATCAGGGCCGGATCGCCCAAATGGACGGGCGCGCCGTGTACGGACGGGAAGCGCGAAGTGACCTGGATGGCGCGGATGGCATCGCGCGCCGGAAACGGGCGCATCGTCACCACCAGGGGGCCCGACAGGCGTGCCGTGCCGTGCGTGGCGATGTTGGTGCGGTACATGGGAACGTTGACGCCTTCGCTGATGTGGCGCACGTCGATGCCCTCGGCCAGCAGCGCTTCTTCGAACGAAAACGAGCAGCCGATCACGAACGACACCAGATCGTCGCGCCAGGCCTCCAGCAGCGAGGTGGGCTCGTCAATGAGTTCGCCTTTGCGCCAGATGCGATAGCGCGGCACGTCGGTGCGCAGATCGATATCCTCCCCCATGGTGGGCACGGCGGTCTGACCCGGCTCGGTGACGGCCAGCAGCGGGCAGGGCTTGGGGTTGCGCTGGCAGAAGAGCAGGAATTCCGGTGCCAGCGATGCCGGCAGGATCATCAGATTGGCCTGCACGGCCCCGCGCGCCAGCCCGGCCGTGGGCCCGGTATGCGCCCGATCGCGGATTTGCTGGCGGCACTGTTGTGCCGTCCTGGCCAGTTTTTGTGTGGCATCGTTCATTCAAGCACCCGGTTGTCTTCGTTGTTTATTGGTCGGGGCGACATGATTCGAACATGCGACCCTCTGGTCCCAAACCAGATGCGCTACCAGGCTGCGCTACGCCCCGACTTTTCATCTTATACCCTGGATGCCAGGGACCGCAATTCTAGCACGAATGGCCGGTAAGGCGCGAAATCAATACCTTGGCGATCCGTCGGCCTTCCATTTCAAGGATGCGGAAATGCAGCGCACCAGAGTCAGTGGCAAAGTCGAGCGTGTCCCCCACCTTGGGCAAGCGGCCGAAGCGTTCCAGCAGGAAACCGGCCAGCGTGCTGAACTCTTCGGTGTCGCTGCCCATGCCGTCGATATCCAGGGCCTGCTCCAGATGCAGCAGGTCCGTGGCGCCATCGACCACCCAGCGGCCTGGCTGATCTTCGATGATGTCGGGTGTCTCGTCCTCGTCGGGGAAGTCGCCCGCGATGGCCTCGAACACATCCATGGGCGTTACCAGCCCTTCGACCGCGCCGAATTCGTCCAGCACCATGACCAGCTGCCCCCGCGCCTTCTTGAGCGTTTCGATCAGATCGAGGATGCGCACCGTTTCATGCACCAGGATGGGCGCGCGCAGGCTGGATTCCCGGATTTTGCCGAACTGCAGCAGGTCCGCGATCATGTCCTTGGCCCGTCCCACGCCGACCACATCGTCCAGGCTGCCGCGACAGACCGGGAAAAAACCGTGCGGCGTCGCGTTGATGAGGCTGCGCGTGCTTTCGGCGTCGGCGTCGAGGTTGAGCCAGGAAATATCGGCCCGCGGGGTCATGATGGAGTGAATGCTGCGCTCGGCCAGGTGCAGCACGCTGCTGACCATGTTGCGCTCTTCCACACCGAACGGTAGCGGCTCAGCCGTGTCCGCCGTGCCGGCGCTCGCCTCCGCATCCTGCGGCGTGACCGGCGTCTTGCCCAGCATGCGCAGAATCCCTTCAGCGGTGCGCTCGCGCAGCGGCCGGCGCGCTTCCAGGCGCCGCAGGTTGCGTCGCGCGATCTGGTTCAGCGCTTCGATGCCGATGGCGAAGGCGATGGCCGCGTAGAGATAGCCCTTGGGTACCGGGTAGCCGAAGCCGTCGGCGATCAGGGCGAAGCCGATCATGAGCAGAAAGCCCAGGCACAGCGTCACCACCGTCGGGCGGGCCGTGACGAAACGCGTGAGCCCGCGCGAGGCCACCAGCATGACCACAATGGCGATGGTCACGGCGGCCATCATGATTTCGACTTGCCGCACCATGCCGACCGCAGTGATGACGGAATCCAGCGAGAATACGGCGTCCAGTACCACGATCTGGGTCACGATGACCCAGAAACCGGCGTGGCCATCGACACTGGCGGGCGCGAGCGGCCCCCCCTCGATACGTTCGTGCAGTTCGGTGGTGGCCTTGAGCACCAGGAAGAAGCCGCCCACGATCAGAATCAGGTCGCGGCCGGTGAGCACGAACGGGCCCAGTGTCAGCCAGGGGCGGGTAAGCGTGAACAGCCAGGACAGCACGGCCAGCAGGCCCAGGCGCATGACGAGCGCCAGGCTCAGTCCGATGACGCGCGCCCGTTCGCGCTGCGCAGGCGGCAGCTTGTCTGCCAGGATGGCGATGAAGATCAGGTTGTCGATGCCCAGTACGATTTCGAGCACGACCAGCGTCGCCAGGCCAACCCAGGTGTTCGGGTCCAGCAACCACTCCATCAGGCAGTATCCATCGAGAAAACCCCGATTATAGGGGCAGGCGCGCTGTGGGCAAGGCCGGTGCGCTGTCTCGGGGGGAACAGGCTAAAATGGCGGGCCCATGGCTCTTTCGTTCATCACCGCCCTTAGCTCAGTTGGATAGAGCAACGGCCTTCTAAGCCGTAGGTCACAGGTTCGAATCCTGTAGGGCGGGCCAGGGGATTTATGTTTATTGGTTTTCGTCTTTGGTTTCGTTTGCGGTGTAGACGATGCGGCGGATTTTGGTCCTACGGCCGCTAACGAACCTTCGACCAAACCGTCCGGGTTCTTGTTGCTCTGGACGTCCAAAATGCCCGGCTTGCGTTACATCGTGACGCTATAGCATTTCATTGCTTTTTAACGATTCGTCCCACGAGAGCAGTGATTGGAAGGCTGACCAAGGCCACACTGACCGCGTAATGTGCACCAATCATGGCGGTATATACGGACCCAGCAATACACAACGCAGCGAGAACACCCCCAATCCTATGGCCGCGCCTGAAGTCTTGCCGTATGGCCTCATGGGTTATCTTGTCCATGTGGATGCGATGGTCCTGTTCTTTTTCAGCCATTCGAACCACTCGTTCTGCGCCGTTTTCAACGACATTATTGAACCCCGCCAGAACCGCAGGCGGCGGGAGCGGCCCTGCCCACTGCGTGGAGACGATATTGTCGGTTGTCGTTTTTTGCCCGGCTGTAGCCAGATTGTCGTTACTTTTTTTCTTCGCCATGACAACGGTGGATTGCCGTGTTGAAGTCATTGCCGACGCGGTGGACGTCCTGCCTGAGCCTTTGTAGATCAGAACCCTGCATGCGTGGATAATTTGCGGCAGAAATAACCGTAGCAGGAGATGATAGACCGGCAATGATCCCTGCGATCAAAGCGCCCCGCTTTCGCATGAGGAAGCCTCCTGTGTTGGTTTGTTGGGAACGGTTGACCTGTCCATATGATACCAAAGTTGCATGAAAAGCCGCCAAAACAGGCTGGCGCGTGCGACGATGGCGCCATGCAAAGATAATTCCGATCGGCGGCAGAATATTACACTGTGTAGCAATCAAAGCCCTTGCCCCTGCCGGAGGAAATCACCATGCGAACGGTATTCTGGATTATTGTCTGGGTAGTGGCGTTGGTGCTTTTCCCACCGGCCATCTTCGCGCTGGTCCCTTTCCTGATTCTGGTGTATCTGGAAAGCGGCTATCGGCGCAGAAGGCGGGAAGACATTGCCGCTGGTGTGAAGAAAGCCTTGAAGGACAGGGAAAGAAAGCGATGAGGGCGCGGTAATGGTTCGCGGCGAGCGGTTCAACAGTATTTCGCATCTGACGGGTGCCGGGCTGGCGCTGGTCGGCACGGTCGTGCTGCTGGTGCTGGGTGCACGCGCGGGCGATCCCTGGAAGATCGTCAGCTTCGGCCTGTACGGCCTGGTGCTGGTCTGGCTCTATCTCACGTCCACGCTGTATCACAGCCTGCGTGGGCGCGCCAAGCGCATCTGGTGCAAGTTCGACCACTGCGCCATTTATCTGCTCATTGCAGGCAGTTACACGCCATTCATGCTGGTCAGCCTGCGCGGCCCCTGGGGCTGGTCGCTGTTCGGCACGGTGTGGGCGCTGGCCATTTTCGGCATCATCCAGGAGATCTGGCTGGCGCGCGGCCTGCGTATCCTGTCCCTGGTTCTCTATGTCCTCATGGGCTGGCTGGCGGCGGTTGCCGTTGTGCCGCTGGTGCAGGCCATCGGCACGGCGGGCTTTGCCTGGCTGGTGGCCGGCGGCCTGGCTTACACGTTGGGTATCCCTTTTTACGCCACCGATCATCGCTGGCCGGCCGCGCACGGCGTCTGGCATCTGTTTGTGCTGGGCGGCAGCGCCTGCCATTACGTCGCGGTGCTGCAGTACGTGGCCTGATCTGCCGGGCCAGAGTTTCTTCCGCGAGTTCATGTCAGACTGTCTATCCGTATAAACCCGGGTGTGCGCCGTGATCGCCATCGATTATATTTTCGACTGAATTGTCGACAATATTGTCAATAGCGCGAGGGGGCGGTCGGTCATGAGCAAGGGCAAGGGACTGGAAAAAGGCTTGACCAGTTATGGTGATACGGAGTTCTCGCTGTTTCTGCGCAAGGCGTTCATCAAGGGCGCCGGCTACACCGATGATGCGCTGGACCGGCCCATCGTGGGCATCGCCAATACGGGCAGCGGCTACAACCCCTGCCACGGCAACATGCCGCAGCTGGTCGAGGCGGTGCGTCGCGGCGTGATGCTGGCAGGCGGCATCCCCATCGAATTCCCCACCATTTCCATCCACGAGAGCTTTGCCCATCCCACCAGCATGTTCTTGCGCAATCTCATGTCCATGGACACCGAGGAAATGATTCGCGCAGCGCCCATGGATTCCGTGGTGCTGATCGGCGGCTGCGACAAGACCGTGCCGGCGCAGCTCATGGCGGCGGCGTCGGCCGGGGTGCCGGCCATCGAACTCAACACGGGCAGCATGCTGACGGGCTCCTATCGCGGTACGCGCGTGGGTGCCTGTACCGATTGCCGCAGCTACTGGGGCATGTACCGGGCCGAAGAAATTGGCGATGCCGAGATCGCCGACGTTAATAACCAGTTGGTGGCCAGCGTCGGCACCTGTGCCGTCATGGGAACGGCCAGCACCATGGCGTGCATCGCCGAAGCCTTGGGCATCATGCTGCCGGGCGGCGCCTCGGCCCCGGCCGTGACGGCGGATCGCATCCGCATCGCCGAGCAGACGGGCACGCAGGCGGTGGCCATGATTGCCGCCGGCCTGACGCCGGACCGCATCCTCACGGCCGATGCCTTCGAAAACGCCTTGCGGGTCCTGCTCGCCATCGGCGGTTCCACCAACGGCATCATTCATCTGGCCGCCATCGCCGGGCGACTGGGCATTCGCATCGACCTGGCGCGCATGGACGCCATGAGCGCGAACACGCCGGTGCTGGTGGATCTCAAGCCCTCGGGGCAGCACTACATGGAAGACTTGCACAAGGCGGGTGGGCTGCCCACGGTGCTGCGTGAATTGCGTCCCTTGCTGCATCTGGATGCACTGACCGTCACCGGGCGCACGCTGGGCGAAGAGCTGGACCGCGCGCCCGCACCGTTTGCGCAATCGGTGGTCCACACGCTGGACAACCCCATCTACGCGCAAGGCGGGCTCGCCGTGCTGCAGGGCAATCTCGCGCCGTCGGGCGCCATCATCAAGCAGTCGGCCGCCAGTGCGGCGCTCATGGTGCACGAGGGTCGCGCCGTGGTCTTCGAAGGTGCGCAGGATCTGGCCGAGCGCCTGGATGATCCGGATCTGGACGTGGCCCCGGACGATGTGCTGGTGCTCAAGAACATCGGCCCGGTGGGGGCGCCTGGCATGCCCGAGGCGGGCTACATCCCCATTCCGCGCAAGCTTGCGCGCCAGGGCGTGAAAGACATGGTGCGCATTTCGGACGGGCGCATGAGCGGTACGGCGGCCGGCACCATCGTGGTACACGTCGCGCCCGAGTCCGCCCGCGGCGGGCCGCTGGCGCTGGTGCGCACGGGCGATCGCATCCGCCTGGATGTGCCGGCGCGACGCCTGGATCTGCAGGTGGACGCGGCCGAGCTTGCTGCACGCGAGGCCAGTCGGCCGGCGCCGCAGCCCGAGCCGGGGCTCAGGGGCTATCGCCGTCTGTATCACGAGACGGTGCTGCAGGCCGACGAAGGCTGTGATTTCGATTTTCTGCAAAACGTCAGCATGACTCAGCGCGTGCCGCGCGATGAAGCCTGACAGGATTTTTTCAAGGAGAGAGCGCATGGCTCAGGCAAATGGCGCATCCGCACAGGGTGCCCGCATTACATCCGTGCAGTCGCGCACGATACGGGTGCCGCTGGATAACGCAACTTCATTTTCCACGCGCAAGGTGCTGGCGCGCGATTACACGCTGACGCGCGTGGCGACCGAGGACGGTCACGAGGGCATCGGTTTCTGTTACGGCGGCAGCCGGGGCGGCAGCCTCGTCAGCCACGCGGTGCGCGAACTGTTTCGCGATCTGCTGATCGGCCAGGACGCGCAGCGCGTGGAAGGGCTGTGGGAAGAGATGTACCAGGAATCCCTGCTGCACGGCCGCGCCGGCTCGGTCATGCGCGCCCTGTCCACCGTGGATATCGCGCTGTGGGACCGCAATGCGCGCGCCACCGGCCTGTCGCTGGCCCGCTACCTGGGTGGTTACGCGCGCGAGACCGTGAAGGCCTATGCCAGCGGGGGCTATTATCTGGACGGCAAGACGGACGACATGCTGGGTCAGGAACTGGCCGGCTACGTGGCCAAGGGGTTCAAGGCTGTCAAGATGAAAGTAGGGCGCCTGAGCCCGCGGGAAGAGGGGGCGCGCATCCGCGCCGCGCGCGAGGCCATTGGCGACGACATTCTGCTCATGCTGGACGCCAACAATGCCTGGAAGGACTTGCCCACGGCGCTGGAATACATGAAGGCCTACGAGCCCAGCAATCCGTATTTCATCGAAGAGCCGTTCAGCCCGGACGACATCAACAACCACGCCGCACTGGCGCTGCGCACGGCGATCCCCGTCGCCACGGGCGAGATCGAGGCCGGGCGCTGGCGCCATCAGGAGCTGCTCGAGAAGGGCGGCGCCATGATGCTCCAGACCGATGCGGCGGTGTGCGGCGGGATCAGCGAGTGGCGCCGCATCGCGGCCAGCGCGGCCGGTTTCGGGGTCAGCATGTACCCGCACTGGTTCCATGACCTGCATATCCACCTGGTGGCCTCCACGCCCAACGCAGAATACGTTGAATTCTTCCCCGATGACCAGGTGCTGAATTTCCGTCGTCTGGCGGACACCCAGCTGCGGTTCGCGGACGGTCGCCTGCAGGTGCCCACCGCGCCGGGGCTGGGCTTTGGTTTTGATGAGCAGGCGCTTGAGCGTTATGCCATCGACGACTGGTCGTGAAGCGCTGTCGCTGCCGAATGACCACAACTTTGCGTGTACGCAACAGGAGACTTGCAATGAAACGAACGATTCTCAAGGCGACGCTGGCCGCCTCGCTCGGGACGCTGGCGCTGTCCGGCGCCGCGCTGGCCCAGTCCTACAGCGCCGGCAAGGAAATCACGGTGCTCCAGGGCTTCAAGGCCGGTGGCGGCAGCGATGCCCTGGCCCAGCTGGTTCAGCCCTACCTGAGCAAGGAGCTGGGCGTGAATTTCGTCAATCGCTATATTCCCGGTGCCACGGGCGCGATTGCCTGGACCCAGCTGGCCAACCAGACCAAGCCGGACGGCAAGACCATCAGCATCACCAATACCCCGATGCTGACCACCAACTACCTGATGAATCCCACCATCAAGTACACCGTCGATGATCTCACGCCCCTGATGAACGTGGTCACCGACCCCGGCGTGATGGTGGTGGCCAAGGACAGCCCTTATCACACCATCCAGGAGCTGCTGGACGCGGCCAAGGCCAACCCCGGCAAGATCACCATCGGCAACTCCGGGGTGGGCGGGGATGACTTCTTTTCCGTTATCATGATCGAGAAGGCCACGGGGCTGAAGTTCCAGTCCGTGCCGTTCGCAGGCGACGGGCCTTCCTGGCAGGCGGCCATGGCGGGCAAGATCGATGCCAGCTCCAACAACCTGGGCATCACCTTCCCCCAGATCCAGGCCGGCAACCTGCGCGTTCTGGCGTTGTACACGGAAGAGCGCTCGTCTGATCTGCCCGACGTGCCCACACTGAAGGAAATCGGCATCGACGTGGTGGCGGGTTCCTCGCGGGGCTACAGCGGCCCGGCGGGCTTCCCCGAAGCGGCGCGCGAAGAGATCCTGGCGGCCATGGACCGCGTAATGGAGAATCCGGATTTCCGTCGGGACGCCGCGGCTCGGGCACTGCCCCTGGACTACCTGCGTGGTGACGCCTATACCGCGTTGCTGAAGGAGCAGGAAACCACCTTCGGCCAGATCTGGGACGACATCAAGGATCAGTACAAAAAGTAAGATCTTGCGTCGTGCGGAACGCCGGCGTCGTGCGCCGGGCCGTTCCGCACGTTCGTGTCACGAGTACAAGGGGCGACTGTGAACAGCGTATATCTCTCTGGCATTGGCGGGCTGGTCCTGGCCGCCGTCTTTTATGGCCAATTGGAGGAATTGCCGCACGTGGCGCAACGGCTGCCGGGATTGCTCATCTGGATCGTCGGCGGGCTGGCCGTTTTGATGGTGCTTGAGGAATTCTGGCGCCAGCGTCGCGCACGTCCGCAGGCGTCTGTGGACACGCCTGCGGACGGGGACGCCCCGGCGGCACCCGAGGCGCCGGGGAAGGTGAACTGGCCCATGGCCATCGGGTTCTCGCTTGCCACCACGGCGTACGTCTGGCTCATTCCCATCCTCGGCTACATCATCACCACCGTCGGTTTCGTCGCCGGCACCCTGCTGGCCAGCCGCATCGTCCGTCCTTCGGTAGCGATTCTCTATGCCCTGGGGGCGACCGCGTTCGTCTGGCTGGTCTTCATCTGGGCGCTGGGATTGCCCGCACCGCTCGCACCCTGGCTCGACTGAGGCCTCAACGGAGTTTGATCGTGGACACCCACTTCATCGCCATCGGGTTGGAAAACGCCCTGAACCTGTACAACCTGGTTTTTCTGGTGCTGGGCACGTTCATCGGCATCATCGTCGGTGCCTTGCCCGGACTCTCGGCCACCATGGCCCTGGCCCTGCTCCTGCCAATGACTTTCACGTTGCCGCCGGAAACCGGCCTGGTCATGCTGGCTTCGCTGTACCTCGCGGCCATGTACGGCGGTTCCATCGCCGCCATCATTCTGCGTACGCCCGGCACCCCTGCCGCCGCGGCAACTGCGCTCGACGGCTTTCCCATGGGTGAACGCGGTGAGGCCGGTCGCGCACTCGGCATTTCATTGTCGGCATCACTGGTGGGTGGCCTGATGAGCGGGATCGCCCTGCTGACCATCGCTCCCTTCCTTGGCCGCCTGGTGCTCATGTTCGGACCGGTGGAGCTGTTCGCCATCGCCGTGCTGGGTGTCACCATGATCGGCACGCTGTCGGGCGGCTCGCCCATCAAGGGTTTGTTTTCCGGCTGTACCGGCCTGCTGCTCGCCATGGTGGGCATGGACGGCACCACGGGCTCGGCACGCTTCACCTTTGACAACATCAACCTGTATTCCGGCATTTCCTATACCGTGGCGCTGATCGGCATGTTTTCCCTGCCGCAGGCCATCAGCCTGGCCGAGCAGGCGCATCTGCCGCTGCCGCCGACCAACCCGCTGGGTGCGCGCGTGCTGCCGCGCTGGAAGGAGTTCCGGCGCCTGCTACCCAACATCTTCCGCTCGGGCAGCATCGGCGTCGTGGTGGGCATCATTCCCGGCAGCGGCGGGGAAACCGCGAGCTGGTTCGCGTATAACGAGGCCAAGCGCTGGGCCAAGGACAAGTCCGGCTTCGGCAAGGGCGAGCCCGCCGGCATCGCCGCGCCCGAGGCGGCCAACAATGCCGTGGTCGGCGGGGCGCTGGTACCCACGATCGCGCTGGGCATTCCGGGCAGCTCGACCACGGCCGTCCTGTTGGGCGGGCTGATGGTGCATGGCATTTTGCCCGGCCCGACCCTGCTCACCGAACACGGCGACATCACCTACACCCTGATCTGGGCCGTCGTGTTGGCGAATATCCCCCTGTTTCTGATCGGTCTGGGCATCACGCGCCTGTGCGTGCTGGTGACGCGCATTCCCAAGATCATCATTGCCGTGTCCATCGCGGTGCTGGGCATCGTGGGCTCGCTGGCCATCAACAACAATCTGTTCGACGTCTGGCTGATGCTCGGTTTCGGGCTCATCGGCTATATCTTCGAACGCGGCGGCATACCCATCGCGCCCATGGTCATCGGCCTGGTGCTGGGCATGCTGCTCGATTCCAGCCTCGCGCAATCCTTGCTGATCGGCTATGGCGAATGGAGCGTGTTTCTGAAAAGCCCCATTGCTCTGGGCCTGCTGATACTGGCCGCACTGTCCGTCCTGCAGGCCACGCCGCTGTTCCGCCTGCTTTGGCCGCGCAAGAAGAAAGTCAGCCAAGACGCGGCCTGAAGGAGACGACATGGAACAAAGCCATCGGGACGCCGCCGCAACGACGGGACACGAGCCGGCAGCTGAGCCGGAGGAGTATTCGTCCGCAAGAATTGCCGAAATCCTCGAGGAAGACATTGTTTTTGGCTATCTGCATCCGCGCGAACGGCTGGTGGAAGACGATTTGTGCGCCCGCTTCCAGGCAACGCGCCACACGGTGCGCCACGCCTTGATCATGCTCGACAAGATCGGCCTGATCGATCGGCGCAAAAACGTTGGCGCGTTCGTCAAATCGTATACCGACACCGACGTTCGTGACCTTTACGTGGTGCGCGACATCCTCGAGACCAGCGCCGCGTGCCAGATCAACTTTCCCGTCGGCGCGCAGCCGTTCGCGCAGCTGGTCGAGATCCAGCGCCGCCACGACCGCTGCGCCGAATCGGGCAATCTGCGCGGTGCCTTCCGGGCCAACATCGACTTCCATCAGCAACTGTTCTCGCTCACCAACAACCCCATCCTGTGCGCCGCGATCGAGGACTTCGCGCGTCGCGCGCACGCCATTCGCTTCCTGTCCATGGCCGAGCCCCAGTTTCTGGACAAAGCGCGCAGCGATCACTGGGCCATCATTCGCGCACTGGAAAACGAAGACACTGCTGCACTGGTCGCGCTGTGCCGCGACCACCTCGTGCCGTCGCGCGATGCCTATCTGGAGCAATATCGTCGGCGTGCCCGCATCGCCGCGCCGGCATGACCTTTTCAGGATCATATTTATGAAGCCTTGCTTGTTACAAATTGGTGGTTTTCCACAATTCATCCAGACCATGATCGATGCCGAATACGAGTGCGTCGGCTGGGACGCCATCGCCGCGGATGCGGTGCAGCGCGCCCGCGTGCGCGGCATCGTCACACGCAGCAACTTTCTTATCCCGGAGCAGACCGTTGCACAACTGCCCAACCTGGGCATCATCGCCACCTGCGGGGTGGGCTACGATGGCATCCCCCTGGCACTCGCGCAGGAGCGCGGCATCCTGGTGGCGAACACGCCCGATGTGCTCAATGCCGCCGTTGCGGAACTGACGATCGGTCTGCTGCTTTCGCTGCTGCGCCGCTTGCCACAGGCTGATCGCTATCTGCGCGACGGCCATTGGCTCGAACAGGCGTTTCCCCTGGGCACCAGCCTGGAAGGCAAGCACGTGGGCATCGTGGGCATGGGGCGCATCGGCAAGGAAATCGCACGCCGCCTCGCGCCCTTCAATGTCACCATCGCCTACCACGGACGACGCGACCAGGGGCTCGAGCATCGTTTCGAGCCGGAGCTGGCGGGGCTGGCGCGCGCCAGCGATATCCTCATCATCGCCGCTCCCGGCGGCCAGGACACGGCGGGCATCATCAATACGCCGATCCTGGATGCACTGGGGCCGCAAGGCGTGGTGGTCAATATTGCACGGGGCTCCATCATCGACGAGGAAGCCCTGCTTGCTGCCTTGACCGAGGGCCGCGTGGGCGGCGCGGCGCTGGACGTGTTTGCCGACGAACCGCGCGTGGATGCGCGCTTCATGGCGCTGGAAAATGTGGTCCTGACTCCGCACATGGGCAGTGCCACGCACGAGACGCGCCGGCGCATGGCCGAGCTGACGCTGGAGAATCTGCGCACCTACTTTCGGGAGGGCAGGGTACTGACACCAGTTACCGTTTGTAGGTCATAATAGGGCATCACTCCCGGGAGTCTTCGCCCATGACGCTACAGGAACTCGACACCGTTCAGGATCATGATGCCGCCGAGCGGGCCGCTGCGCCAGAGGCCGATGGCATATTGCGTCGCCTGGGGCGCTGGCTGGATCGTGACCGCTGGCCTGCGGCGGGCGATGTCACCGCCATGTTCACCGCGCGCCTCACGGATGTCGGCGCCAATCGCATGGCGCGCAGCTGGGCGGAGCGCTATCTGCAGGGTGACGAAGACCAGCGCCGGCGGCTGCTGGCCGGCCTGGCCGAGGCCAGTGCCCAGCTGGCGCCGCGCGACGATTCCGGCCTGCGCCTGTTTCGCCGTCTGTACGCTCAGGCCGAAAGCCTGCAGCTGCTGGTCGAACTGCGCGCCGACATGCTGCGTTGGCGCAACCAGGTGGCCGGTCTAGGGCCGCTCGAGGCTGAGCTCGCCAGCCTGCTCTCGAGCTGGTTCGACGTCGGCATGCTCGAGCTGCGCCGCATCAGTTGGGACAGCCCCGCTTCCCTGCTTGAAAAGCTCATCGAGTTCGAGGCGGTGCACGCGATCCAGTCCTGGGAAGATCTGCGCAATCGCGTGGCCGATCATCGTCGCTGCTACGCGTTTTTCCATCCCCGCATGCAAGGCGTGCCCCTGATTTTCGTGGAAGTCGCCTTCACCGAGCAAATGGCCGACAATGTGCAGGCCTTGCTCGATCTGCGGGCGCCGCAGCCCGATCCAGAAAAAATGCGCTGCGCCATTTTCTATTCCATCTCCAACACCCAGTCGGGCCTCAGAGGCATCAGCTTTGGTAATTTCCTGCTCAAGCGCGTGGTCGAGGAATTGCTGCGCGAGTTCCCGCGCCTCAAGACCTTCGCCACGCTATCACCCATCCCCGGCTTCGCGAACTGGCTGGCGCGCCAGGATGTCGAGGCCATGCTTGCGCTGCTCTCGGAAAAGGCCGATCGGCAGCGCACGATGGACGAACAGCTCGCGGGCGAGGCCTGGCTGGCGCTGCTGACCGAGGCGGCGCAGGCCGACAAGGCACCGGACGCGATGCAGAAGGCGGGCCTGCGCCTGGCCGCCCGCTACCTGAAGAACATGAAGAACAACACGCCGCTGGATCCCGTGGCCCGGTTTCACCTGGGCAACGGCGCGCGCATCGAGCGGCTCAACTGGGGCGCGGACACCTCGGCCAAGGGTATGCGCCAGTCCTGTGCCATCATGGCCAACTATCTGTACGATCTAGATGAGCTGGACGAGAATCTTGCCTCGCTGGCCCAGGGCAAAGTGCGCACGGGACGGGCGCTGCGATGGCTGTAGCGACGCCGTCGCAGGCCGGCCACGTCGTTTTCACGCAGGCGCAGGGCATCGCCTGGGTCACGCTCAGCCATCCCGGGCGCATGAATGCCCTCACCATCCGTATGTGGCGCGAACTGGCCGACGTGTTTGCACAGATCGCGCGCAACGAGGACGTGCGCTGCGTGGGCATCCGTGGGGCAGAAGGCCATTTCGCCGCCGGCGCGGACATTCGCGAATTCCCCGAGCATCGCGCCGATCGACGCAGCACCATGGCCTACCACCAGGACATCATCGCGCCGGCGCTGGCGGCCGTGGCGGCCTGTACCCGGCCGGTGGTGGCGGCCATCTGCGGCGTGTGCGTCGGCGGTGGCCTGGAGATCGCCAGTCAATGCGATCTGCGCGTGGCCAGTGCAGAAGCACGCTTTGGCGTGCCCATCAACCGCCTGGGCTTTCCCATGGCACCAGAGGAAATGCGCGGTCTGCTCGCCCTGGCCGGACCGGCGGTCACGCTGGAAATCCTGCTCGAAGGGCGTGTGTTCGGGGCCGCAGAGGCCCAGGCCAAAGGTTTGCTCACCCGTATCGTCGACGCGGACGCGTTCGACGCGCACGTGCAAGCGTTGATGCAACGCCTGTCGCGCGGTGCACCGCTGGCGGCACGCATCAACAAAGAGGCCGTGCGGCGTCTGTCGCGCTCCAGCGTACCCTTCGATCAGGACGAACTGGTGCATTTCTTCCGCTATGCCGAAACGCACGATCATCACGAAGGCGTGCGTGCCTTTCTTTCCGGGCGCGCTCCGGAATTCACAGGAGAATAGTGTGCAGTCCAACGCCAATCTTTTCGAATTGCTGGCGTCCGGCTTCCCTTCGGACCGGACGCGTATCGCCATTCAGACGCCGGTCGAGCACTACAGTTATGACGCAGTATGCCGGCTCAGCGCGCGATACGCGCACGCCTTGCGCGCCCTGGATCTGCCCTCGGGCGCGCGCATTGCCGTGCAGGTCGAAAAATCGCCCGAAGCCCTGATCCTTTATCTGGCGTGCCTGCGCGCGGGACTGGTGTACCTGCCGCTGAACACGGCCTATCTCGATGCTGAAGTCGAATACTTCATCACCGACGCCGAGCCGGCGGTGCTGGTCTGCGATCCCGCGCGCGAAGCGGGGATGCAGGCTTTGGCGCAAAAGCACGGTGTGCCCTGCGTCCTGACGCTGGATGCGCAAGGCAAGGGCAGTCTGGTCGAGGCCGCGCGCGATCAGCTCGAAGTATTTGAAAGCGTCTTCTCCGAGCCCGATGATCTCGCCGCCATCCTCTATACGTCCGGGACCACGGGGCGCAGCAAGGGCGCCATGCTCAGCCACGGCAACCTGGGCTCCAACGCGCGTGTGCTGCACGATTACTGGGGCTGGTCTTCCGACGACATCCTGTTGCACATGCTGCCTATTTTCCATGTCCATGGCCTGTTCGTCGCCTCGCATGGCGCACTGCTGGCCGGGGCGCGCATGATCTGGCTGCCGCGGCTGGATCTCGACCGGGCCCTGGCGTGGCTGCCGCGCAGCACGGTAATGATGGGCGTGCCCACCTACTATGTCCGCCTGCTGGGCGACGGGCGCTTCACGCGCCAGGTCTGCGCCAACATGCGCCTGTTCATCTCCGGCTCGGCGCCTCTGCTGAGCGAGACCTTCAACGCCTTTCGCGAACGCACCGGGCACACCATTCTCGAGCGCTATGGCATGAGCGAAACCATCATGCTGACGTCGAATCCCTACCAGGCCGAGGCCGGCCCACGGCTTGCCGGCACGGTGGGGCGGGCCTTGCCGGGTACCGATCTGCGCGTGGTCGACGATGCCGACCAGGCCCTGCCGGTGGGCGAAATCGGGCATGTCCAGGTGCGCGGCCCCAACGTGTTCTCCGGCTACTGGCGCATGCCCGAGAAAACCCGCGAGGAGTTCACGGCGGATGGCTGGTTCCGCACGGGCGATGTGGGCCGCCTTGGTGGTGAGGGTATTCCCGATGATTATGTCGCTATCGTGGGTCGCAACAAAGACATGATCATTTCCGGTGGTTACAATGTCTATCCCAAGGAAATCGAACTGCTGATCGACGAGATGCCCGGGGTGCTGGAATCGGCCGTCATCGGCGTGCCACATCCGGATTTTGGCGAGGCCGTGGTGGCCGTGGTCGTACCGCGGGATGGCGCCACGCTGGACGTCGCCGCCATGCGTGAAGCGCTCAAGGGCAGCCTGGCCAATTTCAAGGTGCCCAAGGAAATTCGCAGCATCGCACAACTGCCCCGCAACACCATGGGCAAGGTGCAGAAGAATGTCTTGCGGCAGACCTGGTCACCATCCGGTGACGCAGGCTGAGCAGGATGGCAGCAAGGCAGGGCCGGGCCGCAGGGTCCAGCATTCCATAATACTGACAGGAGACAGAATCATGAAAAAGACAATGCGGTTCACCATCATCGCGGCCTTCCTGGCCGCCAGTGGTGTCGTGTCGGCGCAGACGGTGCTGCGGGCGTCGCACCAGTTTCCGGGGGGCCAGGGTGATCCACGCGACGAAATGGTGCAAATCATCGCGCGTGAGGTCAAGGCGGCGGATGTCGGCCTTGAAATCCAGGTGTTCCCGTCGGCTTCGCTGTACAAGCCCAACGAGCAGTGGGGCGCCATCACGCGCGGCCAGCTTGACATGGCCGCTTTCCCGCTCGATTACGCGTCGGGCCGTGTACCGCAGTTCTCGGCTACGCTCATGCCTGGCCTGGTGCGCAACTATGACCACGCCGCGCGCCTGAATCAATCCGAGTTCATGAAGGATCTGAAAGGCATCGTCGAGAAGAATGGCGCGGTCGTGATTGCCGATGCCTGGCTGGCCGGCGGCTTCGCCTCGCGCGAAGACTGCATTACCAGCCCTGAAACGATCAAGGGCAAGGTGGTTCGCGCCGCGGGCCCGGCCTTCGAGCAGATGCTGGCCGCCGCCGGCGCGTCCATCTCGTCCATGCCCTCTTCGGAAATCTATACCGCCATGCAGACCGGGGTGCTGGACGCCACCAACACGTCCAACGACAGTTTCGTGTCCTACCGTCTGTACGAACAGGTCAAGTGCCTCACGGCGCCGGGCGACAATGCGCTGTGGTTCATGTATGAGCCCGTCATCATGTCCAAGAAGGTCTTCGACGGCCTGAACGACGCGCAGCGCGACGCCATCATGGCCGCCGCGAAAAAGGCCGAAGACTACTTCGTGGGCGAGTCGCTCAAGGGCGAGCAGCGCATGATCGACACCTTCACCAAGGCCGGGGTGAAAGTCGTTTCCATGAGCGAGGATGATTTCAAGTACTGGATGGCGGTGGCACGGGAGTCCTCCTACAAGAACTTCATCGAGAAGGTGAAGGGGGGTGAAGACCTGCTGGCCAAGGCGCTGGCGGTCGAGTGAACGACGACGGGGCCGTTGCCGCCCGGCGCGGCCCCGACTGAAAAAGGGGCGTTCATGATCCGGCGCTACATCAGTCTGGTGGATGGCCTGTCGCGCCTGTGCGGCGTGCTTTCGGGCCTGTTGCTCACGTTTGCCATGGTCATCGTCTGCCAGATGATCTTCATGCGCTACATTTTTCGCGCCGCCACGGTGTGGCAGACCGAAGCCGTGGTGTTCAGCGCCACGGCTGCCATCTTTCTCGGCGCGCCCTACGTGCTGTTGCGCAAGGGCCACGTCGGCGTCGATGTGCTGCAGATGCTGGTATCCTCACGTACGTCGCGCCGGATGGAAGCGGCCGGCGCCGTCCTGGGGCTGGCGTTCTGCCTGATCATGATGGTGGCTACCGGCATCCATCTTTTCGAGGCGCTGGAGGGCGGCTGGACCACGCCCAGCGTCGCGGCCGTGCCTTTGTGGATGCCGTTGGCGCCCATGTTTGCCGGTTTCGTGCTGCTGTGCCTGCAATACGCGGCGGAATTGCTGAAACTGCGCGGGAGACAATCATGACGCCGATGATGGCAGGCCTGCTACTGGTCGTCGTGCTGTGCATGTTGCTGGCCACCGGGATGCCGATTGCTTTTGCACTCGGGTTGGCGGCCGTGGGCGGCCTGTTCCTGGACATGGGGCCGGACATCATCTACGTCATGGCCGAAACCATGTTTGCCGGCATCGCCAACCTGGCCTACGTGGCGATTCCCATGTTCGTGCTCATGGGCGCCATCGTGGCGGGCACGCCCGCCGGGGGTGATCTCTACAAGGCGCTGGATCGCTGGCTGTATAAAGTACCCGGCGGCCTGGTGCTTTCCAACATCGGCGCCTGCGCCATTTTTTCCGGTATGACGGGATCGAGCCCCGCGACTTGCGCGGCCATCGGCAAGATGGGCGTACCGGAAATGCTCAGCCGCGGCTATCCCAACTCGGTCGCCACGGGCTCCATCGCGGCGGGCGGCACGCTGGGCATCCTGGTTCCGCCGTCGGTCACCATGATCATCTACGGCATTGCCACACAGACCTCCATCGGGCGCCTGTTCCTTGCCGGCGTATTGCCCGGCCTGATGCTGACGGCGTTGTTCATGGTCTGGGCCATCATCGATGCGCGGCGCAAGGGTTTTCATTTCAACGCGGCCAACGTGCATTACGCGCTGCGCGAGAAACTCGCCACTTTGCCGCGTGTGCTGCCGCTGCTCATCATCATCCTGGGCATGCTGTTCGTGCTCTACGGCGGCGTGGCCACGCCGTCGGAAGCCGCCGGCGCCGGGGCCATGCTGACGCTCGTCGCCGTCATCGTCATCTACCGCTTGTTCCGCATCCGCCCCTTTGTGGGCATCTTCGGCTCCGCCATGCGCGAAAGCGTCATGATCATGATGATCATGGCCTCGGCCGAGCTGTTTTCCTTTGCACTGTCCTCGCTTTACATCACGCAGACGCTGGCGGCCACGATTGCCGCGCTGGAGATCAACCGCTGGGCCCTGATGGCCGTCATCAATGTCTTTCTTCTCGTGGCGGGCATGTTCCTGCCGCCCGTGGCGGTGATCGTGATGGCGGCGCCCCTGCTGCACCCCATCATCATGCAGGCCGGCTTCGATCCCTACTGGTTCGCCGTGGTGCTCACAATCAACATGGAAATCGGCCTGATCACGCCGCCCGTGGGCCTGAATCTGTTCGTGATCAACTCCATTGCGCCGCAAGTGCCCACGCGCGACATCCTCTTTGGGGCGCTGCCCTACGTGCTGGTGATGATGCTGGGCATCGTGCTGCTGTGCCTGTTCCCGTCCATCGTCACGGGCCTGCCCGACTGGTTCATGGGGCCCGCAGTCTGATACACCTGGGCTACAGGTAGGGACTGGCCAGCCAGATAATGCGGTTTCGCAGGCGCTTGCGAAACGGGATGGCGCCCAGCGTCTGCAGGCTTATGGCCTGCGCGCGGCTGATGTCTTCATCGATCTGGGCCCCGATGCGGCGCGCGAACTCGCGATCGTAGACTTCCACATCCAGCTCGAAGTTCAGGCGCAGGCTGCGCGGATCCAGGTTGGATGAGCCGATGTAAGACCACGCGCCGTCGATGGTGATGAGCTTGGAGTGGTTGAAGCTGCCACTGCCGCGCCAGACGCGGCAGCCGGCGCGCACGACCTGATCGAGCTGCGCCGTCATGGCATAGTTGACCAGGCGCAGGTTGTTGCGCCCCGGAATCAGGATGTCGACCTGGATGCCGCGCCGGGCCGCGGTATTGATGGCGCCCAGCAACACCTGGTCGGGCAGGAAATAGGGCGACTGGATGCGGATGTGGTGCTGGGCGATGGCGAAGGCCCCCAGCAGCATGTCCTGGGTTGCCGCCACGTGCCGGTCCGGCCCCGAGCGGATGCAGCGCGCGGGCAGTGCATGATGGTCGATGTCTTGCTGCGCGTCGCACCAGGGGTGAAACGGCAGCGACTCGCCGGTGGTGAACTCCCAGTCCTGGGCGAAGACCGACATCAGCTGCGTGACGACGGGGCCGGTGACGCGGAAGTGGGTGTCCCGCGAGGCGCGTGAGCCGGCCAGCGAGCGCATGAAGCCTTCGCGGATATTCATGCCGCCGGTAAAGCCGACGCGTCCGTCCACGACCAGGATCTTGCGGTGACTGCGCAGATTTGCATAGGGCATGCGCATGCCCAGCGGGTTGGTCATGAACAGGGCCGCCGGGATGCCGCGCCGGCGCAGCAGGCGGATGATGGGCGGGCGTGAATATTTGGAGCCGATGGCGTCGATGAGCACGCGCACCGGCACACCGCGGGCCACTGCCCGGGCGAGCGTGGCGACGAACTGTTCGCCGATGCGGTCGTGGTCGAAGATATAGGTCTGCAGGGCGATGCTTTTCGTCGCCCCGTCGATGGCCGCGAGCATGGCCGGGTAGGCCTTGTCCCCGCCCTTGAGCAGATCGAGGCTGTTGCCATCGCACAGCGGAAAGCGGCTGATGCGGTCGCCCAGCACGCGCAGGCTGCGGAATTGCTCGCCCGCGATCAGGCCGATGTCGCTGCCGGTGGTGGGTGCGCCGGCCGTGTAGTCGTGCAGCACGCGGTTGCGCAGATCGGAGATCTGGTCGTGGCGGATGCGGTTGATGCCGGCCACGAGGTAGAACAGCGGGCCGAGCAGGGGCGACATCATGATGACGCCGACCCAGCCGATGGCCGCGCGCACGTCATTTTTCGTCATGGCGGCGTGGATGGCCGCCGTGCCCCCTATCGCCAGGCCCAGAACAAAGGCGAGGTGGGGCCAGTACTCATTGAAAAAGGCGTGAAAAGCGGCAAACCCGGTTGCCATGTTCAGCGGGCGGGACGCTCTTGCAGACTGTCGTACCAGGCCGGGTTGGGCTCGCCCTGGCCGGCAAGCTGCTGCGCGCGCGAGGGCGAACGCCAGACACCGCCGCCGATGCCCGGCGTGGGTCGCACACCGTACCAGAACCAGCGGCCGTCCTCGTCCTGGGCGAGCCAGTTCCATTGCGCCGGGGCATCGGCCCAGTCGGGTATGCGGGGAGAATCGTTCATGGTGCAGTCGAAACGTCGAATTTGACTTAGTATAGACGCGATGCACCCGAATGTCGGGAATTGAACGCTGGGGTGGCCGATGGGACTCGAACCCACGACAACCGGAATCACAATCCGGGACTCTACCAGCTGAGCTACGGCCACCAGCGAAACGCGAGTATAGCATCAAACAGCCGCTGCCTGCCGCGCGCTGGCTCACCGTGTTTCCCCATACTGGTGAGGCCGGGATGAATTCCCTAAAATGGCAGTCAAGCACTGTTGTGACAACCCGAGCATGCAAGGAAACGTCCATGGCCCAACTCTTCGTCGTCCATCCGGAAAACCCCCAATCACGCCTGTTGCATCAGGCGGCCGGGCTGCTGGCCCAGGGCGGGCTGGTCGCCGTCCCTACGGATTCCAGCTACGCCGTCGTGGCCCGTCTCGATGACAAGGATGCCGCCGAAGCCCTGCGCCGCCTGCGCGGGCTCGATGAACGCCACCACCTCACCCTGCTGTGCCGCGATCTCGCTGAGATCAGCCATTTCGCCCGTGTCGACAACCAACAGTACCGGCTACTCAAGCTGGCCACGCCGGGGCCGTGGACCTTCATCCTGGAGGCCACGCGCGAAGTGCCGCGCCGCGTGTCGCACCCGTCGCGCAAGACCATCGGCATCCGCGTGCCCGACCATCGCATCGCCCGTGCCTTGCTCGAGGCCACGGGTTCGTCGCTCATGTCCACCACGCTCATTCCGCAGGACGAAGCGCACGCACTGAACGACGCGCAGGACATCCTCGCGCGCTACGGGCACGCGCTCGCGGCCATCATCGATGGGGGTGCCTGCACCCTAGCCCATACCACGGTCATCGACCTGACCGGCGCGGTGCCGGAAGTCCTGCGCCGCGGGCAGGGGGATCCGGCGCAGCTTGGTTTGTCCTGAGCCGTGCTGCACTATACTCCCGAGGTTTGCTTCTCCTCGAGGAACGCCGGCGCGCTGGCTGGGCTTTCATGCAAGAACTGATACAGACCATCACTGTTTACGCACTTCCCGTATTGTTCGGCATTACCCTGCATGAAGCGGCGCACGGTTACGTCGCGCGCCTGTTCGGCGATCCGACCGCATGGCAGGCCGGGCGCATCAGTCTGAATCCCGTGCGCCACATCGATCCCGTGGGCACCATACTGGTGCCGCTGGTGCTGCTGTTCAGCTCCAAGCTGCTGGGTGGCGCCGGCGTGCTATTCGGCTGGGCCCGGCCAGTGCCGGTGGACTGGGGCCGGCTGCGGCGCCCCAAGCAGGACATGCTCTGGGTCGCCCTGGCCGGACCGGCTTCCAACCTTGCCATGGCCATCCTCTGGGCGGCATCGGTGGGAATCCTGTTTCGCATGGGCGTGGCCGAGACCGATTTCTGGTTCCGCATGGGCGTGGCGGGCATACAGATCAATCTGGTGCTCATGGCGCTGAACCTGCTGCCCGTGCCGCCGCTGGATGGCGGGCGCATCGTCTACAGCCTGCTGCCGCACCACCTGGCGCGCCAGTACGCGCGCATCGAACCGTATGGCCTGCTGATCCTCATCCTCCTCATGATGAGCGGCAGCCTCTGGTTCCTGCTCCAGCCCCTGCTGCACCTGGGCTACTGGGTGGTGCGCTGGTTTTTATAGCGCGCTTCATAACGCGCGGGCGCGAATCCGGTAAACTTGCAGCAGAAACCATGTTGTCACTTGAACAGGTCCGTCGTCAGAGAGTCTCACCGCCATGTCATCCTCTTCCTCGCCCGCTTCCCGCCTGCACGGCAGTCTCGTTGCCCTGATTACGCCCATGAAGGCGGACGGGCGCCTGGATCTGGACGCCTATCGCAAGCTGATCGACTGGCATGTCGAACAGGGCACGGACGGCATCGTCGTGGTCGGCACCTCGGGCGAATCGCCCACGGTGGACATGGACGAGCATGCCGAACTCATCGGCGTGGCGGTCGAGCAGGCCGCCGGGCGCCTGCCCGTGGTGGCGGGGGTGGGCGGCAATTCCACCGCGGAAGCCATCCAGCTCTCGCGCCACGCCCTGCAGGTAGGGGCCGATGCCGGCCTCTCGGTCGTACCCTACTACAACAAGCCCACGCAAGAGGGCCTGTACCAGCATTTCAAGGCCGTGGCGGAAGCGGTGGAACTGCCCAGCCTGCTGTACAACGTCCCCGGACGCACGGTAGCGGATCTTGCCAATGACACCATCGTGCGCCTGGCCCAGGTGCCCAACATCATCGGCGTCAAGGACGCCACGGGTGATATCGGGCGCTGCGCGCGCCTGCTGCGCGACGTGCCGCAGGACTTCGTCGTGCTCAGCGGCGATGATCCCACTGCCGCGGCGCTAATCTTGCTTGGCGGCCGGGGCAATATCTCTGTCACCGCCAATGTCGCGCCGCGCCTCATGCATGCGCTGTGCGCGGCGGCGCTCGCCGGCGACGTCGCCCAGACGCGCACCCTCAACCAGCGTCTGGCGGAAATCAACCAGGCGCTCTTCCTGGAAGCCAACCCCATTCCCGTGAAGTGGGCGGCGGCCCAGATGGGCCTGTGTAAACTGGGCTATCGCCTGCCGCTCACCCCGCTGGATTCCCGATACCATGCGCGCCTGCGTCAAGCGCTGAAAGACCTGGATCTGATCTGAATGAAGACCTCTCGCCATCCGCGCTCGCGCTTCGCCCTCCTGGCCCTCGGTACGGGCTTGCTGCTGTCCGGCTGTTCCACATGGAATCAGCTCATGGGAACCGAAGAATCGGTGGATTACAAGAGTACGGTCCGGGGCGGCTCCCTGAGCGTGCCGCCGGACCTGAGCCAGATCAACGAGGGTGCCTATTATCGCGCGCCCGATGGTGTGGCCAGCTACAGCCAGTACGCCCAGACGCAAGAAGATCAGAGCCGGCGCAGCGCGGCGGATCGCATCCTGCCGGGCCAGGAAGGGATCACGGTTCACCGGGATGGCGATGTGCGCTGGCTGGTGGTGGACCAGCCGGCGGAAGTCCTTTATCCCAAGGTGCTCGAGTTCTGGGGCGACAATGGCTTCACCATCCGCAAGGAAGAGCCGGGCACGGGTCTGATTGAAACCGATTGGGCCGAGAATCGCGCCAAGATTCCCGAAGGCTGGATCCGCAAAGCGCTGGGCGCCATCATCGACCAGGTATTCGACAGCGGCGAGCGTGAGCGCTTCCGCACCCGGCTCGAGCGCGTCAACGGGAAAACCGAAGTCTACGTCAGCCACCAGCACATGGTTGAAACGCCCACGACGGACGGCGCTGCCTTCAAGTGGGTGTACGGCAAGGAAGATCCGGGCCTGAATGCCGCCATGCTCGCGCGCATGATGGTGTACCTGGGAACCGACGTGCAGCGCGCGCAGGATCTCGTGACCCAGGCCGAGCGGGCGCCGCAAGGGCCGGAAATGCGCGTGGCAACGGACGGCAAGGCCGCCCTGGACATGGATGAGGCCTTCGATCGCGCCTGGCGTCGCGTCGGCGTGGCCATCGACTCCGCCGGCTTCTCGGTGGAAGACCGCGACCGCTCCACGGGTGACTACTACGTGCGTTACCTGGATACCGATACGGGAGAAAAGATCGAGCAGCCCAACTTCTTCAGCCGCATGTTCGGCGCGCGCAACAAGGCTGAGGCAGGGCGCTTCCGCATCCATGTGCAGCAGGCGGGCGCGGGTTCGCGCATCAGCGTGCTGGACGAGGCCGGACGCGAGCAGGATACGGAAACCGCGCGCCGCATCCTGAACGTGCTCATGGGGCACATGCAGGGCAGCTAGCCCGGAAATTTCGTCAGCGAGCTTTCGGAAGTAATTTTCAGATGGTGGCGTGATACGGTGGTGTCGCGGTGGTGCTGCGTTGGCATTCGGGAGGGTTTTTCGAGCCTGCGCACACAATTCCCCCTACCCCCGTTGCTTTAT